>OLPR01001238.1_pt1 | contig 21386 bp, 25 predicted proteins | sample 1672761 | NCBI WGS metagenome assembly OLPR01 (sample SAMEA3136721, study PRJEB25190) | human gut metagenome | biome: human gut; feature: human-associated habitat; material: faeces | place: Austria | collected 2013 | reverse complement strand
ACGACCAGGGAAAGCCAGGCGGGAGCAGCGGACAGAAAGCAGCGCAGTCTGAGCCGGAGACACCGTCAAACAGCGGAACACTGCTCATGGATGCTACCTGCTGCCCGGCTGATATCGCCTTTCCGCAGGATTTCCAACTCCTGAATCACGCCCGGGAACTGCTGGAAGATATGGTCCGGGAGACCTGCATGGTCAATGGCTGGAAGACGCCCCGGATGTACTCAAAGATTGCGCGAAAGTCTTTCCTGAACCTGTCCAAGAGCAAAAAACGATCTGCCAAGGCCATTCGGAAGTGCATCAGGCAGCAGCTGCAGTTCATCCGCCGCGATATCGGATACATCGCGGACTTCGTCCGAAACAAAGATATCCGGTTTGACCAGGCGGTCTACGACCTGCTGAACACGCTCACCACGCTCTACGAGCAGCAACTGTACATGCATGAGCATCGGGTACACAGCGTGCCGGATCGAATCGTCAGCATCCGTCAGCCGTGGGTGCGGCCGATCGTCCGGGGCAAGGCACACGCCAACACGGAATTCGGCGCGAAGCTTCACATCAGCATGGTGGACGGTTATGCCCGGATTGAGCGGCTTTCCTTCGATGCTTTCAACGAAGCCACCGATTTCTTCCGGGCTGTGGAAGGCTACCGGGAACACTACGGATGCTACCCGGCGAGGGTGTTGGCAGACAAGATTTACCGCAACCGGGAAACCATCGCCTGGTGCAAGGAGCGTGGCATTCAGCTCACCGGACCTGTTCTGGGCCGTCCCCAAAAGAACCCGGAGGTGACGAAAACCGCCCGTCGGCAGGCGTATCAGGACATCTGTGACCGCAACATGATAGAAGGCGAATTCGGCACCGGTAAGCGCGCCTACGGACTGAATCGCATCATGGCTCATCTCCGGGAGACATCCTTCTGCGTGATCGGTGTCGCCCTCCTTTGCATGAATCTGACCAAGAGGCTCAGGTCTCTTTGTCTTGACCTTTTTGCCGGTTTGATGCAGATTCTCTGTTCTATTGACCGATTATCCGCTATTGCTTGATTTGGGGACGGTTGCGGAGCAAACTCTAAATAAGGATCCAATCGTTTGTAGATACTTTTGCTTTTCCATTTGCCTCTATAAGAGCATTGTTTGTTGGCGCAGAGTACACCGGTATAGTTTGATCGGTTGGCCAATAATACAAAAGAGGATGACTATCATCAAAGTATATATCATTCGTAAGCTCATAGTATTTTTCATCCCATTTTTGGGTGTATGAAAGAAAGTCGTCACACACAAATGCAGTCAGGTCAGCGGATGCGGGATATTGAACATATCCTCTTTGGCTGGCGAAACAGTCGTCTTCATAAATAAAAACTGCTCCGTTTTCATAGCGCATGCTGCCATGATGAGGAATAACATCACGCAGAATATAACGATCTCCATCAAGCAAAAAAACCATCAATAATTCATAGTGATCTTCGTTTGGCTCCATAAACCAAATTGATATGTTGGGAATGTTTTGGATGCTTTCGATATTACTATCTTGATATGTATCAGAAACAGAAACAAAAGCCTTCAGTTCCATCTTGGGGATGGCGTTTTTTGTTTTAGGAAAGCACTCCCATTTTCCGTTGATGTATTAAAAAGCGTATAAAACCCTTTCGTGATTTTGATCTCTTGCTATTGCAGCGAAAAGTTTTTCGGAGGAACTATAGGTTTCTATTTCAAGTATCTTTTCATTCTCGAAATATTGTTTCACTTGTACAGGGAAATCATCTTCTGCTATTGCAACACCGCAAATCAGAAGTAACAGCAGTAGCTGGATGATGACACAGGAAAAAGTTTTCATACGTTTTTCTCCTTATAACAAGTTTCTATTTTGTTATACCTCAATTCTTTTCCAAAATCTACACTACAGTTGTAAATTTTACCTCATCCTAAAGCGAGATGATGAACATGAACAAAACTAACTATCCTGTCAAAGTATGAGTCGATCGGAAAGGATCATACTTCTCTCCTGTTTTTGAAGCCTATGATTTCTGCATCAACGCCAAAAACAAGTATAAAGGAACGAAAGTGCAAGAAAACCAACGAATGTACCCTTGGTTATATGAAGCCCTATAAAAAATCCGCCGGTGAGTTTCGCTTCTCACCGGCAGTTTTTTCTTTCATAATCAGGCAAATGTGATGTGGATTTCCATCAGCTGATAGGGCTGGCTGGTGAAGCAAACCGTCGTGCCGTTCACCTCGGCCTTGCCTTCCAACGGATTTCCCAGGCCGTACTGCAGGCCGGGAACGTCGTTAGCCGTGCTTTCCCGGCAGACGGAACCGGCTGCGGTATCATAGCGGAAACAGCTGGGCTGATAGCTCAGCGGCGCCTGGAAGGCGAGCACAGGAATGGTAGCTCCGCCGATCTCATGCCAGTCCGTTTTGGTGGCGAGTTTCAGCGTGTCACTGCCCTCTTCCAGCGTATAGGTCACTTCCAGCGTAGAGGACGCAATGCGGTATTTCGCCTGAACGCTCTGGCGCAGCGGGCCCCGTTCCGTCCAGCGGAGGTCGACGCACTGCTCCACGGGAGTCTTACGGATATGACGGCCGATCTGCCACGCGTTGGAGGTCGCCGGCTCCGTTTCCAGCAGGAAGAAGCCTGCGTCCTTATCCACCAGTTCTTCTCCATCCACCCGCAGGGAACGAATTCGGCCGGTGCCCTTGTCCAGCACAGCCCGCAGGCGGCTGTTTTCCAGCACCAGATCGTCAAACAGGGCGGAGACGCGTTCGCCGGACTGGAAATACACCGGGTACTTCTCGGCCTGACGCTGCCGCAGTACTACCGTTGTATAGCCCGCCGCAGGCACTTCCGCCTGCACCAGGAAGCGGAAATACTGATGATCCCAATATTTCTGCAGCTGCCCGTCCACCAGCTGGAAGGGCAGTTTCCGTCCTGCCGCGTCGGTCACATAAGCCCGTTTCAGGTCGCCGAATTTTGTGAAGGGAACCTGCGCGGAGGGCGTGGGAAGCCCCCACACGCCCAAGGGATACGTCTGGCACATCGGCATTACCATGCAGGCGCTGACCAGCACCAGCCGGGAAGAAATTCTGCATTGCCTTGCTCTGCTTTCCAGCACCCACAACGGCTGCAACCTGATGCACGAATCCTTCGACCCCAACGATCCTTCTCAGTTCACCCGGGCAGATTTCGCGTGGGCCAACACCCTGCTGGCCAGCCTGATGATTCAGCTGAAAAATGACGGTTTCTGGGAGCGGGAAGGCAATGAATAAAGCAGAGCTTTGTGAAGCCCTTGCCGCTACCGGCGACAATCTGTACGACTTTGCGTGGCTGGACGAAAATAGCGGCTGGCTTCACCGTTTCCAGCCCTGCTCCAACTGTCACAACGGCTACTCGGTGGCCAAGCTCTTTATCGCTACCGCCATGGGGCTGCTTTGGGACGAAGGAAAGCTTTCGCTGGACGATCCTGTGGGCCGCTTTTTCCCCACTGATTCGCCATGGCGGCAGGTCAGCGTCCATCACCTGCTGACCCATACCAGCGGGATCGACCGGGGCTTTCTGGATATTGACAACGACGACCTGTCCCAATATCCCTCCGATGATTATCTGTCTATTCTCCTGGCACAGCCGCTTCCCTACGCGCCCGGAGCGCACGAGCAGTACAGCGACGCGGTGTTCTACCTTCTGTCGCGGATCGTGGAGCAGGTGCAGGGGCAGCCGGCGGATGATTTCCTCACAGAGCGGCTTTTCCGCCCCATGGGCTTTGGAGAGACCGCATGGTCCCGCTGCCCGCAGCATCATCCCATCGGCGGAACCGGCTTCTACGCCGGGGCACAGGACGTGGTCAAACTGGGCTTGCTCTACTTAAACGGCGGCGTTTATCAGGGGCGGCGGCTTCTGTCGGAAAAATGGGTGCAGACCGCCCTTCGCAATCAGTACGAGCTGCACCCGCTGGAGCATGATGATTGGGTCGGCAAACTGGGCATGTGCGGTCAGGGCGTGGCCTTTTCGCCCAAGCGAAAAGTCGCCGCAGCATGGCACGCCTTTGACACCGAAGGAAAAACGGAAGCGCTTTTGCAGGTGCTGGAAACCTGCTGAAACAGTATGCATCAAAAAAGCGGCATGGTCGGGCGATTGACCGACAGTGCCTCTTTTTTTCATAAAAAATCTTCTTACCAAACAGACATACGCTTGCTGACGCCGATCACATTGCCTGTATAGGCATGAACCCCGACATTATAGCTGATACTTGCATCATTCGTATCATAACGGATCCATAAGATCTTCCACATCGGATTGTCCGGGTCGCTTGTCTCATAGGAAAATCGGGGGTAATAATGGATAAAGTCAGCCGGCTTTTGCTGGTACTGGTCGCATAACGCTTTCATGCCAATACATAGCGCCTGATATTGGGAAATGGACTGTTCGTCCGGCAGGCCCGGAATCCAGCGGTACGCCCCTACGTCGTCGTAATACCGTTCCATAACGGGTTCCGTCAATTTCAGATAATCATTGTATTCGTCTTCCAGCGTATACATTTCCGCCGTTTCCCGGATGCCGCTGCCCAGCGAAAGCGTATCGACTTTTTCCCACATTTGTTCGATGTCGTCGAGATCAGCTTGGGTCAGTTTCACGGCATAACCGTCCTTGCCCCAATAATAATCCCACATAGTCATGGCCGAAGCGTTGGCCCAAAGGGAAGCAATCAGCAGACAGGCAATCAGAAAAGCACTCCAAAAACGCTTCATTTTCTTCCTCCTTGATAAACATTCCATCTACGGTAATGAACGCCGTTTCTCGTCTATAAAGCGAACAGAAGGCTTCCTTTCTTCCCAAAGAAGAAAATTTTTCCATTTGCTGCGGCCCGTTTTTCCCTTGTCCGTCGTCTTATAAACAGAAGCGGGTTCTTCCCGCCGGATTCAGGCAGGAGGTGGCAGCAATGCCGAAAGGATTTTTCAGAAGGGCGGCGGCGCTGGGCTGTGCGCTGCTTCTTTGCGGCGGCCGGGCGCTTGCGGAAGAATTTTATACAATCAACGAGGTACGGCAGCAGGCCGCGGCCGGTTGGCACGAAACCTACGAGGCTTACGGACGAACGATCGTTGCGGATGTAGACCCGGAAATTCCAAACGTGACGCAAATTCCCATCGAAAAGCTGGAATTTGCCCGGATGACGCCCCGCGTGACGGAGGAGGAAACCGGCCTGCAGTTCGTCATTCGCCCGGAGGAAAACGTCTTTGGTTTTTACACGCGGGACTTTATCGAGCAGGTTCCCAACAAGATCGAAAAGACAACGGGGCTTTTTCTCGGCTATCCGTCGGAATGGGAGCGGGCCTACGCCGAAGGCAGCGACCTGACCCTCTCGGGCATGACGGACGTAGTCCGCAAAGCGCTGGCCCTGATGCAGCTGGACGAAAGCAGCTGGGACTTGGAGCATCCCTACGAGCTGACGACCTTTCTTTTCCGTCACCCCAAGACCAAGGAGATCGTCGCGCCCGGCGAGTATATGGTTTCTTTCCACCAGAAGGTCAACGGTATTCCCCTATTAAGCCACGCCGGGGCGGCCTTTTATTGGAAGACCCGCGGGAACACGACCATCCGTCTGCACGCCTCGGTCATCGACGGGACAATGTACGACCTGTCGGCGCGGATGCTCAAATCATCGGGCCGTGCAGCGGAGGATGTGCCGCTGTGCAGCTTTTCGAAAGTCATCGAGGCCGCTGAAAAAGAAATCCAGTCAGGGCATATCCGCAAAATCTACGACTTGTCCTTGGGCTATCTGTTTTACGAAGACCCGGAATATGTGGGGATAAAGGCGCAGACCGATCATTTCTACGCTGTGCCCGTCTGGCAGCTGAACTGTCTGTATTTGAACGATCCCCGGACCGAACTGCCCGAATACGGACTGGACGAGACCGGGGACGAGCGCAACAGCCTTGAATACGCCTCGCTCATCATCGACGCGCAGACGGGGGAAATGCGGGACTTCATGAGTGAAGCCAAAGACCGGGCGGTCTATCATGGTTTCCTTTCGTGGGAGGAAGTGCGGAAGTGAAACAAAACGGCCCCGGAATTTCTCCGGGGCCGTTGGTTATTTCGGGAACACGCACGTGATCTCCGTGCCCTTGCCCGGTTCGCTTTTCAGTTCGATAGAGCCGTGATGATACTGCACGGCGTGCTTGACGATGGACAGGCCCAGTCCCGTACCGCCGGAGGCCTTGGAGTGGCTCTTGTCCACCCGGTAGAAGCGTTCGAACACCCGGGACTGATCCTCCGCCGGAATGCCGATGCCGGTGTCCGCCACCTTTACGACTGCGGATTTTTCGTTGGAGTCCACGAAGAAATGCACGCTGCCGCCGGGGACATTGTACTTGATGGCATTGTCACAGAGGTTGTAGAAGATTTCATACAGAAGCCGCCGCACGCCCTCGATGGAGGCCGCCTGGCCTTCCACCACCAGCGTGACCTTTTTCTTGGCGGCTTCGTCCTTCAGGCTGTCTGTGACCTCCTCCGCCAAGGCAAACAGTTCCACCTTTTCCCGGGGCATTTCGTCCCCTTCGTCCAGCTGGGACAGGCGGATGATATCGCCGATCAGTGTCACCATCCGGGTGGCTTCCGTGCGAATTTGCCCGATGAAGTGGGGCACGTCCTCCGGCTGCACCATGCCCTTTTCGATCAGCTCAGCGCTGCCCAGAATGCCCTGCAGCGGCGTTTTCAGCTCATGAGACACATTGGCGGTGAACTCCCGGCGGTTGCGCTCGGCGTATTCCTGTTCGGTAATATCGAAGGCCAGCAGCACCGCGCCCACGACCCGGCCGTCGGAGTCGATACGGCTCAGATCGAACTGGTACACTCGGCCGCCCCGATGGCAGCGAATTTCCGCGTGGCCGTCGGAAAGGGCCTGCTGAATGGCCAGACTGATCTCGTGGTTCCGATCCACCGTCAGGAAGCTCTGCCCCACGCAACTTTCCTTAACGCCGAAGATCTTTATGGCCGCAGCGTTGATGCTCAGCACGTTCTCCTTTTCGTCCAGCAGCACCAGTCCTTCCTGCATATTGCCGATGATCTGGTTGAACTCGTCCGTGCGCTGGCGCATGACGCGCAGCTGCTGCTGAATTTCTTCGTGCTGCCGGTTGATGCGGTTGAGCAGCGGAGAAATTTCCTCATAGCACTCGTTGTCCAGCGGGTGCTCCAAGTCCAGATGATTGAGCGGCTCCACGATCTTCTTGGACAGCCGCCCCGCCAACAGGCCGGACAGGAGCAGCGCCGCGGCCAGCACCATCAGCACGGGCTGCAGCATTCCCAGCACCAGCCGCCACGCTGTGGCCCGGCTGACGGAAATACGCAGCACAGAGCCGTCCTTCAGGCGGCGGGCAAAGTACAGGGTCTTTTCCATCAGGGTGGAGGAATAGCGGGAGCTTTGCCCCTGCCCCAGCTTCAAGGCGTCCTGAATTTCCGTGCGGTCCTTGTGGTTCTCCATCTGGCCTGCATCCGCCTGCGTGTCATAAAGAACGCCGCCGTCCTCCCCTACCCAGGTCAGACGGTAGCTTTCCGGCTTCAGGCGGGAAAGGTAGCTTTCCCCTTCTTCCTCCACGGCGGAGACCGCCAGACTGAGCTCGTCCCGCAGCTGGTCTTCCTGCAGGTTTTCAAAATAGCCGTACAGGCAATCCAGAATGATGAGAAAGCTGGCCAGCAGCACCACGCCCGCCACCAGCAGAATAGAGCGGAAAATTCGTTTATTCATGCTTCGGTCCCTCCAGCCGGTAGCCCACGTTGCGCACGGTCTGGATCATGCCGCCGTAGGGGCCCAGCTTCTGCCGCAGGGTGAGAATGTGGGTGTCGATGGTGCGGGTCTCGCCGTAAAAGTCCTGCCCCCATACCTTGTCGAACAGCTGATCTCGGGTAAAGGCAATACCGGGGTTCTGCAGGAACAGCCGCAGCAGCTCAAACTCCTTGTAGGTCAGGGCGGCGGGCTTGCCGTCCACCGTCACCTTGTGCTGATCCAGATTCATCACCAGCCCGCCGGAACGCAGCAGTTTTTCCGCCTGCCTGGGCTCGCAGCGGCGCAGCACCGCCTTGACGCAGGACACCAGCTCCATCACCCCGAAGGGCTTGGTCAGGTAATAATCCGCGCCCAAGTCCAGCCCCTGGATTTTGTCGATCTCCGAATCCTTCGCCGTGGCCATGACCACCGGGATATCTTCCAGATTCGGGTCTTCCCGCATACGGCGCAAAAGCTCCACGCCGTCGATTCCGGGCAGCATCACGTCCAGAATGACCAGCGTGGGCTTTTCCTGCTGCAAGGCCTCCCAGAAGGAGGTTCCGTCCTCAAAACCGCGGGCCTCCATGCCCGTGGAACGCAGGGCGTATACCTCGATATCCCGAATGCTGGCGTCATCCTCCACGCACCAGATCATGCTCAGTCCTCCTTGTGGGTCCCTGTGACGGAGAAAATCACCCACTGCGCAATATTCACCGCGTGATCGCCGATGCGTTCAAAATACTTGGCGATCATCAACAGATCCAGCGCGTACTCGCCGTCTCCGGGATCCTGCGCGATCTTTTCGATCAGCCGGTTTTTGACCTGATCGAAGTAGCGGTCCACCGTATCGTCGTCCCCCACGACCTTTTCCGCCAACAGTATATCACGTTTTACATAGGCATCAACACTTTCCGTCACCATTTTGATGGTGGCGCGGGCCATTTCGGTCATCAGGCCCTCGTCCTCCGGCGTGCGGCCGTTCAAAAAGCAGACGATCTCCGCCACGTCCTCCGCCTGATCGCCGATGCGCTCCATATCCGTAATCATCTTCAGGGCGGCGGAGATCTGCCGCAGATCGCGGGCCACAGGCTGCTGCTGCAGCAGCATTTTCAGGCACATGGACTCGATGTTGCGCTCCTTCTGGTCGATCTCCGCATCCAGCGGGGCCACCTTCCGGGCCTGTTCGGGGTCGCCCGCCGTCAGCGCCTGCGAGACCATGGCGATCACTTCTTCGCACAGCGCGCCCATTTCGATCAGTTCTTTATTCAGCTCCGCCAGCTGTTCGTCAAAACGGCTTCTCATCAGCCAAACCTCCCCGTGATATAGTCCTCGGTGCGCTTGTCCTCCGGGTTGGAGAAAATCTTTTCCGTGCTGCCTACCTCCACCAGATCGCCCAGCAGGAAGAAGGCCGTTCGGTCGGAAATACGCACTGCCTGCTGCATATTGTGGGTGACGATGACGATGGTGTATTTTTCCTTCAGCTCCATCGCCAGCTCCTCGATCTTGGAGGTGGAAATGGGGTCCAGCGCGCTGGTGGGTTCATCCATCAGCAGCACCTCCGGCTGGACCGCCAGCGCCCGGGCGATGCAGAGCCGCTGCTGCTGGCCGCCAGAAAGACCCAGCGCGTTCTTTTTCAGCCGGTCCTTCACCTCGTCCCAGATGGCCGCGTCCCGCAGGGAACGCTCCACCACGTCGTCCAGCCGGGCGCGGTTCTTCATGCCGTGGGTGCGGGGGCCGTAGGCGATGTTGTCATAAATGCTCATGGGGAACGGATTGGGCTTCTGGAACACCATGCCGATCTCCCGCCGCAGCTCGTTCACATCCATGGAGGGCTCGAAAATATCCTGCTCCTTGTAGCACACCTGTCCCTCGATCTTCACGCCTGGGATCAGGTCGTTCATTCGGTTCATGGTTTTCAGAAACGTGGATTTACCGCAGCCAGAAGGGCCGATCAGCGCGGTGATGCTCTTTTCGGGAATGTCGATATTGATATTTTTCAGCGCCTGATGGTTTCCGTACCACAGGCACAGCTCCTTCACGGTGATAATATTGCTCACGTGGTTTTCCTTCCTTTCCGCTTCATGGGGAACAGGCTTACAGCCGCTTCTTCCGGCGGTAATACGCGCCCACCAGATCAGCCGCCAGATTGATCAGCAGGGTCAGCACCATCAGGATAGCGGCGATGGCGAAGGCCACGCCGAACTCGCCCTGCTCCTTGGCGTAGACGTACAGTGCCACAGTCAGGGTCGCGCCCGCGCTGCGCAGTCCCTGAAAGAATCCGTTCAGTGCGTGGGCGAAACCGGCTGTGAACAACAGCGCCGCCGACTCGCCCAGAATGCGGCCCACGGCCAGAATGCAGCCGGTGATAACGCCGTCCACGCAGCCGGGCAGCACCACCGTGCGGATGACCCGCCACTTGCCCGCTCCCAGCCCGAACGCGCCCTCCCGGTAGCTCTGAGGCACGGTTTTCAGGCTTTCCTGCGTGGTGCGCATGATGGTGGGCAGGTTCATGATGACCAGCGTCAGCGCGCCCGCCATCAAAGACGTCTGCATATTCAGAAACTGACAGAAGAACAGCATTCCCACCAGACCGTATATAATGGAAGGAATACCCGAAAGCGTCTCAGCGGCGTACTCGATCACCGCCACCAGCTTTTTATTCCGGGCGTATTCCGTCAGGTAAATGGCCGCGCCTACGCCCAGCGGCAGCACGATCAGCAGCGTGGCGATGACGATATAGACCGTATTGAGAATATCCGGCAGAATGCCGATCTGATTGCGCAGATAGCTGGGCTTGGTGGACAGCAGCTCCCACGTGATATTGGGAATGCCCTTCCACAGCACGTATCCGATCAGGAACAGCACCAGTGCGCCGGTCAGCAGGACGGAAAAAAGCATCAGCGCCCGCATCAGTCCCGCGTAGGCCCGGCGCTTTGTCGAAAGTGCTTTCACGTTCAGCCCTCCTTATTCCGCTTGAGGAAGAAATTCAGCGTAGCGTTCATCAGCATGATGAACAGGAACAGCACCAGCGCGATGGAGAACAGCGCCTGCCGCTGCAGCCCCGACGCATAGGACATTTCACTGGCCACCGCCGTGGTCAGGAAGCGGACGCTCTGGAACAGGGCGGGCATGTTGGGCACATTGCCGGACACCATCATCACCGCCATAGCCTCGCCGATGGCCCGGCCCACGCCCAGCACCACCGCCGCCGCGATCCCGCTGCGGGCCGCCGGGACGGATACCCGGAAATAGGTCTCCACCGGCGTAGCGCCCAGCGCCAGCGACGCGTTCTCATACTCCGAGGGCACGGCCTCCAGTGCCGTGACGGATACCTTGATGATGGACGGCAGGATCATGATGGCCAGCACGATCATGGCCGCCAGCAGGCTGGAACCGTCCGGCACATGAAACAGCTGGCGAATGCCGGGCACCAGCACCAGCATACCCACCAGACCGTATACCACCGACGGAATGCCCGCCAGCAGACTCACAGCGGACTGCATCACCGCCTTCACCCGGGGAGAGGCCACCTTGGCCAGATACACTGCCGCGAAAAAGCCGATGGGAACGCCCAGCAGGATCGCCCCCGCCGTACCGTAAATGCTGGTGAGGATAAAGGGCAGGATACCGTAGGACGGCTCCGCCGCCGTAGACGCCCATTTATCGCCGAACAGAAACGGGATCAGCCCGATCTCCCGAATGGCGGGAATGCCCGAAATGACCAGATAAACCGTAATCAGCAATACACAGGCCACAGTGATCAGACCCAGTATTAGAAAGACCCCATGTACCGCCGTTTCAAAAATCCGCTTGCCGTTTTTCACGATAAGCCTCCTTTGGTGCGTCCGGCTCATGGGCCCTCCGCTTTTCCGAGCAAAAGAATAAGCGATTTCTGTCAAATCAGAAATCGCTTCTATGTCAAATCCATGTAAAATGGTATCTGAAGCCCTTATTTTTCTTTGGTTTCCCAGTCAGCCAGCAGACGGCGGGCTTCTTCGCTGTCTCGATCGATCTGGGCTTTCAGCTCCCCCAGATTTTCAAACCGATGAATGCCCCGCAGAAAGCCGGTCAGCGTCAGCCGCAGCTCCCGGCCGTACAGGTCGCCCCGATAGTCGGGGAACCACGTTTCCACCGTCACCACGGGCGACGAATCCACGGTGGGCCGGGTGCCGATATTGGTCACGCCCACAAAGCGCTGGCCGTCGATATCCGCAAAGGAAGCATACACGCCCCGTTCTTTGGGCAGATGCTCCCCCGGTTCCAGTTCCAGATTGGCCGTGGGAAACCCGGAAGGCCCGCCAACGCCCTTGCCGTGAATGACCACGCCCTGCAGCACCACGGACTGAATCGTTTCTTCCATATCCAATCGCCTGCTTTCCAAATACAAAAAAAGATCACGATGAACAAGATCGTGATCGCTCATCCGGCGCGGTCAGTATAGCACCGGTTGTTTCAAAAGTCAAACAGCCGCCGGAGAGGACTCCGGCGGCTGCTGCACAGCGATGATTCTTATTCCTGCACCGCTTCATCCGCGGGGGCTACGGCACCGGCGGCGGCGATGATCTCGGCGGCGTCAGCAGAGGTAGCGAAGTCGAAGAACTTCTGCGCGGTCTCGGACAGCTCCACGCCTTCCCTGGTCACGAAGACGAAGGGACGCTGCACCACGTAGCTGCCGTCCTTCACGGTCTCCTCGGTGGCGGCGATACCGTCCACGGTCAAAGCCTTGACGGTGTCCTTCACGGAAGCCAGAGAGGCATAGCCGATGGCGTTGGGGTTCTGGGAAACGGTGGTGATCACGTCGCCGGTAGAGGTCAGCTCCTGACGGTACTTGCAGGCGTCCTTGGTGCCGGTGATGGACTCGAAGCCGTCGCGGGTGCCGCTGCCGGCTTCACGGCCGATGACCACGATCTCCGCGTCATTGCCGCCCACGTCCTTCCAGTTGGTGATCTCGCCGGTGTAGATCTTGCCGATGGTCTCCACGCTCAGATCAGCCACAGGATTGTCCGGATGGACGATAATGGCGATACCGTCGTAGGCGACCACGGTCTCTACCAGACCGGAGGCCTTTTCTTCGTCCTTCAGTGCGCGGCTGGACAGGCCGATGTCGCAGCGGCCTTCCTGAACGGCGGTGATGCCGGAACCGGAGCCGGTGGGATTATAGGTGAACGTAGTGCCGGGATTCTGTTCCATAAAATATTCGCCCAGCGCGCCGACCACCTTTTCCATGGAGGTGGAGCCGTCGGTGGAGACAGTGCTTTCCGCCGCAGCGAAAGAGCAGGCAGACAGGGCCATCATCAGAGCCAGAACCAGAGTGAAAATCTTCTTCATACACACATACCCCTTTCATTGCAAACCCTTGGTTTTCGCTTTCTTCATTCGGTCGAAGCGCTTTGCTCGCTTCAACGTCTGCAATGATACAGGGCTGGGGTCAAATCCAAAACGGCGTTCCCGTCAAATCTCCGTCAAACTTCTTTTTCATCGGTGCTGCTGGAAGGAAAGCGTTCCAAAATGTGGTTGATGGTGCGCATGGCCTGCAGGGATTCTTGCAGAGAATCGTCCTTCAGTTGGCCGAAGATGCGGCTCAGCTCCTCCACCAGCGCCCGCTGCACCTCCCGGGCGATCTCTAAGGCCTGCTCGGTAGGCTCCAGCCAGACCACCCGGCGGTTTTCGTTGTTGCGCACCCGCACGACCAGGCTCTTGTCCTCCAGCTGGTTCACGGTCTGCGTCACCTGCTGCTTGCGCATCATGGCCCGTTCGCACAGTTCGCTCATGGGCAGATGTTTTCTTTCCACTATAATAGCCAGCAGCAGGTACTCCGTTTGAGACAGGCGATCGATGTGAAGCTGACGAAAACGCCGGGAGATTTTCTCCCCATACAGCCGGTGAAAACGGAGCATTTCCTTTCCCATTTCCTGCGCCATGGGTTCCAGCATGTTCTTTTCCTCCTGATTATGTCCGTACTGTAAAAAATCACAGCAGGCATTGACTTGCGATTAGATCGTGCTATAATCAAATCAGATCGTAAATAGAAATGTACTGTTACGGTTTGATTACATTCCTATTTTAGCGACGAATACAGGAATTGTCAAGCAAGGAGGATGGACATATGTTCGGGAACAAGATGGATAAGATCGCCAAGCTGGCGGACAAAAACGATGCGCTGAAGCTGCTGGGAATGCTCAACGATAAGGATGAAAAAGTGGTTCTGGCCGCGATCGACGCGCTGGGTCGCTGCAACGGCGACGATGCTTTCAACGCGCTGGTGCCGCTGGTTCACAACGACAACGCCGACGTTCGCACCCACGCCGTGCTGGCGCTGGGCAAAATGGGTCTGCCCAAGGCCCGCACCTTCCTGCTGCATCAGCTGGAAGCCGAAAAGAGCCCCGAAGTGCGCGAAGCCATGGACACCGCCCTCAAAGAGCTGGCTGTCAAGCTGTGACCGTTTTCCCCACAAAAGCCGCGTGCCGTTCAGGCGCGTGGCTTTTGTTGCGTTTTCGTCTCAAAACGTTCAAAGAATTGTAACGCAGGAAAGAGGAAAAGGCATTTTTCCGCTTGACAGAACCATTCCGGGTCGGTATACTAAGGGAGTTGTTTTGTGGTATTCTGCGTGTGAAACCACGCAACACCATACAGATTAGCTTAAGAGGAGTGTTTCGCAATGTTCCGTACTTATCAGCCCAAAAAGCGTCAGCGCAGCAAAGTGCATGGTTTCCGTGCCCGTATGTCCACCAAGAACGGCCGCCGCGTTCTGGCTGCCCGTCGTCGCCGTGGCCGTAAGGTGCTCAGCGCTTGATCGGATCATACAGATGAAAACCGAAAAAGCCCGCCCCATTTCGTGAATATCCGGGTGAAGTGGGTGCGGGCTTTTCCGATATGGCTTTCAGCAGCCTTCCGAAAGGACGATGGAACCTTCGTGCAGCGGCAGTACCGACTAGGCGCAAACCGTCAGTTCAATTACGTATACCGGCGCGGCAAACGCGTTTCCACCAAAGACCTGAGCCTTCTCTATGTTTCGGTTCGCCAGAAACGGGTAGGCTTTTCGGTGAACAAAAAGGTGGGGGTAGCCGTCATCCGCAACCGCACCAAACGCCGTCTGCGGGAGTGTATCCGTCCGCGGCTGGCGCAGATGAAGAACGGCTACTATGTTTTCGTCGCCCGGCCTTCCATCGCCGACAGCAGCTTTCAGGAGATCAACGCACAGGTCGACACGCTGCTGAAGAAGCTGGACAGCGCCCGAAACCGGGAAGCCGGCAAATGATCGCCCGGCTCATGATCTCCGCTATCCGCTTCTACCAGCGGCGGATCAGTCCGGCCAATCCCCCATGCTGCCGTTTTACGCCCACCTGCTCTCAATACGCCCTGACGGCCATCGAACGTTTCGGCGCGTGGAAAGGGGGCTGGCTGGCTCTCTGGCGCATTCTGCGCTGCAATCCTTTCTGCAAAGGCGGCTACGACCCCGTTCCGCAAGCTCTGGACACCACGATAAGGAGGGAATAACCCCCGATGAATGAATTTTTCGCCGGAATCCTGAATGGTATCAACACGGTCATCGGCAATTACGGCTGGTCGATGGTCATTTTTACGCTTTTGTTCAAATTGATCATCATGCCGCTGAACTACAAGAGCCGCAAGAGTATGCGCCGCATGTCCAACCTGCAGCCTCAAATGACCAAGCTGCAGAAGAAGTATGAAAACGACAAGGAAAAGCTCAACCAGAAGATGTCCGAGCTTTACCGCAAGGAAGGCGTCAACCCCATGAGCGGCTGCCTTCCCATGATCCTGTCCATGGCGATTCTGATTATCATGTTCAACGCCATGCGCATGGTGGCCAACAACGAGCTGGCCTCCCAGTGTCTGGAGCTTCTGACCACCGGCGTACAGACCAACGAAAGCTGGCTGTGGGTCAAGAACATCTGGATGCCCGACAGCCCCTTCCATCCGATCATTGCCGATTCCAGCAGCCTGCGGATGATCCCCGCTGACGTATGGGCGAAGGTTTTCGCCGCTCAGTCTGCGGACGCGATCTCCAAGCTGGCGGCGCTGGGCATTGACGCCAACACCATCAGCGGCGACACTGTTTTCGCCGCCCTGCAGGCGCTTCCCACCTACGCCAGCGAAGTGGCGCTGTGGCCCACCCTGCCCACGCTGAACCTTCTCATCACCCGGCTGAGCATCTACAGCCACAACAACGGCTGGTTCATCCTGCCCCTGCTCGCCTGCGTGACCCAGTTCCTGATGACCGCTTCCCAGCCCCAGCAGCCCGCCGCTCAGGGTCAGCCGGACACTGGTAAGTTCATGAAATACTTCTTCCCCTTCTTCACCCTGTTCATCTGCTCCGGTTACAACGCGGCTTTCGCCCTGTACTGGGTAGTCTCCAACATCTACGGCTGGGTGGAGAGCATCGTGTTCAACAAGGTGCTGGAAAAGCAGGACGCTGCCAGCGCTGCCGCAGTCAAGGAGGACAGCGTGAAATGAGATCGATCGAATCCAAAGCCAAAACCATGGAAGAGGCCGTTACCCTCGGCCTTGAGAAGTTGGGCGTCAGCTTTGAAGACGTCAACATCGACATTCTGGAAGAAGGCCACAAGGGCTTTCTGGGTCTGCTGGGTGCCAAGCCCGTAGTCGTTCGTCTGACCGTGAAGGAAGACGTAGAAGAAGCCAACGTGCTCAAGGATGTAAAGCTGGGCCTGAACCCCGAAAAGGCCGGCAAGGCTGCCCCCGCAAATCCCGTCAATGCTCCCGCAGCAAAGCAGCCTGCGGAAAAGCCCGCCCCCAAGGCCGAAAAGCCGGTCGAGAAACCCGTTGAGAAAAAGGCTCCCGTCGTTCCTGCGGATGGCGTCGCGCCCGAAGCCAAGGCAGAAGAATTTCTGCGCAACGTGACCAAGCTCATGGGCGTGGACGTGACCATCGACTCCAAGCGGGATGACGAAGGCAATGTTCGGGTGGACATGCACGGCGATACGCTGGGCATTCTGATCGGCCGCCGGGGCGAAACGCTGGACGCGCTGCAATATCTGACCAGCCTGTACGTGAACCGCGGTCAGGAAGGCTACACCCGCGTGACGCTGGACACGGAGAACTACCGCGCGAAGCGTGAGGAAGCCCTGACCCGTCTGGCGAACCGCATGGCGAACCGTGCCGTGAAGACTGGCCGCAAGGTGGTATTGGAGCCCATGAACCCCTACGAGCGCCGCATCCTGCACAGCGCCCTGCAGAAGAACGAGAACGTTTCCACCCACAGTGAAGGCGAAGAACCCAACCGCCACGTGGTCATCACCCTCAACAGCAGGGGCTGAGCCCCTTTCGGACTGCGCGCTATGCGCGCAGGGGTGTAGAGGGACATGCGGCTTGGCCGGGGTTTTACCGCCGCTCGGCGACAGGCCTCGCGGCTCGCTGAACACTCATGATTTTTGCGGAAAATGGAGAGGGAATCATTGAAAAATTAGAATCAGCTGACTCAAAAAGGAACATAAGAAAAAACGAAAGGAAGAAAAAACCATGACGAAACGACAGATCGCATCTATGATTGACCACACTTTGCTGAAGGCCACGGCTACACCCGAACAGATTCGGGAGCTGTGCGCCACGGCCCGGGAGCTGGGCACGGCCAGCGTATGCGTGAACCCCTGCCATGTGGCGCTGGCCGCCGAAGAATTGAAGGGCAGCCCCGTGAAGGTCTGCACCGTGATCGGCTTCCCTCTGGGAGCCAATACCACCGCCGTCAAGGCTTTTGAAACCAGAGACGCTATCGCCAACGGCGCGGACGAAGTGGACATGGTCATCAACATCGGTGCGCTGAAAAGCGGCAATCTGGAACTGCTGGAAAAGGACATCCGGGGCGTGGTGGAAGCCGCGAACGGCACGCTGGTGAAGGTCATCATCGAGTGCTGCTACCTGACCGACGAGGAAAAGAAGCAGGCCTGTGAAGCCTGCGTCAAGGCTGGCGCGGACTATGTAAAGACCAGCACCGGCTTCGGCACCGGCGGGGCCACCGTGGCGGATGTGGCGCTGATGAAGGCGGCCATTCCTGAAACCATGAAGGTGAAGGCTGCAGGCGGCATGCACTCCTGGCAGGAGGCGCTGGCCATGGTGGACGCGGGAGCCAGCCGTCTGGGCACCAGCTCCACGCTGAAAATTCTGGAGGGCGCGGAGGAATAAGGGCAAGGCTATGAGCGACTATGCTTCTCTTCTTCGGGAGACCGAGGAGGCCATCGGGGCCGGGCAGGAAGCCCACCGGCAGGCTCAGCAGGTGCTGGACAGCCTGCGCAGCGCCAGAGGCTGGGGAATCTACGACCTGCTGGGCGGCGGGATGCTGTCCGGGCTGATGAAGCACTCCCGCATGGACAGGGCCCAGCAGCAGTTGGAGAGCCTGCGTCAGGCGCTGGAACGGTTCAACCGGGAGCTGAAGGACATGCAGGTGCAGTGCAGCGCCTCGGCGGAGCTGTCCGGCTTCTGGCGTGTGGCCGATCTGGCGTGGGACGGGCTCATCAGCGACTGGACGGTACTGAGCAAGATCAGCGATGCCAGGACGCGGGTGGAGCAGACCGACGCGCAGATCCTGCAGGCGCTGGATCGTCTCCAGCAGATGCGCAGGCGCGTGATGGAGCAAATGCATCAGGCATAAAAAAGGAGCCTGCCGCTGAAATGTGCGGCAGGCTCCTTTGGGCTTCAGGCCTTTCCCCGGGTATCCAGCGGCGAGGTCTCGTCCGCTTTGGCCCGTTCCCGCAGCAGCTTGAACAGCGTGCCGCTCAGCAGGAACAGACCTACCAGATTGGGCAGGGACATCAGGCCGTTGAAGGTGTCGCTCAGATCCCAGATCAGCCCCAGATCCATCGTGGCGCCCAGAATGGCCGCCAGGGAAAACACCACCATAAAGGGCTTGACCGCCTTATGGGAGGAGCAAAGGTATTCCACGAAGCGCGCGCCGTACAGCCCCCAGCCCAGCACCGTGGAAAACGCAAAGCTGCACAGGGCGATGGCGGTGAAGATGGTCACCCAACTGCCATAGGTGGCCACAAAGCCGCTGATGGTCAGTTCCGCGCCCGCCGCCTCGCCGTACTGGATTGGCACGCCGCTTGCCAGAATGACCAGCGCCGTCAGAGTGCAGATGACGATGGTGTCGGCGAACACCTCGAAGATACCGAAATAACCCTGATGGACCGGGTGGTCGGTCTCGGCACAGGCATGGGCGATGGAGCCCGTGCCCAGCCCGGCCTCGTTGGAGAAGATGCCCCGGGAAACGCCTTTCTTCATGCTTAGGAAGAAGCTGCCCACCACGCCGCCGGTAAAGGCCGACGGATTGAACGCACCTGCGAAGATCTGTTCGAACACCAGCGGAATCCGGTCCAGATGGCTGAACACCACGCCCAGCGCCAGCACGATATAGAACACCGCCATGAAGGGCACCAGCTTTTCCGCCACGTTGCCGATGCGCTTCACGCCGCCCAGCAGCACGATCAGCAGAAGCAGGGCCATCAGCCCGCCGAAGATCCACCGGAAGGTGGGCAGCGCCGTCTCGCCGATCAGGTTGAAGCTGGTCAGCACGGAACCCACGGCCACGGTGATGGTGTTGATCTGGGTGGTGTTGCCGATGCCGAAGCAGGCCAGCACGCCCAGCAGGGCATAGGCGTAGGCCAGCCAGCGCCATTTCCGGCCCAGACCGTTCTGAATATAGTACATGGGCCCGCCTACGTAGTCGCCGTGCCGGTTCCGCTCCCGGAAATGCACGGCCAGCGTGACCTCGGCAAACTTGGTGCACATGCCCAGCAGCGCGGATACCCACATCCAGAACACCGCGCCGGGGCCGCCGATGGCGATCGCCCCCGCCACACCGGCGATATTGCCGGTGCCCACCGTGGCCGCCAGCGCCGTACACACCGCCTGAAAAGGGGTCAGCGCGCCCTTGCCCGCCTTATCGTGCTTGAAAATACGGCCAAGCGTCGCCTTCATGGCCGGGCCGAACTTGCGCAGCTGCACAAAACGGGTGCCGACGCTCAGGTACAAGCCCACGCCCATCAGCAGGATCATGGCGGGAACGCCCCAGATAAAGTTATTGACCGCATTGTTGACGCTTTTAATCAGTGCCAGCATGAAATCCCTCTCCCCTGTGAAATATCGGAATCAAATTCAACGTTTTTAATTTGCCGCGCTGCCATGCTGAATCCTGCTCAAGCCCTTGAAATACAATGAAAAAACAAAGCTATTCGCCACTTTCGCCCTAAAGACGTAAAACTTTTGTCATACACTTGTTAAATACGGGAACTTCCGATATAATAAACGATGGTGCTTTCCGAAGAACGGACAAGCTACCCGAAATCAGCCAAAACAAAGGAGCGTTGTTATGCTCAATCCGCGTCAGGTTATATCCGCACTGAAACAGAATATCGGCAAGGTCATCGTCGGCAAGGACGAGGTGATCGAGCTGCTATTGATCGCGCTGATGTGCAAGGGTCACGTGCTTCTGGAGGACGTGCCCGGCACCGGCAAGACCACCATGGTCAGCGCGCTGGCCAAGTCGCTGGATTGCAGCTTCAACCGCATCCAGTTCACGCCGGACGTGGTGCCCTCCGATGTGACGGGCTTCACTATGGTGAATTTCAAGTCCGGGGAGATGGAGTATCATCCCGGCGCGATCATGTGTCAGATTGCGCTGGCCGACGAGATCAACCGTACTTCCCCCAAGACACAGAGCGCCCTTCTGGAGGTCATGGAGGAATATCAGGTCACGGTGGACGGCGTGACCCATCCTCTGCCCAAGCCCTTCATGGTGCTGGCCACCCAGAACCCCACGGAGTTCGTGGGCACCTATCCCCTGCCCGAGGCCCAGATGGACCGCTTCTTCATCCGCGTTTCCATGGGGTATCCCACCCTTGAGGAAGAAATGGCGGTGCTGGAGCGCTTCTCCGGCACGGAAAAGCCCCAGTCCAGGCTGGTGCCCGTCTGCTCCGCGCAGGACATCATCGACATGCAGGGGCTAGTGGGCACGGTTTACTGCTCCAAAGAAGTGCGCCATTACATTGCCTCTATCGCCGCCATGACGCGCAATCACCCCAGCCTGCAGCTGGGCGTCAGCACCCGCGGCGCCATCGCGCTGATCCGCGGCGCACAGGCCTGCGCCCTGCTCAACGACCGGGACTACGTGCTGCCCGAGGACGTGCAGCGCATGGTGCTGCCCGTTCTGACCCACCGCATCATGCCAAACCCGGACGCGAAGATGAAGGGCATTTCCGCCGAACGCATCCTGATCGCCGTCGTCGAAAACGTCCCCGTCCCTCTCCGCCTCTCTTAAGGGGCAGTGCCCCTTAACCCCGGACTGCGCGCCGAAGGCGCGCAGGGGCGTAGGGAGACATGAAAGTTGGCTGGGGTTTTACCGCCGTGGCACAACGGGTGCCACGGCTCGCCGGTCTGGCGTGGTTTCCTGCCGATTGGCCGATACAGGTCGCCGTCGGGCGACAGGCCCTCCGGCTCGCGCTAAAGGCCAACGTGATTTGGAAAACCTATCTGCCTTTTTCCCTGCAAAAACAGCCGGGCAACGAGGCAACATCCCAACCCGCGCTATTTGACCTTCGCCCCACCCAAGCGGCGGCGGAGCAGAGCGGCGATAGGCAGCGGAGGGAAAAAGCCTTGCCCTTTTTGA
>OLPR01001234.1_pt1 | contig 21415 bp, 23 predicted proteins | sample 1672761 | NCBI WGS metagenome assembly OLPR01 (sample SAMEA3136721, study PRJEB25190) | human gut metagenome | biome: human gut; feature: human-associated habitat; material: faeces | place: Austria | collected 2013 | reverse complement strand
CGGCGGCTGGAGGAGATCGGCTTCGACGGCTACGGCTTCGGCGGCTGGCCTTTGGATGCAGACGGTTCGTTTCGCGCGGACATTCTGAAAATGGCAGCGGACGCGATGCCCGATCACAAAATCAAATATGCGATGGGCCTTGGCAAGCCCGAGGAAATCGTTGAGTGTGTGAAGATGGGTTACGGTCTGTTCGACTGCGTAATTCCCACGCGCGAGGCACGGCACCAGCGGCTGTATGTGTTTGCGGACGGCATGGAAACGCCGGAGGGCGTGCGTTCGGGTGCGAAATTCTATCGTTTCCATTACGCGATGGACGAAAAGAATGTCCGCGACCCGCGTCCGGTGGATGAGCATTGCAATTGCGAACTCTGCAAAAACCATTCGCGCGCGTATCTGCATCATTTGTTCCGCGTCAACGATCCGCAGGCGATGCATCTGGCAACGGCACACAATCTGCGCTTCTTCGGGCGATTGATGCAGCTTTTGCAGGAAAAGTAAGCGCTTCTGGAGGAGAACATGAGCGAACTGAAGGAAAAACTGCTCGCTTCGAAAAAATATCGCGACGTTTGCCCGGACACGATCGAGCGCATATGGCGTGAATGCAGCGCGAAATTCAAAAAGGAAAAGGACGCGGACAAGGCGGCGCGCGAAGCGCTTCACGGCGTGACCGGCGCGTTCATGACCGAGCGCGAATACAAACGCGCGATGGAACTGGCGGCGGCACGCGATTGGGAAGCGCTGCTTGGAATACACGCGTCCACGCGCGAACGGCTGCCGGTGGAATCGATGGATCGCGTGTTCGATCAGCTGTTTGAAGCCATCGGAACGCCGGCGCGAATTCTCGATCTCGCGTGTGGGCTGAATCCGGTCTACCTCGCGCATCGATTGCCAAATGCGGCGATTGCCGGCGTGGATATCAGCGGTCAGTGCGTAAACGTAATTCGCGCGTTTGGCGGCGCGGAAGCGCGTTTGGGCGATTTGCTGTGCGAAATTCCGGAAGACGAAGCGGACGCGGCGCTGATGTTTAAGGTGCTGCCGCTTTTGGAGCGCCAGCGCACGGGCGCGGCGATGGATGCGCTAATGCGTGTGAATGCGGAATGGATCGTCGCATCGTTTCCGACGCGTTCACTCGGCGGGCGCAACGTCGGCATGGAAAAGCACTATTCCGAATGGATGGAGGCACACGTGCCGGAAAATCGCGCGATTGCCGCGCGGCTGACCGGCGAAAACGAGCTGTTTTACGTGCTGAAACGAAAATGAAGATGGAAGATTTCCGGTTCGAACTGTTCGAACTGCGCGATTTGGCGCGCGCGAAGGGCGTCGATCGCCTGAAACGGGTGGGCAGATTGCTCCGAAAACATCCGGATACAGGGAAAAGCGCGCTGATTTGGGCGGGCGTGGCGATTCTTCTGTGCGTCTGTACGATCGCGCAAGGGCGGAACGGCAGCCTTCGCGCAAGGGAGCGCTGGCTCGATGCCGTTGTGCGCATTTGCTATATGGTGCCGATCGTAATTGCATACATATGCAGCAGGATTGGCAGGCTGATCGCCGCGTCCAAACGCCTGAACGAGCGCGCGGAAATGCTGGGCGAGGACGAATTCAAGCGCATTTCGGAATCGTTGGAGTATGTGCCGAAATGGTCGCTGAACGGAAGCGCGCCCGAGAATCTGAGCTGCGGCTGTTACGGATGTATCAAGATGGTTCCGGTCGGGTCGCAAATCTGCTCATTCTGCAAAAAGCATCGGCTGGTTCATGGCGATTCGACCCATCCGCTGGATGAGGATCGCTTGAAGGCGATTCACGATTTGCTTTTGAAGGGTGAACGCGCATGAAAATCGAGGATTTTAATTATGAATTGATTCCACTGCGCGATTTGGCGCACGCAAACGGGCGCGAACTTACAAGATTGATTCGCGCACTGCTGCGCTATTCACCGGGCGACTATACGCGCTTTCGCGTTTGGGTGGCGATGGTTGTGATCATTGGCGGCATTGCTGCGGGCGTGATCGCAGGCATTCGCGGCGAAAATTTGTTCCCAATTCTGCTTTGCGCTGGATTGGCTGGCGTTGGTTCGGCGGCTATCGGCTATAGAGCGGCGCGCAAACGGCGCGTCGATTCGCTGATTGCGTTGTCGGAAAAATTGAATGTGCGCGCGGAAAAATTGCCCGTTGGCGAATTTGAAAGGATTGCGGAAATGCTGTCCGTCGCGCCGGAGAAGGATTATTGCAGCTGTTATGGATGTATAAATGTGCTTCCAAAAGGCGAAGAGCGCTGCGAAATATGCGGTACACGATATATCGTTTACGGCGATTCGGAGTGTCCGCTCGACGAAGCGCGCCTGCAAAGGATTCACAATTTGCTTTTATAGGAGAGAAATTATGCCAAAACTGTATGTCGTTGCGACGCCGATCGGGAATCTGGATGATCTTACGCCGCGAATGCGCGCCGCGCTCGAAGCTGCCGACCTGATCGCTGCGGAGGATACGCGCGTGACCATGAAGCTGCTGAATCGGTTTGAAATGAAAAAGCCGATGGTGTCCTGCCATCGCCACAACGAAGAAAACCGCGCGCCGCAGCTGGTTGCGCGAATGATCGAGGAAAACCTGACCGTTGCGCTGACGTGCGATGCGGGTACGCCGGGCATTTCGGATCCCGGACATTTGCTCGTGCGCGCCGCGTGGGAAGCGGGTATTCCGGTGGAGCCGGTCAGCGGGCCGTCTGCAGTGGTGACATGTCTGTCCGCATCGGGCTTCGACGCGCGCGAATTTGCATTTTACGGCTTTCTGCCGCGCGAAAAAAAGGCGCTGCATGAAAAACTCCGTTCGATTCGCAAATCCGGCGTGCCGGTGTTCGTGCTGTATGAATCGCCGCATCGCGTGGTCGAACTGGTGCGCGCGATTGCGGAGGAGTGGGCGGACGCGCAGGTGTGTGTTTGCAGCGACCTGACGAAGAAATTTGAGCGCATTTATCGCGGTGCGGCGAGTGCGGTTGCAGATGAAATCAGCGCAAATCCGAATGCCGATAAGGGCGAATACTGCATGGCGGTCGACCTGTCGCAGATGCCGCCGGAGGAGGAAACGCCGCCGCCGGCAATCACCGCGGAGCTGTATTTGCTTTCGAGAATGTTGGATGAGGTTGATTTCGACGAAGCCGTCGAGCAAGCGCGCGAAAAATATCCACGCAACGAGCTTTATCGCGCAAAACTGAAAATTGAAAAGATGTTTTTTGAAGAATAAACGGCGCTCCCCCAATCCATCGGGGGAGCGTTCGGTTTTGATTGGCAATTTGCTGGCAGCGATTCGATGTGTGCATCGAACGCGCGAAAGCAATTATGTAACGGTATTGCACGGAATGAGCAGACTGATTGCGGCGCGCGGACGACATGAGATGCTGCTTGCAATCGTGCCGAAAGGTCGCAAAAGTACGTCATCCACCTTCGGCTTACCAATTTACCGGCAGCGGTTCGGCGAGCAAAGCTGTACACTTGGGCAAATCGCTGAACAAATTCGGCAGTGCGCGCAGCGCATTCATTGGCGCTCCTGCGAGAATTGCGGGCAGAATTCGCTCGGCGATCGCCTGATCGAGCAGGGTAAGCGGCGCGATTTCCATCAGCGGAATTGCGGCGGAGAGATAGTTGAGCAGGGCGTTCAGCGCGCGGCGCGACGGGCGAACGCCAATCAGCGCACAATCCGCGATCAGCCTGTTTAACCGCGCAAATATCGGCTCCGGAATTGCGTTTGCCTGTATTGGGAATGCGGCGCGCAGCGTTGAAAGCGACACCGGTGGGTTGATTTCCGGAGCGACGCGCTTTGTGGGCGACCAGTTTTCGATCGTGGATTCAGAGGGCAGACGAATCGCAAATGCCCGATCGAATGCGTATGCGGGGATGGGCAGACCGTCATCCTGAAGCGTTGCGCACAGCAGAATCCGCTCCGATTCGGCGTCTGCGGCGAGTCCGCGATAGAGATCGCCGGCGGGGGAGAGGTTCGCGTCGTCGAGAATTACCATTCGCATCGCGCTGCCAGGCGCATCCGGAAGCGAAATCGGATCCTTTCCGGGTGCAACGAGGCGCAAGCGCCCATCGGGAAGACCGAGCGCACGGGCGAGCAGACGAGCGGCGCGGGTTTTTCCGCAGCCGGGTGCGCCGGTAAACAGCAGAATCGGGCTTTGCGACGCGCAAATCAGCAAATGAATCGCGTCCGTGCGCAAAATCGGTGCGCCTGCCTGTTCGAATGCGGTACACATGCGGAGAATCAGCGTTTCGCGATCGGTGGAACAGCCGTTTACGATTGCGGGCAGCGTGCGCTTGCCGTCCAGATGGCGAATCAGTGCGGCGGCGCGGCTGGTGAGCGCGAACTCGTGCAGGCGCTTTTCAAAGCGTCCGTCGTTTAGCGAATTCAACAAATCCTGCGCGCTTTCCGCGGCGGACTGCATTTCCACGGCGGTTTTTTCAGCCTCCGACTGCTGGATTCGCGCGGCGCGGGTTTTCTCAATCGCGTCGGCAAACGCTTCCGCTTCGGATTCAAGGATTTCCTGCTTTAATTCCTCACGAATATCGATTCGGCGTTTGCGCAAATCCTCCAAGCCCTTCAGGGCTTCCAGACGCTGCGCTTCGAGGTCGACCAACTGCTTATTGATCAGGCTTTCGTGCGCAGCGTTTCGGCAAACATTCAGTGCGGAATCGAGATTTTCAAATTCAGCCAGCGCAGCCACGAGCGCGGCGCGCTGTTCCGGGTGCGACCACACGGCGCGCATTGCCGAAAGCGCCGATTCGATGGGCGTTTCCGTAGGGTTCGTGTTCTGGACGCTGGGGGTGGGCGTGCCGAGCGCTTCGAGCCGTGACGCGCGCCATTTATCGTCCACAATTTCCTTAAGGCTTCGCCCGCGACGCGGATTTAAGCCGCACTGTTCCGCGAGAAAGCGGCTGTATGCGGGGGCGGCGGCTTCGATTTCCTCGTGCGAAATCTTATTCGACGAATTTTCGGGCGTCTCTTCCTTCGGCGCTTCCTGAACGGGCTCTGGCTTGGGCGGTTCGATGGCGCGAAGCGGGCGCACGGCGAGCGTCATCGCCTGACCCTCCGGCAGCGTCAGATCAAACGCCTGCATTTCGGACGCGTTGATTTCCTCGTCGGTTTCCTCAAGCCGGCAGCCGTTTGCATCGGCAGTGCAATGCCAGACGCGCCCGAGCAGCGTTCCATTCGGGCGAAGCAGCGCGTTTGGAAGCGGCTGCGCGAGAATTTCGGCGTTTGCAGCGGTTTCCGGATCGATTTTGAGTACCGTATACAACATTCCGGGGTCTGGTTCCCGAACGACGTCGGAGTAAATGATATATGCGTTGCGTTCGGTTTCATCACTGCGGTAGTTTTTGTTTGCGCGGATTTTATCGTTCTCATTCGGATGATCGAACAGGTTTACTACGGCGAACAGCCCGATGCGCCGCATACGCGACTTGAACAGACTGGATTCGTTTTTGTCCGGCACGATGCGAATGCAGCCGTCCGCGGGATACTCGTTCGGCGAATCGAAGGGCGCAAAACGCCCGTCTTTCGCAATCAGAATCGGTTTGAAGCGAAAATAGGATTTCAGCGGGTTGTCTTCTTCGAGAATTCCGATGCAATACTTTCCGGGCAGAGACATTTATTTCCCTCCATTATTCTTTTGCGTTGGAAGGAGAAGCGTGCGTTTTAAATGTAAAGTTCATTCTATAAATGGAATGAGTGAATGAAATGCACGATTCTTCTATGTGAAATAATACCATAGAATGAAATAAACGTCAAGCAATTCAGCTAAAATATGGTTTAACGTATGAAAATTATGCGAAATTTGAGAGAGAATGCACGAAAAAACGCGAGCCTCAGAACGAGGCTCGCGCGGGAATGAAATCAGTTGAGCTTGAAGCTGTTCCAGACGTCCTGATACGCGCTTTCAAATTCGCCGAGATCCTCGACGTATTCCTTCGTTGCAAGCAGGTTTTCCGGAATGTGGAAAGGCGACATCGCGGCAAAATCGGGATCGATCAGCGAATCCGCGGCGGCGTTCGGATTGATGTACGCCTGCCATTCGGCGACAGTTTTCGCAACGTCCGCACGGAGATAGAAGTTCATGAACAGGTGCGCGTTTTCCGGATGCGGTGCGTTTACGGGGATTACGATCGAATCGATGCCAAAGCCGATGCCCTCCTTCGGGAATACGGCGACGAGGTTCGGATTCTCCTGCATCGAGAGAACGACGAACGGGGTAAACAGATATGCCGCCTTGACTTCGCCGTTGGCGAGGTAATTGTAGTTCATGTCGTAATCCAGCACGCGGACGTTCGGCTTCAACTCCGCGAGCTTTGCAGCGGCTTCGTCCAGCTGCGCCTGATCGGTGGTGTTATAGGAATAGCCCAGCGTCTTCAGCGTTGCGCCGATGGATACGCGCGCGTCGTTGATCAGCCAGACGGAATCCTTCAGATCCTCGCGCCAGAGATCGGAGAAGCTCGTGAGTTCGCCGTCAATCTGGGTTGGATCATATACGATCATCGGGGAGCCGACGGTGTACGGCATGGAATAGACGTTGTCCGGATCGAAATACTGATTCAGGTAATCGGGATTGAGATTGTCCCAGTTCGTGAGCTTGCTCTTGTCGAGAGGGAGCAGCAGGTTCTGCTTGCGCGCGGCGCTGATCGCGTAATCGCTCGCGAGCACGATATCGTATTCGCTGCCGCCGTTCGCCTGAAGCTTCAGGAGCATTTCCTCGTTGCTTGCAAAGGTGGAATAGTTGATCGTGATGCCGGTTTCTTCCTTGAACTGAGAAAGCGTCGTGTCGTCGAAATAGCCCTCCCACGTGAACACGTTCAGCACCTTCTCCTCCTCGGCAAAGCCTGCGCCCGCGAGCGCCAGCATCGCCAGAACCAAAAGAGCAGCGACCATCTTTTTCATGTTGCGTTTCCTCCTTGAATATATGGTAAACCGTGGAAAGCGGTTTCCGCTATTTTTTGCGGTCGAGCGCGAAATGCTTGACCGCCATTGCGATCGCGACTGCCGCGAGCGTGAGCGTGCACAGCGCGTTGACCTGAAGCGATACGCCGGTTTTGACCGACGAATATACCTTCAAAGGCAGCGTCGTCGTCGTTGCGCCGGTGACGAAAAAGCTGATGACGAAATCGTCCAGGCTCATTGCAAACGCGAGCATTACGCCAGAGAGAATGCCCGGCAGGATCAGAGGAAGCGTCACCGTAAAAAACGCGCGCACGGGCGACGCGCCCAGATCGCGAGAGGCTTCAATCAGCGACGGATCCATGCCCGCAAGCCTGCCTTTGACGATGATGAACACATACGGCGTGCAGAATGTCACGTGCGCGAGCACCAGCGTCAGCATTCCGAATCGCAACCCTGCAAATGTGAATACCGCCAGAAACGCCATGCCCAGAATGATTTCGGGTACCATAATCGGCAGGAGCGCCAGCGTTTCGATTGCGCCCTGTAGCCTGAATTTACGCGCCGACATCCCGACCGCGCCGAGCGTTCCGATCACCATCGAAATGCCGCAGCTGACTCCTGCGAGAATCAGGCTGTTTTTCAGCGCAGCGAGCAGGCCCTTTGTGTCGTTCAGCAGTCCCTTATAGTATTGAAGCGAAAAGCCGGTGAACGCGCTCGGATAGCGGCCTGCGTTGGCGTTGAACGAATACAGCACGACGACCGCGATCGGCAGATACATCAGAATCAGCACCAGCGTTAAAAACACCGGCGACCAGCGTGATTTTTTTCCCTGCATGATGCTTCCCCCCAATCAGAACACGGTCATATCGGAGGATTTACCGCCGAGCTTGCGATAAACGAACATGATCAGCCCCGTCAGCCCCAGCAGCACCACGGAAAGCGCCGCCGCAAACGGCCAGTCGCGGCTTTTGAGCAGTTGATCGTTTACCAGATTGCCGATTAAAATGTCGCTCGGCCCGCCCATCAGGTCGGACATGAAGAACAGCGCAAGGCTGGGAACGAACACCAGCACGCTGCCCGTAAGCAATCCAGACGCGGTAATCGGCAGCGTAACCGTGCGGAATACGGTCATCGCGTTTGCGCCCAGATCATGTCCCGCGTCGACCAGCGACCAGTCCATCTTCTCGACGGACGTGTATACCGGCAGAATCATGAACGGCAGCAGCGCATAGACCATGCCCAGCACGACCGCGCCGTGGGTATTCAGGAGCTTCAGCGGTTTATCTACGATTCCGAGCGAAACCAGCAGCGCGTTTACGGGGCCGTTGCCCGCCAGCAGAATGCGCCAGCCGTAAATGCGGATCAGCGCGTTTGTCCAGAACGGAACGATTACCAGCAGCATCAGGATCGTGCGCCATTTTCTGCTCGCCTTGCCCATCGCATAGCCGAACGGATAGCCGATCAGCACGCAGAGCAGCGTCGTTTCCACGCCGAGCTTCAGCGTGTTCCAGAATACGCGCGCATAGTTTTCATTGAGCAGCTTTCCGTAATTCTCCAAAGTGAATTCGGGCAGCACGCCGAAGCCGTCCGGACTGCGCTTCAAAAAGCTCAGCACGATGATATACCCGATCGTCACGCCGACGAACAGCATCGTCCACGCGATCAGCGGCGCGGACAGCAGCAGCGACGACGCGCCCCTTTTCTTTTTTTCGTTCATTTCAGCTCACCTTCAGCGCACGACCGGCGCTTCGTCCCGATTCCAGGAAAGGAACACGCGCTCACCGATTTCGCCTTCCGCGCGTTCGCTGCTCTGACAGAGTACGGTGATTTCACGTCCGTCGTCCAGAACGATCACCGCGCGCATCGAGCCGCCCGCATAGTGGCGCGAGCGCAGTGTTCCGGGAAGATTGCATTCGCCGACCGGCTTTTTGGAAAACCCGATTCGCTCCGTGCGCAGACTGAGCGCGACGGAATCGCCGATTTGAACGTCGAAATCCGCATTGCGCGCAGGAATGAACATTCCGGCGTAATTCAGAATCAGCCCGCGACCGTCCTTTTCGGCAACGGTCGCCTCCAGAAGATTTGTCTGGCCAATGAAATCCGCCGCGAAGCGCGTTTTCGGGCGCTCGTAAATTTCCTCCGGCGTGCCGATCTGCTCGAAATGCCCATCGCGCATGATCGCGATTCGGTCGGACATATTCAGCGCCTCTTCTTGATCATGGGTAATATAGATAAATGCGATGCCGAGGCGGCGCTGAATGTCCTTCAGTTCCTGCTGCATCTGGCGGCGGAGCTTCAAATCCAGCGCGCCGAGCGGTTCGTCCAGCAGCAGAAGCCGGGGATTGAGAACCACCGCGCGCGCAATCGCCACGCGCTGGCGCTGACCGCCGGAAAGCTGCGATGGCATTCGCTTTTCATACCCTTCCAGCTGGACGAGCGAAAGCATTTCGGATACCTTCTTCTGCCATTCCGACTTTTTCACGCCTTTGATGCGCAGTCCGTACGAGATGTTCTTCTCGACGTTCATGTGCGGAAACAGCGCGTAATTCTGAAATACGGTATTTACGTCGCGCTTTTCCGGCTCAAGACGCGTAATGTCCTTTCCATCGAGAAACACCCGCCCCGCATCCGGCTCCAAAAGCCCCGCGATGATGCGCAGCGTGGTCGTTTTGCCGCAGCCGGACGGCCCAAGGAGCGTCACAAATTCGCCGGGCATGACGTCCAGACAAATGCCCTTCAGCACCGGATTTCCGTCGAAGGATTTTTTCAGGTTTTCGAGCCTTAAAAGCGCGTTTTCATTCATTCGAAGCAGCCCTCTTTATACGCGTAATTGAAATCGATAATAATATAGCACGTTTCCGAGCATTGAACAATGCGTTTTCATATTAAAATATGTAGCAATTTTTGCTTCCAACGCGAATTTAGCGTATCCGCCCTTGAAAATGTGCGCGTTACGGTATACAATGATAGCGTATTATTCATCTGGAGGCGATCCCGTTGTACCGATTCGTCAAACGCACGATCGATTTTCTCCTTTCGCTGATTCTGATTCTTGTGCTTTCGCCGGCGCTGATTCTGATTTTGCTCGCGATACGGCTTACTTCGCCGGGCCCTGCGCTGTTTAAGCAGAAGCGAGTAGGCATTCATAAAAATACGTTCACCATTTATAAATTCCGCACCATGCGCACCGACGCGCCGAAGGACGCGCCGACGCATCTCTTTTCCGACCCTGCGCGGTTCATTACGCCCGTGGGCAAATTCCTGCGCGCGACGAGTCTGGACGAGCTGCCGCAGCTTTTCAACATTCTGAAGGGCGAAATGGCGTTCGTCGGCCCGCGCCCCGCATTGTGGAATCAAGATGATCTGATTGCCGAAAGAGATAAGTATTCCGCAAACGACGTGCTGCCGGGGCTGACCGGATGGGCGCAGATCAACGGGCGCGACGAGCTGCCGATTCCCGAAAAGGCGCGGCTGGACGGCGAATACGTAAAGCGAATGAGCTTTTTGTTCGACGTCAAGTGCTTTTTCGGAACGCTGCTTCCGGTACTCAGGCGCGACGGCGTTCGGGAGGGCAGAGCGAAATGACCGAGCTTCTCTTAACCGGCGCGAGCGGCTTTATCGGTTCGAATGTCCGCACGCAAATGCCCGACAGCATTCGCGTAACGCCGCTGAGCGTTCGAAACGACGATTGGAGAAATGTCGATTTTTCCAAATTCGACGCGGTTCTTCACGCAGCCGGTATCGCGCACGTGCTTGACGGCAGCGTGATGGCCGAAACATATCACGAGGTGAATTGCGTTCGCACGCTTGAAATCGCGGAAAAGGCGAAAAAGGCGGGCGTTGGGCTGTTCGTGTTTTTATCCAGCATTATTGTGTTCGGCGCGCCGACGCCTGCGGGCGTTCATGCGCCGATTACGCCCCAAGCCGCGCCGAATCCCGAAAACGCCTATGGCAAAAGCAAGCTCGACGCGGAAAACGGGCTGCGCGCGATGGAGGCGGATTCGTTTCGTGTGGCGATTCTTCGTCTTCCGATGGTTTACGGAAGAGGCTGCAAAGGCAATTATACGCGGCTTGCCTCGCTTGCGCGAAAATGCCCGCTGTTTCCGGCGTTTGATAACCGCAGAAGTATGCTCTATATCGAAAATCTCACGTCGCTGATTGCAAAGATCGTGTTTGATTGCCCCTCCGGGACTTACCACCCGCGCGACGGCGTTTCGAGGTCGACCGGTGAAATCGCGCGTGCGATTTGTGCGGCGCACGGAAAAAAGTGCGTTCAGACGCGCCTGCTCGCGCCCGCGGTTCGGCTGATGGGCAAAGGCGGAATCGTTCGCCGCGCGTTCGGCGATCAGGAATATGCAAGCGATATGCCGGATTATCCGGAGAATTATCGCGCGTTTGATTTTGAATCGGCGATTCGAAAAACCGAAGGAGACGAAAAATGGTAAAACCGCTGCGCGTACTGGAAATTATCACCGTCCCAATCGCTGAAAACGGTTTGGCGCTGTATCCGATTCGCATGGCGGAAAAGATGGATGCGCGCGTGCAGATCGATTTCCTCGCCTGTTATGCAGAGCCCGAGCTGAAGACGCGCATCGAGAATCGGGGCGCGAAGCTCCATCTCGCGCCCAGCCGGCTGCGGTCGCCCGTTTCGTATATGCGGTTTGTGGAAAAGACCGTGCGCGAAAACGGCTATTCCGTCGTACACGCCCACGGAAATTCGTGCACGCTTGCGCTGGATCTGATTGCCGCGCGAAGGGGTGGCGCGAAAATGCGGATTGCGCACAGCCACAATACCTCCTGCCGGTTTCGAGTGCTGAACGCGCTCTTGAGACCGGCGTTTGAACGCGCATATACCGATGCGCTTGCATGCGGCGAAGCGGCGGGAGAATGGCTGTTTCGCAAAAGACCGTTTGTAATCATGCCGAATGCGATCGATCTTTCCGCGTTCAAGCCGGACGCGAAGGTGCGCGGAATCGTTCGCCGCGAATTCGGCGCGGACGGGAGGCACGTGCTTCTCCACATCGGAAATTTCTCGGAAGCGAAAAATCCAATGTTCCTGATCGAAATTATGGAGCGATTGGATGATTCGTTCGTGCTCTGGATGGTAGGCGACGGGCGTTTGCGCGCGGAAACGGAGGCGTGCGCGCGCGCAAAAGGGCTTGAATCGCGCATTGTGTTCACCGGTGCGCGCGGCGACGTACCGCGCATCATGCAGGGAGCGGACGCGCTTTTGCTGCCGTCCAAATTCGAGGGATTTCCGACCGTCGCGCTCGAAGCGCAGGCGGCGGGGTTGCGGACACTGATGTCCGATTATGTAACGAAAAAAGTTGCGTTTTCGGAATGCGCGGCATTCCTTCCGCTAAATCCCGATCGTTGGACGAAATGTATTCAAAACGCGCCGGAAACAAATCGCGCGCAGGAGGCGGAGAATGCGGCGAACGCGCTTGCTGCGCGCGGTTATGAGCTTGAATCGGCGGCACGAAGACTGGAAGAAAAGTATCTCGCGAAGGCAAATGAATGATGAAAACTGAGGGGGAGATTGTTTGTCCGAACAGACGGAGCGGAAGGCGCTGCTGCGTTCGATTGCAGCGCTCGCGTGGCCTGCGATGATCGAACAGGCACTGCAAACGATCGTGCAGTATGCGGATTCGGCGATGGTTGGTCGGCTCGGCGTTCAGGCGACTGCGGCAGTCGGCTTGACGACGACGGTGACATGGCTTACGAATTCGCCGCTGTGGGCGCTGGGCATAGGTGTGCTCGCGTGCATCGCGAAAGCAGTGGGCGAAAAAGATGAGCGAAAGACGCGCAGCGCGGCGATGCAGGCGATCTGGATGGCGCTGATCGGTGGCGCGGTGCTGCTGCTTTTGACGGAATGGATGGCGCCGTTCCTGCCGGGATGGCTGAACGCCGATCCGGAAATCCGGCGCGAAGGATATCTGTATTATGCGATCGTGTGCGTGCCGATGATGTTCAGGGCGCTTTCTGTGATCCTTGGGAGCGCGCTGCGGGCTTCGGGCGACGCGCGAACGCCGATGCTGGTCAATCTCGGGATGAATCTGATCAACATCGTGCTGAATCTGTTTATGATTTTCCCGACGCGCATCGTTTGGCTGGGCGGATTTACGTTTACGCTGCCCGGTTTTGGCTGGGGCGTTTCGGGCGCGGCGATCGCGACAGCGGTTTCCGTGGTGTTCAGCGGAAGCATGATGCTCTGGCGCGTGCTGAAGAATCCGATTCTTTCGCCGAAAAAGCTGAAGATTCAGAAAAAGCGCGAATTGTGGGATGGAAAGACGATGCTCGAATGTGTGCGCGTCGGGCTTCCGGTCGCGCTTCAGAATCTCGGCGTGTTCTCCGGTCAGGTCGTGTTTTCCGCGCAGGTGACGGCGCTGGGCAAGACTGCGCTCGCGACGCATTCGCTGGCAATTACCGCGGAGCAGGCGTTTTACATTCCGGGCTTTGGAATGCAGGCGGCGGCGTCCACGCTTTCTGGCATTGCGCTGGGCGAAAGGGATGAAAAGAAGCTCGACCGGATTACGAGAATGGTGCTCGCCATCAGCGTGATGCTCATGACGGTTACGGGCGGCATTCTGTTCCTGTTCCCGCAGGCGATGATGTCGATCTTCACGAGCGACCGCGCGGTTATTGAAGCCGGCGGGCGAATCTTGCGCATCGTCGCGTGTTCCGAGCCGCTTTACGGCGCGATGATCATCTTTGAAGGCATTTATCACGGCGTGGGACAGACGAAATATCCATTCGCCGTCGCGCTGGCAACGATGTGGATTGCGCGCATAGGCGGAACGCTGATCTGCCTGCGCGTGTTTGGATTGGGATTGACCGCGGTTTGGGGCTGTATGGTCGCGGACAATGTCTCGCGCGCTGTTCTGCTTGGAATTCGCTTTTATTCCGGTCGCTGGAAGCGTTCGCTCGGTTTAAGGAGGGAAAAATCATGCCCGTAAGCGCGATTATCGGCGCGGTTTTTGTGGATGTAAAGGGCTTTTCATCGGTAAAGTATGTTCCGACGGGACGCAACGTCGGTCATGTCCGAATCGTGCACGGCGGCGTTTGCCGAAATGTCTGCGAGGCGTTCGCGCAGCAGGGCGAAAAGGCGAGGTTCGTCAGCATGACGGATTCCACGGCGCTCGGGCGCGACGTGCGCGATCACCTGTCCGGTCTCGGTGTAGATTTGACGCACACGCTGTTCAGCGAAAGCGGCATGGGCATCTGGATGGCGATTCTGGATTCAAACGGCGATCTGGCGGGTTCGATTTCACATCAGCCGGTGTTTACAGCGCTGGAGGAATATGTCGATCAGAATATTGAATCGATCCTTGAATCCGTGGATGCGGCGGTGCTCGAGATCGATATGTCCGCGCACATTGCCGAAAGCGTGCTCCGCGCAGCGCGGAAGCTGAAAAAACCGGTGTTCGCGATTGTTGGCAATATGGAGGTCATTCTCGCGCATCCGGAATATCTTCGCGATGTGAGCTGCTTTTTCTGCAACGAGATCGAAGCAGGCAGGCTGTTTCGGACGGATTTTACGACCGACAGACCCGATCAGGTGCTTGCGCAAATGCCAGAGAATATGTATCGCCGCGGCATACGCAAAATGGTGATCACGATGGGGGCGCACGGCGCGGTGTATTTCGATGCGACCACCGGCGAGAGCGGCCATTGCCCCGCAATTCCGACCAGCATGGTCGATTCCACCGGCGCGGGCGACGCGTTCTTTTCCGGGTCGGTTATGGCGCTGAATCGCGGATTTTCATTGGGCAGCGCGGTGCGCGTCGGAACGCGGCTCGCGAGCGCGACGATTGGCTGCGAAAACAGCGTCTGCGGCCGCGTCGAAGGGCTGTTCGACGATGCGGAAGCGCGCGCCTGAATTTGAATACAGGGGAGGAAAACTTTATGAAACTGCTTGACGCACAGAAAAAGTATTTCAAAGGCAATCTGCACGCGCACACCACGCGCAGCGACGGTCGCAAATCGCCCGAGGACGTCATTGCCGAATATGCGGCGAACGGCTATGATTTTCTCGCGCTGACCGACCATTGGCGCATCGGCAGCGAATCCAGATATGAAAATATGCTGGTGATTCCGGGAATCGAATACGATTTTACATTTGAAACACAGGTTTTGCACTTGATCGGGCTGTATCCGAGCGCAGAGGATGAAAGCGGCGTTGAGCGCGGCATGGCGCACGCTGAGGTCATTCGCAGAATCAACGCCTGCGGCGGCGTACCGATTGCGGCGCATCCGGCGTGGAGTTTGAATACGACGGAATTCTTAAAGTGTCTGGACGGCGTTTCCCTCGCAGAGGTGTACAATACGCTGTCCGGCGAGCCGAACAACGCGCCGCGCGCCGACGCTTCCAGTCTGCTCGACGTTGCCGCCGCGAATGGAAAGGTATTTGGTTATGTCGCGTCGGACGATTCGCATTTCTATAAGGGCGAGCAGTGCGTTTCCTATATTATGCTGCAGGCGGACGAGTTGACCGTGCCGTCCGTGCTCGAGGCGCTGAAGGCGGGCAGATTTTATGCGAGCCAGGGCCCGGTGATCTACGAAATGGAAGCGACGGACGACGCGCTGATCGTTCGCCATTCGCCGGCGACAAAGTGCACGTTCTGCTCAAACGTCTACTGGGTGGAGAATCGCTGCCGCGTCGATTCGACGGAAACGGAGACGATCTATCATTTCAAGCGCGACAGAACCTATGATTCGCCGAATTCCGATCGCTTCGTCCGCTGCGAAATCACGGATGAGAACGGTCGCCGCGCGTTCACGTCGCCGTATGTGATTCCGCGCTGGTAAAATAAATCCCGCTGCCGATTCAGGAAGCGGGATTTTCCGGTTTATTTAAGGAGTCACCGCACAATTCGGCGGCACATCTGGCAATGTCTTTCCGCCATCTGCAAAATTTTGATTTACATCCAGTAAACCTTCGAAATTTGCATTTGCATCTGACGAAAAATTCATTCGCCAGTCAACTACCTCATTTGTACGGTGCTTCCTTAAGCTTCAGACCATCGTGAAACGCCTTTCCGACGATTGCGCCGAGTTCGACATAGGTGTTGTTGAACGGATCAAATGTGATCGGACGGGCTCTGGAAACGTCCACATGACCGTTTGCATCCAGCACGCGCTCGTCGACGTTCACATTCACGATTTCGCCGACCATGCGGCAGGATTCAGGGTCATAACTGACCAGTTTACATTCAACGCAGATTGGCAGCTCGTCGATCACCGGCGCATCTACGAATTCGGATTTCGAAGCGTGGAAACCGGCGCGGGCGAATTTGTCGGGCACCTTGTTTCCGGATTCAACGCCCACATAATCGCACGCGGCGACGTGCTCCGTATCCGCCATGCTGACGGTAAACGCCTCGCGCGCGAGAATATTCTTCGTCGTCTTGTGGCTGGCGCTGATGCACATGGACAGCTCGCGATCATCGCTGATGCCGCCCCATGCGGCGTTCATCGCGTTCGGAACGTCGTTTTCATCGTAAGCGGCGAGAATAAAGACCGGCTGCGGATAGGTATACGGCTTTGCACCGAGATTCTTTCTCATGATTGCATCCCTCCCGAGGTTAGTATAGCCGCGAAAACGAGCGAGCGTCAAGTAAATTTTATGCAGTTGCGGAAAATGTGGTAAAATGAAGCGGGTGATCGATTTGGATGAACGACTGATTTACGAAGTTCTTTCCGCGGTGAGCGAAATTCCGGAAGGACGCGTGGCAACTTACGGTCAGATCGCGCGGCTGATCGGGCGGGATAAAAACGCGCGGCTGATTGGCAAAATTCTGAGCGTTTCTTCGCTGTACGGCGATTATCCGTGCCACAGGGTGGTCAGCTGCGCCGGACGACTCGCCCCCGGCTGGGACGAACAGGCGCTGCTGCTTTTGCAGGAGGGCGTTGAATTGAAGGACGAAAACCATGTGGATTTGAAGAAATATCAGTGGGATGCATGAGAGGATGGGCGAGAACGGAGATTTTGTATTGCCGCGCCGTTTTGAATGAAAGGAAAATGAAAATGAATCCGGCGAAAAGAGATGTGCTTCGATTGCTGGGGAGAATTCTTCGGGATACTCTCGGACTGGCGACAACGGTATTTCCGAGGTTGGCGAGGGCAAATTCGAAATGACCGGCGGCACGCTCGTTTCCGAAAACGGCGGTGTGTTCTATACCACGAATACCGACAGCGAATTTACGCTGAAGAACGTTTCCATTCAGAACGCGGATGATTGCGAATACCTGCTGCGCGTTATCGGCAATCAGAATGCGCGCGGCTGGGGACAGACCGGCTCGAACGGTGCGAACTGCACGTTTACCGCGATCGAGCAGGCGCTGAACGGCAAGGTTGTCTGGGACAGCATTTCGAATCTCGATATGACTCTTTCAGAGGGCAGCGTTCTGACCGGTGCAATCGAGGACGACGAATCCCGCGCGGGCGAAGGCGGAAGCGGAACCTGCAATCTTGCGATCGATGAATCATCGAAGTGGATCGTGACCGGAGACAGCGTGCTGACGACGCTCGTCTGCAAGGGCACGATCGAGGACGCCTCCGGCAAGACCGTAACCATTCAGGATTCGAACGGCAATGTGCTTGTTCAGGGTGAAAGCGAATGGACGATCGCCGTCGAAGCCTACGAAGCGTAAAAAGTCATAACCACCCGTTCAACGAGTGGTTATGACTTTTGGCAAAACGTCGCTGTCCACAGCGTAAATGTCGCGAATTGGGATGCTGTGTCCGTTCGTGAGAATAACGGCGCGCGAGCCGGAGTCGATTCGCTTGATCGTGCACGCGATTGGAACATACGCGCCGCCGTCCTTGCTCGCATCGGGGATGAATACCGTAAGCGTTGCTTCCGGTCGATCGAATTCGGCAAGCGCGCGCAGGCGTGCATCGAGTTCCGCAAGCTCGTCCGCGCTCAGTTCGATGCGCGGCAGCGTTTCGCGCGCCGTTTCAGCCAATGCGCCATCCAGACCGCTCAGCGCGGAAAACGGCAAAAATTGCGCGGCGCGATTGTTCATCGTCATCGGCAGATGCTTTTTTGAAACAGGTCTGGATTGACTGATCAAATCGTCGTATCGTCTGCTCATCGATCCCTCCGTCATTTACGCCTTGTGTCCGCCGATCTGGTCGTTTCGCGCGCGGCCGGTTGCGCCGTCGACCAGACTGGTGCCGCGCAGAATCGCGTTTTTGCCGAACTTCTTTTTAATTGAGAGAACGGCTTGCTGACGTCTTTTTTCCTGTTCGAGCGCCGTGTCGTCGGTAAGACTTGAGAACATATCCAGCTGAATCGATTCGCTGTTTTCATCAATCACATTCAGCGCCGTGAGGTTCAGCCGGCGCACGCCAAGTTTTGAGTCAACGATCCGGTCATACAGCTTTACAGCCGCGTCTGTCAGACGCCTGGTCGAAGAGGTTGGACGGTCGAGCCGAATCGTTCCGTGCGCGGGCTTCGGAACGCGCCTGCCATAGCGATCGAGGCTGGTTTCACCGCTTTCGCCGCGCTCATAGCCGATATTCAGGAAAATGGAATCCGTCGCAAGATGCTTTTCCAGTAGCGAAAGCGCGAGCGCGTCCGCCATTTCGATCAGGACCAGCCGCGCTTTTTCCGCCGAATACGCGCACGGCAGCACCTGACCGGATCCGAAGCTGCTCGCTTCCGGACGATATGCCTTGATTGCCTGCATCGTGCACGGCTCCGCGCCCCATGCGTGATCGATCAGCAGCTCGGCGTTTATGCCGAAAAGATCATAAAGCGCGTCCTCGTCCTGAATAGATTGCCGCGCGATATCGCCCATCGTGAACAGTCCTCGCGATTCCAGTTTGCGCGCAATTCCGCGTCCGACGCGCCAGAAATCCGTGAGCGGTCGATGATCCCACAGCTTTTCGCGGTAGGATTGCTCCGTCAGCTCCGCGATGCGCACGCCGTTTTCATCCGGCAGAATGCGCTTTGCGCCGATATCCATCGCAATTTTTGCGAGATACAGGTTTTCACCGACGCCCGCCGTCGCCGTGATGCCGGTTTCGCGCAGCACATCGAGGATCATCATTTTCGCGAAATCATGCGCAGAAAGACCGGAAACGAGCAGGTATTCGGTCGCGTCGATGAAAACCTCGTCGACAGAATACACGTGAATGTCGTCCGGAGAGACATATTTCAGGTAAATCGAATAAATCCGCGCGCTGGTCGCAATATAGTGCGCCATGCGCGGCGGCGCAATGATCGGGCGAATTGCCAGACGAGAATTTGCACGCGCTTCGGATTGCAAATGCGCTTCACCCGCAAAATGGTGTTCCGGTGCGTTCAGGCGGCGCGCGGCGTTGACCGACCGCAGACGTTCGTTCACCTCGAACAATCGCGCACGCCCGGGAATGGCGTACGCCTTCAGCGCGGGGGAGACGGCAAGGCAGATCGTCTTTTCCGTGCGCGATTCGTCCGCAACGACGAGATATGCGTCCAGCGGATCCAATCCGCGAGACACGCATTCCACCGAAGCGTAAAACGATTTCAGATCGATCGCGAGATACGTTTTTTCGCCCATACCGCCGCCCCCTTTCACATTTATTATACCCGCAATTCGGGCAATAAGGAAGCGAACATAATTTGGAATTTTGATGAAAGGGAAAATCAGGTGTTTTCCGCGCGCTCGTCGGCGAGTGACAAAAGCCCGCGCTCGGCGTCCGCTTCTACCGGATACGGATGCTTTTTCGCACGGGATTCAAACTGAATTCGAATCGCTTCCGCGCGTTTTGAATTCTTTTCGCCGAGCCGCGCGCAGATATATCGCGTACGCAGCACGGTCAGCGATTGACGCATCGCCTTCATGTATTGCCGCATTTGTCTGGTATTCAGATATCCGGGCACGCCGTCGCAAATGCCTTCGAGCAGCTCGGCAGTCGCGCGATCGCAAGCGACCTGACATTCAGCCAGACCGACGAGTGAGGCATTGCCTTCGGCAAGATGTTTCGCGAGCGCCGCGGCGTCGGCAAATTGATGCGCGTCGATCAATCGTTCACAGGCGAGCGCTGCGAGCGAAGCGGTCAGATTGCTCTGCATTTCCGTGTCCGAGGGGATGACGAACCATTCCTCCGGCATATCGCGCAGGCGAACGCCTGCCGCAAGCTGTGCCATGATTTGCATCTGAATCCGGAGCGAACGCCGCGCCGCCGGAATTTGCACATTTGGCGCTGATTGCTGCCGTCGTTGGAAACCATTGCATACCGCATTGGAATGCCATTGAGCAATGCGCTGTACAGCCCCTGCACCGCGAGCACAAACGCAATGAACGATGCGACGGCGGAATCCTTCAGGGCGAAGCCCAGCGCGCCCAATAGCGCCGCCGAGATCAGATTCAGCAGCACGCCGCCCATATTGTAAAGCGTATAGGGCGTTTTTCCATCCTCTGTCTCTGGCGGAATCAGCAGGCATTGTCCGGTGGTTCCGGCAATTTTGCTGCGCTTTACGCGAAGTTTTCCATTTTCGCGCAGCCATATCCAGCTGTACAGACGAAAGGAGCCGAAGCGCCAGCCCGACAAAAGCCCGAACAGCAAATGCCCCGCTTCGTGAATTGCGGTCTGAATCGTTGAAAGAATAAAAAACGAAGCGGCGACGACCAGTGTGTAGGTCAATGGATTGTAGCGATCCAGAGAATCAAGCATCGAGACGGCGAGGAGCGAGAGCGCAAAAAAGTAAATATAGAATAAAAGGATAGAAAACCAGTATCCTGTGTGCGTTTTTCGCATATCGATGTCCTCCGAAAGTTGCTGCGTTCATTATAGCATAAATTCATCGCAAAGGAAACATAACCGACAATTGAAATGGACGTGCAATCGTGGTATACTGTCCGTAAATGAGGAGGCGATTTTCATGCGGTTTGAAGCGAACGAGATTCTCTTAAACGATGGGCGGCGCTGCACGCTTAGACCCGCGGAAGCGCGCGATGCGAAGGCGATGATCGAATTTCTGAAAATCGTTTCCGCCGAAACGCCGTTTCTATTGCGAAACGCGGATGAAATCACATTTACCGTTGATGGCGAACGCACGTTTCTCGAATCGATGCTTAATGCTCCGTGCGGAATCATGATGATCGCCGAAATCGAAGGCGAAATCGCGGGCAACTGCGCGCTTTCGCCCGTCGGCAATATGCGCAGAACCGCGCATCGATGCGAATTCGCAATCGCGCTGAAGCGGAAATACTGGGGTATTGGAATCGGCGCGGCAATGATGAACGCCGCGTTCGCGCGCGCAAAGGCAATTGGTTATAAGCAGGTCGAATTGGAAGTAATCGCCGGAAACGACCGCGCGATGCGCCTGTATGAGCGATTCGGCTTTGTACAAACCGGCACGATTCCGTGTGCAATCCGTTATGACGACGGAGCATTCCGTGACGCGCTGATCATGCAGAAAACGCTGTAAAAAACGTCTCCGCAGATAATGCTCATGTACGGTAAAGAAGCAAGCAACCGAAAACAATAGATAGACCGCCAG
>OLPR01001230.1_pt1 | contig 21428 bp, 19 predicted proteins | sample 1672761 | NCBI WGS metagenome assembly OLPR01 (sample SAMEA3136721, study PRJEB25190) | human gut metagenome | biome: human gut; feature: human-associated habitat; material: faeces | place: Austria | collected 2013 | reverse complement strand
ATAGGTGTACGCCGCGCCGAAGACAAGCGTCACGAGGCTCGTCACCCAATAGCCCGTGTGCAGAAAATGCGGCAGAAGAAACGACAAAACCCAGCAGATCGCCGTGTTGCTGCCGCCGACGAGAAGATATAAGAACCACTGTTTTCGCAGCAGCTTTCGGATCAGATTTTTCATCGGCTTTTACGCGATGTCGTCGTTTCCGGCGGCGTTGTCCGCGGCCTCGCCGATGGTCTGGCCGAGCTCGTAGGCGAGGGTCGGATAGTCGGTTTTCTCCGCGTCGGCGCGGCAGCCGCAGCCCGTGGCCAGAACGTGACCCATGTCCTCCCATTTCAGATACCGGGCGATGGTCTCGTAATGCGCGACCAGCGCGCTCATCGTCCAGTCCCGATCGTCGGCGCTCGCGGCGAGCAGCGCCGTGCGCTTGCCGCCCATCAAATCGGCGTTGACGGCGTAGAATCGATCGACGACGGCCTTCAGCTGTGCGCTCATGCCGAAATAATAAAGCGGCGTGACGAACACGACGGCGTCGGCGCGAACGAGTTCTTTGGCAAGCTCGTTCATCGCGTCGCCGCGGACGCACGGCGCGGGGCCGTTTCTGCGGCAGCCGTCACAGGCCATGCACCCGGGCACGGGAGAAAGCCCCGCGTCAAAGCGCGTCACTTCATGCCCGACGCTCGCCGCGCCCTCGCAGAAGCGATCGGCCAGCAGCGCCGTCGTACCTTTTTTGTGCGGGCTTCCGGTCAAAACAACGATTTTCATGATCCATTGCTCCTCCCATGTTTGTTCCGGTTTTCCCGCCTGCGGCGGGGTTCCTTCTTCCACGCCTCTCATCATAGCACCCTTCCCGCCGCCGTCAAGGGGCAGTGGCGAATTTGCCCGCCAAGAGAGGGAATTGCGCAAGAGCAGCGCACGGGCGGGCATGCAACGCCGCGCGCAAACGGCGCCGCTTTCCCGTTTTCCCGATGAGATTGCTCCCCGTTTTTCGCCTCCGAGGCGCGCAAAACGGCTTCGATAACCTTATCGAAGCCGTTTGTTTTTTCATGCAGACCGTCAGATCAGAAGCATGCGGTCGTTGTTGAGCTCCTCGCCGGAGGCGCTGGAGAATTTCTCGAGAAGGTCCTTGACGGTCAGGCTCTTTTTCTCCTCGCCCGAGACGTCGAAGATCACGCGGCCGTCCTTCATCATGACGAGGCGGTTGCCGTGGCGGATGGCGTCGGTCATGTTGTGGGTAATCATCATGGCGGTCAGGTGGTTTTCCTGAATCAGCCGGTCGGTGACTTCCAGCACCTTGGCGGCGGTGGCGGGGTCCAGGGCGGCGGTGTGCTCGTCCAGCAAAAGCAGCTTGGGCTTTTGCAGCGAAGCCATCAGAAGGGTCAGCGCCTGCCGCTGGCCGCCGGAGAGCAGCCCGGTTTTGGCGGTAAGCCGGTTTTCCAGGCCCAGGCCCAGAATGCTCAGCCGTTCCTTATACATTTCCCGCTCGCTGCGGCGAATGCCCCAGCGCAGGCTGCGGTGTTTGCCCCGGCGCAGGGCCAGCGCCAGATTTTCTTCGATCTGCATATTGGGCGCGGTGCCCATCATGGGATCCTGAAACACCCGGCCGATGACGGCGGCGCGCTTGTACTCGGGCTTGGCGGTCACGTCCTTACCATCGATGATGATTTCGCCCTCGTCCACGCTCCACACGCCGGCCACGGCGTTGAGCATGGTGGATTTCCCCGCGCCGTTGCCGCCGATGACGGTCACGAAGTCCCCTTCGTTCAGGCGCAGGTTCAGATCCGCCAGCGCCACCTTTTCGTTGATGGTGCGGGGATTGAAGGTCTTGTAGACATGGCGGATATCAAGCATTGTGATCGCCTCCCCGGGAAGAAGTGTGCTGCGGATGTTTATGAGTACGGGTGCGCTTTGCCCGGGACTGCAGGTAAGGCACGCTCAGGAAGATGGCCACGATCAGCGCCGTGAACAGCTTCAGGTCGTTGAGGTCCAGCTTCAGCCAGAGGATGATGGTCATGGCCGCGTAATAGATCACGCCGCCCAGGGCCACAAAGCCCAGCCGCACGCCGAAGTTGCAGCCCTTATGGAAGATGGCGTCGCAGAGCACCTCGCCAATGATGATGGCCGCCAGACCGATGACGATGGCGCCGCGGCCCATGGATACGTCCGCAGTGCCGGTGTACTGGGTCATGAGTCCGCCGGACAGAGCTACCAGGCCGTTGGAAATGCCCAGGCCGATGACCTTCATGGTGTCGGTGTTAATGCCCTGGGCCCGGCTCATGTTGGGGTTGGAACCGGTGGCCCGCAGGGCGGAACCCTGCTCGGTTCCGAAATACCAGTAGAGAATCACGATCACCAGTACCACCAGGAAAAGTCCCACCCCGATGGCCTGGGGAACGTACTTCACGTTCGAAGTAAGCAGAAGGCCCTTTCCATTGCGGCCGGCTTCCCAGAACAGCCCGAATTTTTTCAGGCTGGCGGTCTGGTTGGCCTTGCCCATGATGCGCAGATTAATGGAATACAGCGCAAACTGGGTCAGAATACCGGCCAGGATGGCGGGAATGCCCAGTTTGGTGTGCAATACGCCCGTGCAAAGCCCGGTGAGCACCCCCGCGACCAGCGCGATAAGCAGCGACGCCCAGGCGGGCCATCCGGCCAGCAGCAGCATTACCGTAACCGCGCCGCCTGTGGCAAAGGAACCGTCCACCGTCAGATCGGCAATATCCAGCAGCCGGAAGGTGATATAAACCCCCAGCGCCATCAGGCCCCAGATCAGCCCCTGCGCCGCTGCGGCGGGCATACGGGAGAAAAGGTTCAGTATGTCCAGGGAAGCGAAATACGATGCTACACTCATGGAAAGAGCCTCATTTCTTTAGCGTGGATTAGTCTTCAATGGCCACGTAATCTTCAGGAACGGTGATGCCCAGAGATTCGCACAGGGTGGGATTGTACTTCTTCACGGGGTTGGGGAAGTATTCGATGGGCATTTCGGAAATATCGCTTTCGCCGGTGAGGATCTTCACGGCCATCTGACCGGTGGTGTAGCCCAGATCATAGTAGTTGATGCTCAAAGTCGCGATACCGCAGCCCTTGCAGATGCCCTCTTCGCCGGCCACAATGGGCACGCCCGCGGGCTCGGCCACGTTGTTAATGGCCTCGGTGCAGGAAGCGGCGGTGTTGTCGGTGGGGATGTACAGCGCGTCGCACTCGTCGCAGGCGGTGGCGGTAACGGTGGAAACGTCGTTGGAATCGGCAAAGGTGTAAATCTTCACCTCAACGCCCGCCTCTTCCAGGCAGGACTGCACCACCTGGGCCTGATAGACGGAATTGGCCTCGGCGGAGCAATAGAGAATGCCCACGGTCTTGGCTTCCGGCAGAAGCTCCAGCAGCATGGCGGCCTGCTGATCCAGGGGCGCCAGGTCGGAGGTACCGGAAACGTTGCCGCCCACGGTGCCGTCGAAGTTTTCAATGTCCAGCGCCACGCCGTATTCGGTCACGGCCGTGCCCAGAACGGGAATGGTGTCCGTGGCCGTGGCGGCCGCCTGCAGGGCGGGAGTCGCGTTGGCCAGAATCAGATCTACGTCGTCTGCCACCAGGCCGCTGCAGATGGTGGCGCAGGTGGGAATGTCGTTGGAGGCGTTCTGTTCGATGAAGGTGACCTTGTCGCCCAAAGCATCGGTCAACGCATCGCAAAAGCCCTTGGTGGCGGCGTCCAGCGCCTCATGCTGCACCAATTGGCAAATACCCACGGTATAGGTCTCTTCCGCAAAGGCGGGGAGGGCGCAACAGCCAAGCATTGCGACAGCCAGAAGGATGGAAAGCAGTTTCCTTGTCATGGGTCATACGCTCCTTTTCGGAAATAATATAAAAAAAACGGTTCAGGCGTAACCTGCACCGCTTTTTCTCGAACCTTTTACCGTCCGCTTTTGCACGACAGATTACCCTTGCTTTTTACGCATGGGAAAGTAATAATAAAAATATGCAATGCCAAAAGAACGGTTCATGCAAATTTTCCCCTTTCCCTGCGCCGAAGCCTCCGCCGCCTATTCGCGTGCGGCTCTTCGGACAAGCGATTTTGCCGGTCAAACCGGAACACCAGGTACCAGATTCCCTTTGATGCAACGATTATAGCATTGCATTCCACGATTGTCAATTGCAATTCAGGAAATGCGACATCTTTTTACAAAAGCGGCGCCATGCAGCTTTTGTGTTGCGTTCCTGCAAAAACGTTTCAGGCCTTTTCCGGAATCCGCACGGTGAAGCAGGTGCCCTTTCCAAGAGCGCTGCTCACTTCCACGCTGCCGCCGTGATACTGCACGGCGTGCTTCACGATGGAAAGTCCCAATCCCGTGCCGCCGGAGGCCTTGGAATGGCTCTTGTCCACCCGGAAGAAGCGTTCGAACACCCGGCTCTGGTCTTCCGCGGGAATACCGATGCCCGTGTCTTCCACCCGAATCCGGGCCTGACCCTGATCCGTATCCAACGTCAGCTTCACCGTTCCGCCCGGCCGGTTGTACTTCACGCCGTTGTCCAGCAGGTTATAAATCACCTCGTACAGCAGCCTGCGCACGCCTTCCACATGCACCGTATCGCCCTGAACGAAGATCGTCACTTCTTTCTTGGCCGCCGCGTCCTCCAGATTATCCGCCGCTTCCCGGGCTACGTCCAGAAGATTCACGGTTTCCCGGGGCATTTCCTGACCCTCGTCCAGCTGAGAAAGGCGGATAATATCGCTGATGAGCGTCACCATCCGGGAGGCTTCGGTGTGAATGTGTCCCACGAACCGGGGCATGTCTTCGGGCTTCACCATGCCCTGTTCCATGAGCTCGGCGCTGCCGATGATTCCCTGCAGAGGAGTCTTCAGCTCGTGAGAAACGTTGGCGGTAAACTCCCGGCGATTGCGCTCGGCCATCTCCCGGTCGGTAATGTCAAAGGCCAGCAGCACCGCGCCGATGACCGCGCCTTCGGAATCGATGCGGCTTACGTCGAATTGATAGATGCGTCCGCCCAGGGTGCCCCGCACCTCGCTGTGGCCGGTTTCAAAGGCCCGGTGAATGGCCTGGCTCATGTCGTGCCGGCGATCCACCGTGAGGAAGTCCGCGCCCACGCATTCTCCGCTTACCCCGAACATGCTCCGGGCCGCGTCGTTGATGCTGAGAATGCATCCGGTTTCGTCCAGCAGCACCAAACCCTCCCGCATGTTACGAATGGTCTGGTCGAATTCGTCGGTCTTTTTCCGCAACTTGCGCAGCTGCAGGGAAATTTCCATATGCTGGCGGTTGATGCGCCGCAGAAGGGGCGCAAGCTCCGCGTACGCGGCGTTGTTGTCCAGAGGATGATCCAGATCCAGCTGGTTCAGGGGCTCCACGATCTTCCGGGAAAGCCGGCTGGCCAGCACGCCGGAGAGAATCAGCGCCAGTATAATCACCGCCAGAATGGGCTGCAGCATACCCAGGGCCAGCACCGCCGCCGTGGCGTGGCCGGAGGAAATGCGCAAAACGGAGCCGTCCGTCAGCCGCATGGCGAAGTAGCTGGTCTTTTCCGTCAGGGTGGCGGAATAGCGATAGCTCTTGCCTGTGCCGGTTTCCAACGCCTGACGCACCTCCGTGCGGTTTCCGTGGTTTTCCATCTGAGACGCGTCGGCCTGGGTGTCATAAAGGACGCTGCCGTCCGGGGCAATCCAGGTGAGCCGGTACCGCTCGGAATGAATCTTCTCCAGATAGATAAGGCCGTCCTCCTCGACCCCGGCCGCCGCCAGAGCCGCCTCATCCGTCAGCTGTTTTTCCTGCAATGTGCCAAAATAATCGTACAGGCAGCCCATAATCAGAAGCAGGCTTGCCAGCAGCGCGCACACGGCGACAAGAACAATCGAGCGGAAGATTTTTTTCGTCATTTCGAAGCCTCCAATCGGTAGCCGACGCCGCGCACGGTTTCCAGACGTTGCGCCAGTTCGGGGCCGAGTTTCGCGCGCACGCGCCTCACGTGGACATCGACCGTGCGGCTGCCGCCGTAGTAATCGAAGCCCCACACGCGGCGCAGGAGCGCATCGCGGGAATACGTGCGGCCAGGATGCGTCACCAAAAACGCGAGCAGCGCATACTCCAAATACGTGAAGTCGAGCGGCTCACCGTTCACCTTCACCTGATAGGTCGCCAAATTGATCGTCATGTTGTCGACGGAGATGTAATCCGAGGTGGAGCTCTCGTTGCCGGGCCACAAAAGCTGGCGGATGCGGGCAGCGCACTCCTCGGCGGATGCGCCATGCACCACGAAGTCCGCCTTAATCTGCACGGGAAGGCGGAACTCGGACAGCTGCGCCTCGTTCACGATGACGAGCATCGACGTGGAGCCGTCTTCCACCAAAAGCGACTCGGCCTGCGCCACCGTGTCGAGCGCATCACCGCGAGCCTCGTAGATCACGAGGTCGTGCGAGGGATGCTGGGCAAGCAGCTTCTTGAACTGCGCAGACGAACCCGCCACCACGTCAACATCGAGCCCCGAGAGCACGGACTGGAACTTATGGGCGTTGTCGAGACTATCGGCGATGAAAAGAACCGTCTTCCTTTGCATCATGGCTCAACCTTTCCCGCATGAAGGGCGCACATCTAGAGGACCTCGAGGTAGCGATTGCGCTCCCATTCGGAAACGGTGCCCTGGTATTCGTTCCACTCGGCGCGCTTCGTCTCCACCAGATAGCCGTGGATATGCTCGCCAAGCGTCTTCTTCATGAGCTCGGACTCGGCGAAGAGCTCCACCGCCTCGCCCAGGCTCTCAGGCAGCGTGCGGACACCCTGCTTGCGCAAGTCCTGACGCGAAAGCTCGAACAGGTCGAGACCCTCGGTCGGATCTTGCAAGGGCAGCTCCTCTTCAATGCCGGCAAGGCCTGCGGCAAGCATGCAGGCGAATGCCAAATACGGGTTCGCCGCCGGATCGGGGTTGCGCAGCTCCACGCGGCACGCGACTTCGCGATTCGGACGATATGCGGGGATGCGCACGAGCGTCGAGCGGTTGCGGGCTCCCCAGGAAATGTAAGTGGGCGCCTCCCCGCCGGAAACCAGGCGCTTGTAGGAGTTCACGTACTGATTGGTGATGCAGCAGAACTCGGGAGCGTACTTCAAAAGACCGGCGATGTAGTGTTTCGCCAAATCGGAAAGGTTGTAGCCGAGCGGATCGTTCGGGTCGAAGAAGGCGTTGTTGCCGTCGAGGTCGAACAGGCTCTGGTGCACGTGCATGCCCGACCCGGGGGCATCGGCTAAGGGCTTGGGCATGAACGACGCGTACACGCCGTGCTTCATGGCGATTTCCTTCACGACCAGCTTATAGGTCATCACGGCGTCGGCCATGGAGAGCGCGTCGGTGAAACGCAGGTCGATCTCGTGCTGGGAAGGACCGTTCTCGTGGTGGGAGTACTCCACCGGAATGCCCATCTTCTCCAGGGTGAGCACCGTGTCGCGGCGCAGGTCGGAGGCGTAGTCGAGGCTCGTCAGATCGAAATACCCGCCGTGGTCGAGCACCTCGGTGGAATGCTGGTCCTTGAAGTAAAAGAACTCGAGCTCGGGTCCGACGTTGAGCACGTAGCCCATGTCGAGCGCGCGCTGGACCTCGCGCGCGAGCACCTGGCGCGGGTCGCCCTCGAAGGGCTTGCCGTCGGGCGTGCGGATGTCGCAGAACATGCGACCGACGGCGTTGCTTTCGGGGCGCCACGGAAGCACCTGGAAGGTCGAGGCGTCGGGGAAGGCGAGCATGTCGCTTTCCCGCGTGCGGCAAAAGCCCTCGACGCAACTGCCGTCGAAGCCCATGCCGTCATCGAAGGCGTTCTCGAGCTCGCTCGGGATGACGGCGAACGACTTCATGTTGCCGAGAACATCGGTAAACCAGAAGCGAACGAAGTGGACATCGCGACCCTTGATGGTCTTGAGCACGAAATCTTGTTCCGGATTCGATGACATGGCATATGCTCCTTGCGTTCGGTCGTTCTTCGCGGTGTGCCCCGCACCGCTCAGGCGCAGCCGCACAGCAGGCCACGCCCAGTGAATATCCTCCTATTATATCGACCCATGTTTCGATGGGGTTAACAGCTTTGTAAAGCTTCGGCTCCTCCCCTTCGCGTCGGGGAAACGGCGCTTAGTCGGGGCGACATTGCCTAGATATCGCGAATTACGATATCCAGGCATTTGTTTTTCGAACTACCACTTATTCCGCGCTCGCGATACTATGGGGAACATCGAATGGAAGCGAACGCGTTCCCCCGAGGCAACGCGTCACAGGAAAGGACATCATCAATGGCAATCAATTTCAAAAAGAAGAAGGCGGCGCTCGTCGCAACGCTCGCCCTCGGCGCGATCCTCGCGTTCGGCTTGGCAGGCTGCGGCGCGCAGGGCACAAGCTCCGACAAGTCGGCAGGCTCTTCCGACGACAAGACCATCACCGTCGCGGCAACCCCCTCTCCCCATGCGGAAATCCTGAACAACGCCGTGAAGCCGCTCCTCGAGAAGGAAGGCTACACCCTTGAAGTGAAGGAGTTCACCGATTACGTGCAGCCCAACACAGTGACCGAGGAAGGCGAGGTCGACGCGAACTACTTCCAGCACATCACCTACCTCAACAACTTCAACGAGGAGAAGGGCACGCATCTTGTGAGCGTCGCTGACGTTCACTACGAGCCGTTCGGCCTGTACCCGGGCAAGACCAAGAGCCTCGATGCCCTGGCTGACGGCGCGACTGTCGCCGTCCCCAACGACGCCACCAACGAGGCGCGCGCGCTGCTGCTGCTCCAGGATGCCGGTCTTATCACGCTGAAAGACGACGCGGACATCAACGCCACCACAAACGACATCGTCTCCAACCCGAAGAACCTCCAGCTGAAAGAAGTCGAGGCTGCTACGGTTCCCAACATCGTCGCCGACGTCGACATCGCCTGCATCAACGGCAACTACGCCATCCCCGCAGGTTTCAAGACCACCGACGCGCTCGCAACCGAGTCCGCCACCTCGCTCGCCGCTGAAGCTTATGCGAATGTCCTCGTCGTGAAGGATGGCAACCAGGATTCTGATAAAATCAAGGCTCTTGTGAAAGCACTCACGTCCGACGAGGTTCGCACCTACATCAACGACACCTACGCCGGCGCTGTTGTCCCCGTGTTCTAAGGGACGCCCACAAAGGAGTAAGAAAGCGAATGATAGAGCTAGACCATCTGGAAAAGGTCTACCTCGCTCGCGAAGGCTCACATCGTGCCCTGCATGATGTGAGCCTTACCATTGGCGAGGGGGAGATCTTCGGCATCATCGGCCAGTCGGGCGCAGGCAAGTCCACGCTTGTGCGCTGCATCAACCTGCTCGAGCGTCCCACGTCGGGGCGCATTCTCATCGATGGCGTCGATGTGACGAACTACCAAGGTCGCGACCTGCGACGTCTGCGCGAGGGAATCGGCATGATCTTCCAGAATTTCAGCCTGTTCCAACAGCGCACAGTCCTCGACAACGTAATGTTCCCGCTCACCATTCGCGGCGAGCAGAAAGACCACGCCAAGAAGCGCGCCCTCGAGCTGCTCGACGTGGTGGAGCTGGCCGACAAGGCGCATCGTTACCCAAGCGAACTCTCCGGTGGTCAGCAGCAGCGCGTGGCAATTGCGCGCGCCCTCGCGAACAACCCTCGCATCATGCTCTGCGACGAAGCCACAAGCGCACTCGATACGCGCACGACGGTGTCAGTCTTGAACCTGCTCGCAAAGATCAACAAAGAACTCGGCGTAACGCTCGTGGTGATCACCCACTCCCTCGCCGTGGCGCGCCACATCTGCGACCGCGTCGCCGTGATCGACGAGGGTGTCATCGTGGAGGAAGGCCCGACGCGTCAAGTGCTCGAGAACCCACAAAGCGAGGCAGCCCGCGAGCTCGTTTCCTTCGACAGCCTGGAGGTGAAGTAGGCCATGTTCGATTTCTCCGCCTTTTTCGCCCAATACGGCAACTTGTTTTTGCAGGGCACCATCGACACGCTCATCATGACGTGCGTGGCAACCATCTTGGCGTACGTCATCGGCATCCCCCTTGGCATCCTTCTGGTGGTGACCAGCCCGAACGGGTTGCGCCCTAACCGAATCGTCTCGACCATCGTCGGGTGGATCGTCAACATCGGCCGTTCGGTACCTTTCATTATCCTGCTCGTCGCGCTCATTCCGTTCACGCGCTTTATCGTAGGAACCTCGCTCGGCGTGCCGGGAGCCGTCGTGCCCCTTGTGGTGACGGCTGCGCCCTTCGCCGCGCGCATGGTCGAGCAGAGCCTTGAGGAGACCGACAGCGGGCTTGTCGAGGCAGCTCAGAGCTTCGGCGCCTCCACCTGGCAGATTGTGTGGAAGGTGTATCTGAAAGAGACGCTGCCCTCGCTCGTGCGCGGCGCGGCCATCACGTTCGTCACGCTGTTCGGGTACTCCGCCATGGCAGGCACCGTGGGCGCCGGCGGCTTGGGCGATATCGCCATCCGTTACGGCTACCAGCGTTTCCAGACCGACGTCATGATCTTCTCCGTGCTTTTGTGCGTCGTGCTCGTCATCGTGTTCCAGGCGATCGGCGATGTGACCGCGCGCAAGATCGACAAGCGCCGCAGGTAACCTGCAAGAGCAGCTGACGCACGCCAGCAAAGACACGCATCATCAAAAGAAGCCGCATCCTTTGGGAGGCGGTTTCTTCATTTTGCGAGATACACAATTGGGCTCAACCATCTTCCTGCGATCGCCCGACGCTCATCTCGCTATTCACCTGGTAAAACCTCGGACGGCCCCTTAGATTACGACCCCGTTGCAGTGGTCAATCTCATGCTGAACGATTTGCGCCTCGAAGCCCGAAAACGACTTCTCGCGCGGTGCGAACGACGCGTCGAGATAGGCGACCTTTATACGCTTGAAACGTGTGCAGGGGCGCGTGCCCTCTAGCGACAGACAGCTCTCCTCGGTTTGATACTCGCCCGACGCCTCGATGATTTCCGGATTGTACATGAGCACCGCGCCGCCCGCGCACGCCGCCACGATGATGCGCTTGCGCACGCCGATCATGTTCGCCGCGAGCCCCACGCATTCGTGCGCGTGCGCAGCAAGCGTGTCGAGCAAGTCCTGTCCCACGGCAGCATCGAGCGGCGTGGCGTCGACGCTCGGAGTCGAGAGCAGCACAGGCATCTTCACGATAGGGCGAATCATCAGGAGTTCCTTTCAAATGGTTGGCGAGGTGGACTCGAAACCCACAAAGGCGCGAGAAGCTTCACGCTCGCATGATTGGTCGGCCCCCGGGGGCGCCGGCTTTTGCTAAAAACTAGTTGGAGGCTTCCTTCACGTCCCCGTCTTCGGGCTCGACATAGACGCCGTCCTGCTTGAAGATGACGTAGAACGTGCGAAAGAACACCTTCACATCAAGCGCGAAGGACACGTGGCGCACATAGTACACATCGAGCTTCAAGCGGTCGCGCCAGGGCAGCGAATTGCGTCCGTAGACAGCGGCGTAACCCGTGATACCAGGCTTGACCAGCAGTTTCTCCCCGTCATTACCCTCATAGAGCTCGGTTTCGCGCCGCAAATCGGGACGCGGGCCCACCACGCTCATGTCGCCTTTGAGCACGTTTATGAACTGAGGCATCTCGTCGATCGACGCCTTTCGCATGAACGCCCCGATGCGCGTCATGCGCGGGTCGTCGGCGCCGTTGTAGGTCGACCCGTCTTCCATCACCAGGTCAGGCGCGTTCACCTTCATCGAGCGCAGCTTGTACATCGTGAAGTCGCGGCCGTCCTTGCCCACGCGCGGCGCGTTGTAGAAGATGGGGCCCTTGTCCTCAAAGTAGATGAGCGGAGCGCAAATCGCCACGATAATCAGCACAAACGGCAGCGCAATCAAGCCGATGACAATGTCGCAGACGCGTTTTCCGAAACGCAGGTACATCTAGCGCACGCCCTTCGCAGAAAGCCTTGCGAACACATCGTGGCACATTGCGATCACGTAGTCCACGTCGTCATCGGAGAGCTTTGTGTGCAGGGGCAGCGTGACCTCGTTTGAGAACTGCGCAAGCGCGTTCGGGAAGTCGGCGATGTCGAAGCCAAGGTCTTTATAGGCGGTGAGCAGGGGCAGCGGCTTGTAATGCACGTTGCAAGCGACGCCTTCCTCCCCCATCTCGTTGATGAACGCGTTGCGGAACTCCTGCGAAGCGCCCTCAATGCGCGCGAGCATAAGGTGCCCCGACGATGCGAAGTCATCCCCGTAGTGCTTGATCAAGGAAAACGGCAGGTCGGCAAGCCCGCGCTCGTAGCGCTCGACGATCTCGCGACGGCGTGCGAGAAGCCCCGGGTAGCGGCGCAACTGCGCCAAACCGAGCGCTGCCTGCAGATCGGTCATGTTGCATTTCCAGCCGCAGAACGCCACGTCGTATTCCCATGCGCCGACGCGCGTTTTCGCGAGCGCATCTTTCGTTTGGCCGTGAAGCGACATCAGCATAAGGTCGCGATAGAGCTCCTCCGAGTCGAGCCCGGGGATATCGCGCCAGGTGAGCGCGCCGCCCTCTGCCGTGGTGAGATTCTTCACCGCGTGAAAGGAGAACGTCGTGAGATCGGCCGCCTGTCCCGAATGAAGGCCATGGCGCACCGCACCGAGCGAGTGCGCGCCGTCGGCAACGATGGGCACGCGATCGAAGAGCTCCTCGCGGGGCGTGCGCGGGCGCCACTTGCCGCTCACGCTCTCAAGCGCTGCCCGCAGGCGGCCGTAGTCGCACATGACACCCGCCACATCGACGGGGATGACGGCGCGAGTCTTCTCGGTAACGAGGCCCGCCACCTGGTCGTAGTCAATCTCGAAAGAGCCGGGCGCCACGTCACAGAGCACGGGGGTCGCGCCCACGTGCACGATCGGGCTCGCTGACGCAGTGTAGGTGTAAGCGCTCGTGATAACCTCGTCACCTGGCCCGATTCCAAGCAAGCGCAGGGCACATTCGAGCGACGCCGTCGCGGAGTTGAAGCAGGCAAAGCGCGTCGTGTGGCTGAATTCCGCCAAATCGCGCTCGAACTGCTTGGTCTTCGGACCGGTGGTGATCCAGCCGCTTCGGAGCGCATCGGCCACCTCGTCGATTTCAGCTTGAGAAATATCGGGAGGGGAAAAGGGAATGTTGCGCTTCACGTTCACGAGCATGCCGTCCTTTCGTCGCCCCTTCGCGCACGCCGCCGCTCTGCCGCGCGCGGTCATGGGCCAACAGATTGAGCGCACGTGCGCCCAGGTTACTTCAAGCACTTAATTGTGCAACGAACCTACCCGCTTGATGTGCGCTTAGAGCAAATTGCGTATCAATTCCACTATCGCCTGGTAAGAATGAGCCTGATCGAACTGGCGGCACGCAATGTCGCGCGCCTTCGCCCCCATGATCTTGCGCGACGAGGGGTGCGCGGCAAGCTTCACGATTGCCTGGGTGAGCTCGCTCGCGTTTCCTGGGGCGACATTCACGCCGAAGCCATCCGCCTCCACCTTCGCGCAGAACTCGGGGCTCTCCCCCGTGTTGATCATGGGAATGCCCGCGGCCAGGTAATCGCCGATTTTCGTGACGATGCTCTGGGCAGCGCCATGCACAAGCGAGTTGACCGTGATATCGGACGCAGCGAGCCAGGCTGCCATGCGCTCGTAGGGGGTGTAACCGAGGAAATCGACGGGCGCGCCAATCGAACTCGCGAGCTCGGTGAGCTTATCGCGGTCGGGACCATCGCCCAGAATCTTCACGCGCAAGCCGCTTACCTGCGGCTCCGCGAGCTTTGCAGCTTGAACGAGGGTCGAAAGGTCGTAGCTTGCGCCGAGCGTGCCCGCATAGGTCACCCAGAACTCGCCCGCTGGTTTCACGACCGCGTCTGCGTTCTCGCGCACGCCCTCGTCGAACGCGGCAAGGTTGTTCCCCACGTACACTGTCACATGCTCATAAGGCTCCTCACGATCTGCGGCAGGGCGCGCGGCGTACTCGTCGGAGGTTCCCACCGCACCCGAGAGCAGCTCGTAGACGCGATGCGCGTCGCGCGCGAACGGTCGGAAGGCGATGTCGCTCACGACCGGCACGTTCACGACCATGCGCATGGCCTCGGGCCACAGATCGTTCACATCGGCAACGAAGGGAATGCCATGCTCGTGCGCCGTCTCCGCGCACACGCGGGCGACGTCGTTAGGCGGAATCTCGGCGTAGATGAGGTCAAAGGCGCGGGCATCGGCGGCGAAGCGCTCCGTGAGCATGCGACGCAGATTCTTCGCAGCCTTACGGTGGCTCATGATGCGCGCGAGGTCGAGGTTCTTCTTGTAGCCAGGCTCGGGGATGAAGACGACGCGATACGGAAGGTCGCGATAGCACGCCTTCTCAATGTCGCGCTGGGCCTTCTCCCAATGCTGAAACGACGAGGTGAACAGCGTCACGTCGAAGCCCTCGCGCACGAGCAGCTCCGACAGGAAGCGAAAGCGCGTGTAGCCGCGCGTTTCGTCGCCGAGCTTCACGCCCATGGTGACGACGGCGATGCGCTGCTTGCGGGCAAGCGCGTGGTGTGTGTTCGATAATGTGTTCATGGTTCGGAAGTATAGCAGCACCGATGGGAACGCCCGCCCTCGAACTTGCGAAAGCGGGCGTATCACGGTTTTTTGTTCGCGCTGGCAGATTCCCTGATCGGCAAGACAAGGGCAGCCGATGGGACGAGGGCGGCTAATCCGAAGAAACGCCGCCCTCGAAGCTATATGCCGCCTACCCCTTCGAAGCGTACACCACGTTATCGGCGGCGTTTTCCCAGGCGGGAAGCTTGAAGATGCGGAAGCCCCGCTGCCGCAGCGCCTCGCATTCCCCTGCCGCGGCTTCGCCAACGGAAAGCGCCCCGTTCGGACATGCGTTCACGCAGTAGGGAAGCTCGCCCTCCGCCAGCCGCCCGCCGCAGCGCACGCAGCTCTTCGACCAGATGGGAATCCAGCTCATGTGCAGGTCAGGCCACACCCCCGCGGGCCGATCGATACCCTCGCCGCTACCTTCCGTGCGCACCGTCAGCCAGAATTTCTCATCCGGGAGGCCGTTTCCCACCTTGCAAGCAAGGGAGCAGGTCCAGCATCCCGTGCATCGCTGCAGGTTCACCAGAATCGTCTTCTCATCCATGTCGCTCCCCTATTCCTCGACCTTGCGCACATCGCATGCGCAATCCCAAATCGTATCCCAGGCACCCGCCATGCCGCCGATGCCGCCGGTGCCGAACCCAGGCTGGAAACCGCCGATCGCTCGCACGCAACTGTCCCAATGTTTGGACACGTCGTTGAGGGTATAGTCGCTGCCGAGCGCTGGGATGAGCTCGGAGTACATGCCATCCTCGAACGCGTCGTGGCGCCAACCGAACCAACACTGCACCGTTCCCGGGGGAATCTGCTGGTCAAGCTTCATCTCGATGGTCACGTGCCCGCGCTCGTTGTAGATTTCCACCTTGTCGCCGTCTTTGATGCCTTCCGCCTGCGCATCCGCCGGGTTCATGCGGCCCGTCGGATACCCGCCCGATAGATCGGCCATGACCGGGTCGTCGGTGAACATCGACTGCATGAAGAAGCGCTGGCGGCCGCTGAAGAAGTGATACCTCCCCTTCGCGGTTCCGTTCCCCAAGCTCATCGGCGTGGGAGCCTCAAGCGGCTCGCGATACGCGGCCATCTGCGCCCCGACGGGAAGCAGTCGCTCGCAGTAGAATTCAAGGCGCTTGGAGGGCGTGTTGAACTGCAGCCCCATGAACGGGTCCCAGTTCACCGGGGGCGTTGCCGCGCGCACGAGCTTCTCCTTCTTCAGGCGCTCGTAGGTGAGCGGCGGCTGGATCCCCGCGATCATCGGCCATTTCGACTGGATGCGCACCTCGATCCATTCCTCCGCCGTCTTATCAAAGTACTCGCCCAAGCCCACGCGCTTCGCAAGCTCGCTGTAGAGGAACGTGGGGTCGCGCGCCTCGCCCTGCGGCTCGATCGCCGGCTCCTGCAAGACGATGTGGTTGTACGCCGCCGACGCCACCAGCTCATAGCGCTCGAACGGCATGCAGTCGGGCAGCACGTAGTCGGCATACTGGCCTGTGTCGGTCATCCAGATGTCCACGTCGACGATGAGCTCCATCTGCGGGAATATCTCGTCGATCCACAGACCGCGGTTCGGGCAGTTGTGCACCGGGTTGCCCGCGATCACCCAAAACGCTTTGATCGGATACGGCTCCTGGCTTTTCACCTGGTTGATGAACTCGTTTTGACGCAGCATCTTCGCCTTGTAGCCCTCGCGGCCAAGCGGCATGGTGATGGGCGTGTCGTTGAAGATCATCGGGAAGCCGGCCGGCAGCATCTCGCTCGTGACGCCGGCGCCGGGGCGACCCAAGTTGCCCGTCAGCATGCCGAGCAGATAGAACGAGCGGTAGCTTTCGCCCTGGTTCTGATAGCGAAGTCCCAGCGCGCCGAAGATGTAGGCATTCGGGGCTGCGACGTACTCGTCGGTAAGGCGCCTGACAACTTCAGGAGCGACGCCCGTGACGCCTTCCTGCCACTCGGGCGTGTAGGTTGCCACATGCTCGCGCAGGCACGCGAACGCCGTCTTGCACGCCACGCCGCCAACCTCATGCGCGCCGTCGAGCTCCATACGCGCCACAGGAGATGCCTGCTCACCAGGGGTCATGGGCGCCGCAGCTTCGGCGTCGGCATCCCACACCAGATAGTTTCCTTCCGCATCGCGAAGGAACTCGCCCGTATCATCGCGCACGAGGAACGGCGCCACCGTGTAGGACAAAAGGAAGTTCTCGTTGTAGCGCTTGTCCTGAATGATGAGGTTCGCCATGGTAAGGGAAAGGGCTGGGTCGGAACCTGGCTTCACAGGGATAAACTCGTCGGCAAAGCCCGCCGTGCCGTCGAACAGAAGCCCGATGTCGACGATCTTAGCGCCGTTCGAACGCGCTTCCACCAGGTGCTTTGCAATGCGCTGCTGATTTTCGATAGGATTGGCGCCCCACACGATGATGTAATCCGACGTATCGAAGTTCGCCGGATCGGTCGTCATGTACTTGTAGAAATCGCCCATGTCGAAGAACGCCGCGTAGAACGGCCCGTTGTCGAGGCCGTACCCCTGAATGGGGTCGGTCGCGCCCCAAAGCCCCATGAACCGCGAGCTCAGCACAGCAGCGAGTCCCTGCGAGGGCGGCACCGACGCCACCACGTTCCACATGGCAAGCGACTCGGGGCCGTAATCGTCGCGCAATTGCAGAAGCTTCGCGGCGATTTCGTCGAGCGCCTGGTCCCAGCTGATTTCCTCCCACTTACCCTCGCCGCGCTCGCCCGCGCGCTTCAGCGGATGCAGCAGGCGCTTCGGATTGTACGGCTGGCGGCACGACATAATGCCCTTTTGGCAGATATAGCCCTCGTTCGCCTCCGCGCCGGTGTAGCTCGGCTTTTCGGTGCGCACGATCTTGCCGTCTTTGACGATCGTCTTGATCGCACAAAATTCATGATCGCCCCACCCAGGACAGCAGGTGTAGACGAACGACTCCCCTTGCGTCATGATTAGGCTCCTCTCGTTTTCTCCCTCTTGGCGACGCCCCATCCCAAATGCTCGACGCAAGATGTACCCAACTTGCGGCACGCAGAATGGACGGCGCTCATTAACCCTGGGTTCATTATGAAAAGGAATTACAGCAACCGAAAGAAGCCTATAATTGCTTTCTAGACAACGATTAGTTGTGTACGAGAGCGAGCACGCATGAACATCGAAACAATCCGCTACTTCGAAGAGGTCGCCCGGGCGGAATCCTTCTACGGCGCCGCAAAGCGACTCGCCGTGTCTCAGCAGGGGTTGAACAAGGCGATTACCTCGCTTGAGCGCGAGCTATCGACAAAGCTGCTCGAACGAAGCCGCAAAGGCGTCACGCTAACGCCAACGGGAAAGAGCTTTCTCGCGTTTGCGCAGAAGGTAACTGCAGACTACGGGGAGTTTCTCGATGCGCTCTACAACCCCGACGAGGAGCATAAACGAGAAGAGGACCCCTTCAATATCCACGTCACGCATTACTCGGCGCAAATAGCCTCAGCGACGCAAGCGTACGTCGACCTACTCGCGCAGTGCTCGTATATCGAGGAGCCTTTCGAGAAAATCGTCTCGCGCACATGCCTCTCGGACGGCACCGACCTCGGGTTTGTCGACCTTCACGCCAACAGCGCGCTCGAGCTCATCGCGAGCACGGAGCTTGCGTTCGACCCCGTCCTTCGCACGCAATTGGGAATCGTGTGCCATGCGGCGTCATCGTATGCCCGAAGAGAGTCCCTTCGTCGACGCGAGGTGGCGGGCGCACCCTGCGCGACAGACGCTTCACGAGAAGCGGCGCAGCAGATCGAGTGGCTGTTTCGCGATTATCCGCTGCGGAATGTGAGAATGAGCGTCGCAAGCCCGCGCATGCTCATCCGCTTCGTCCATTCGCGCGATGACGCTGTGGCTTTTTTTGACTCGTTCAGCTATCGCCTAGCGCTCAAAGACGCAGCCATGCCAACAGACGGCCTCGCCTTCGTTCCCCTATCGACCCCGGAATCGATGAGCTACGTGGGATTTCTTTACCCCAAGCATATTCGCCAAAAGCCACGCGTGCGACACGCCGTGAGATTGCTCAATCGGTATCTTAAGGAGAATCAAGCCGACTACCTGGCGCAATACCCCGTGTAGAGGAAGCGTCACCCCCCGACCCGCCCTTTTCCCACTGACTTTCTTCTTAAAAAACAGGGTACGTGGCATTCTGGTTTGTGATGCGTCAGGGGCATCGCCGAAACCGCGTGCCGATGGTTCGTCATCCCGCGGCACATCAGGGGTATCGCCGAAGTCGTCACGCGCCCTCGAGAAACGGGTTGACTCGCCAACATCCGGAACGCCGTCTTTCCACCACCCTTCTTCTCGAAAAACAGAGCGCGGTGGACAATAATCGGCGATATGTGAGTCCTCGGGTCCGAAGGAAATCGTTCACTCGCGCTTCTGTCGGCATTTTCCCAGGCCAGATTTTCCAAAAGGAAGTTAGTCTTCCGACACTCCTCACATATCGGCGATTTATGTCCAAGGCAAGCCGATTTCAAGAAAGAAAGAGGGGCGACCGATTGGCATTAGCCGAAACTTTGAGGAAGCAATCTTGTTCCATGGTGGACGAAGTCCAGAGGCAGGCTTCTTGAGCGCGCGATGGCATCCGAGGACGAGAACTGCCTATTGCGAAATTCGCGACGCTCGCCGAGATGACCGCGAGCCGCCCACCGCGCAGTCGAGAAGCGCCCGCTGAGCCTTACGATTTACGCGCTCCATGCGCAATCGCACGCCAAGCCCCTTCGCCACCTGAAATGCGAGTTGATCCAATCCAGGAATGCTTGTCACCTGGTTCTTTGTGGCTGTGATAACTATGAAGCCAAGGGACGCAAGGGCATTTCGCCGCCTCGCATCGCGCGCGATCTTCTGCGAACCAGTGTGAAACATGTCGCTATCGTACTCGACGCAAAGACTCGCTGTCGGCCATAGCAAATCGCACCTGAATTGCCGTCCGTATGCAACCCTCCAATCCCCCTTAGGAACTTCGACCGTTGCATTAAGCTGCAGCGACGGTAGTCCATATCCCCCTTTCGCCTTCGGCATTGAAAGCAACATGGCAAGCGCTGTCTCCATCGGCGAGGCGGACCCCGAAGAAACGAAACGCAGGGCATTTTCCGCCTTATTTGCACCGAGAAGATTGCCCTGGGAAGAAACCGAAACCAACGCCAAGTGGGATACAAGTGGTGGCGCCGAAAAAAATCCCTGTTCAGAGTTCGAATCCAAGCGATAGCTGCCCGCTATCTCGTAACCCAGCAGGACCAGCTCAGCGAAATCAAGCTCGACCGCCGAGCGGGTAAATGCGAAAGCTGGCGAGCATGCATACACGTCGTCGCCCAAGAATACAAAAGCCTCGCTTGGGAGAGGCGATCCGAGTACACGACACTTGACGCCCTGGATTCGGCAGCGCTTCGACTGTTCGCTCACGAGAAGGCGAGGCGAAACGAGGCCTGGGAACGATTCCCAGGCGCCCTTCAGGCTTGCCAGGTTCGGCGAACTTGCCGCAAACTCTCGAGCGTAACATTTTGGCGCACCGACAGACGCCCCCGCTAAGTTCATCGCGCGGTAACAATCCAGTGCCGATATGCCATCGAAGAAGAGCGCCATGGGAAGCACCATAACACGGGCACAGTGTGATTTCTAGTAATATTTTTTGGCTTTTACCTGGTGTTATATTCTGCCAGATTCCAGTTAGGAATATGGCAATTGCCGCCGAATTTCCGTCGAGAATCTGCCAGATAATTGCCAGGAAACAGTAGATGGCATGCAGCAAATATGCCAGGAAAAGAAGAGAACGCGGGGATTGTATGGCGGACGCTACAGGGGGTTTACAGGGGTTGCCTAAGGAGCGGGCGTGGAACACGGGCTAGGGTATATGTAAGGGCAGCGCCGAGAAACGGGCTCGAGGGAGCCGAAGGAGCGGGAAAGAAAGCCGACTCGTGGGAGCCAAAATTGCGAGGGTGCGAAACGGGGCTGGGGCATGGTGAAAGGGCGAGTGCTGGGACGAACCGAAGGAACCATACGCCGGACGGGGCCGGGACGAACCGAGAACGCGAGGGCTCGGAGCGAGCGCTGAGGGTGTACGAAGAAGCGGAGACGAGGATTGTGCGCTGAGGGCAAGCCGAAAACGCGAGGATACGGAACAGGCGCTGGGATATATGAGCAGGCGGGCACTAGAGCGCGGCCAAAGGAGCGGGCTGAAGGAGCAGGAGGAAAGCTGGTGTGGGGCTGTTTCGCCTTTTTGATGGGGCTCAAGCGCGTGAACGCTACTCCCTCCTCGCGAAAGACCCCCTTCGTGGACAATAATCGTCCGATATGTGAGCCGCTTTCGAGCTGACCGATCAAGAGGGTCGCGGCGTTTCCGCAAAAGGCCAGGTCACAACTTCTCACCTTCTGAACGCGTCTTCTCCTTGGAGCAGGAAGACTCACATATCGGCGATTTATGTCCACGAAAGAGGGATCTCTATGTTAAACCACCGTTGACACGTCGGCGAGCTGCCTGGTCCAGTAGACCATGGCGTCGCCGAATTCGAAGTGCGTGAACCTCCTCGTCTTCCAGTACCGGCCCTCCGCCTCGTGCATGAAGAGCCGTTCGCGCCCGTCCATCCCGCCGCCCTTGAAGGCCTCGGCGTAGCGGAACCAGTCGAGGTAGCGCTGCAGCCTCCTGGTCGACACGCCGTTGAACCTGCGCAGGAACGCCTTCAGGCGGGAGTGCAGGGCGTTGACCATGTTGATGTCCCCGGCGGAGGGGTCCCTCGGATCGACCTCGGCATGCCGGTAGCCCCTGGTGGCGAAGCCGTAGGACTTGTGGCCGTCGGTGACGACGGCGCTCGCCGCGGGGATCCTCGCGG
>OLPR01001224.1_pt1 | contig 21494 bp, 19 predicted proteins | sample 1672761 | NCBI WGS metagenome assembly OLPR01 (sample SAMEA3136721, study PRJEB25190) | human gut metagenome | biome: human gut; feature: human-associated habitat; material: faeces | place: Austria | collected 2013 | reverse complement strand
GGTAGAACAGGTTGAACCGCTGGCTCTGCCTTACGGTCAGTCTGGGCAGCGTCTGGATGACTCTCACCGTGATGGGATAAGAATAGGTGCGGCCATCGTCGCAGACGGTTTCCAGCGTCATCCGGTAGGTGCCTCTGGCGACGGCTTCTCTGGAGGTCAGGGTCAGCAGATTGTCCGCATACTCCACGTCGAACCGCTCGTCGTCCACACTGACGCTCAAGATCTGGTTGCCGTAGCTTTCCACCAGAGCAACGTCCACACCCGCGGAAGAGACGGAATTCAGGGTCAGCGTGGAATCCCCCAGCCGGGGCGCGTAATCCCGGGCAATTACATTCAAGGTCACCTGTGCGGTCACTCTGCTGCCGTCCGTGGCAGCGGCCTTGATGACAGTCGTTCCGGAGGTCAGCAGGGTGACGACGCCGTCCTGATCCACCTGCGCGACCGCCGGGGTGCCGGAAGACCATTTTACCTTCGTCTCCGCTCCCTCAGGCTGAACCACCGCCGCGAAGGTCAGGGTGTCGCCTGTCCGGCCATCCACTTCCATGGTTTCCGGAACCGGTTCGCCGTCCCGGGTCAGGATGATCTTGCTCACATAGGGTATCACCGGCAGAGTGACCTCTTCCAGCGTGGTCTCCTCTTCGCCCAGCGCGTCCTTAAAGAGCTTCCCGCAGCGGGAACAAATGTAATACTCGATATTTCCGGCAGTTTTGTGGGTAGGCTTTACCGCTTTTTTACGGGTCATGGCATGGCCGAGCGCAGGCAGGGTCACACCGGCTTCGTCTGTGCTCTTGGTGAAAGTCTCGTCGGTAAAGTATTTGCCGCAGATCGAGCACAGCCAATATTCCAGATTACCGGCCTCCGTGCAGCTGACCGCCTTTTCGTGGATATGCTCTGTATTGTGGATATGGGAAGAGCCATAGTGGATGATTGCATTTACCAAAGCATCGTTGTTGACCCCAATTTCAATCTTTGCCCACTGCAGGTCAGGCCCTCCATAGTATACATGCTTCAGCTTGCTGCAGTTGTCAAAGGCCGAATCCCCGATGCTGGTTACACTCTCGGGAATTGCCACGCTGGTCAGGCTAATGCAGCAGGAGAAGTCCTTTTCACCGATGCTTGTCACGCCATCCGGTATTGTCACGCCAGTCAGGCCGCTGCAGGCCTCGAAGGCGGCGTCGCCGATGCTGGTTACGCTATCCGGAATCGTCACGCTGGTCAGGCTGCTGCACCCCCGGAAAGCACAGTGACCAATGCTGGCCAAGCTCTCCGGAATCTTTACGCTGACCAAGTTGCTACAGTCCTGAAAGGTGCCATAGCCGATGCTGGTTACGCCGTCCGGAATCGTCATGCCGGTCAGGCTACTGCAGCCTCGGAAGGCAGAACCGCCGATGCTGGTTACCCCCTCAGGAATCGTCACGCTGGTCAGACTGCTACAGTCCCAGAAAGCTCCGTCGCCGATGCTGGTTACCCCCTCAGGAATCGTCACGCTGGTCAGGCTGCTGCAATAGTTAAAGGCATACTCTCCAATGCTAGTCACGCTTTCTGGAATTGTCACTCTGGTCAGATTTCCGCAAAAGGCAAAGGTAAACTCACCGATGCTGGTTACGCCCTCAGGAATCGTCACGCTGGTCAGACTACTGCAACCATAGAAGGCGGTATCAGCAATGCTAATTACGCCCTTCGGAATCGTCACGCTGGTCAAGCTGCTGCAATCCCGGAACGCTTGGTTACCGATGCTGGTCACGCCCTCCGGGATCGTCACGCTGGTCAGGCTGCTGCAGCCGGAGAAGGCATTCCAGCTGATGCTGGTTACCCCCTCAGGAATCGTCACACTGGTCAGGCTGCTGCAGCCGGAGAAGGCACGGTCGCCGATGCTGGTCACACTCTCCGGAATCGTCATGCTTGTTAGGCTGCTACAGCCCCGGAATGCATCGTTACCGATGCTGGTTACCCCCTCCGGGATCGTCACACTGGTCAGGCTGCTGCAACCATCGAAAGCACCATCGCCGATGCTGGTTACACTCTCAGGAATCGTCACACTGGTCAGACTGCTACAGTCCCAGAAAGCTCCGTCGCCGATGCTGGTCACGCCCTCGGGAATCGTCATGCTGGTCAAACTGCTGCACCCATAGAAGGCCCGATAGGGGATGCTGGCCACGCCCTCCGAAATTGTCACGCTGGTCAGGCTGCTGCAATAGTTAAAGGCATACTCTCCAATGCTAGTCACACTTCCCGGAATCGTCACGCTGGTCAGGCTGCTGCAGTCCTGGAAGGCACTGTCGCCGATGCTGGTCACGCCATCCGGAATCATCACACTGGTCAGGCTGTTGCAGCCCAAAAAGGCATAGTTGCCAATACTCGTTATGCTCTCCGGAACCGTCACACTGGCCAGACTGCTGCAGTCCCTGAAGACCTGGTCATCAATGCTGGCTACACCTTCAGGAATCTTCACGCTGGTCAGGCTTCTACAGCCAAGGAAAGCACTACTGCCGATGCTGGTCACACTCTCCGGGATTGTCACGCTGGTCAGGTTGCTGCAGCCGTAGAAGGCACGGTCGCCAATGCTCGTCACGCCATCTGGAATCGTCACACTGGTCAGGCTACCGCAGTCGCAGAAGGCTTCCAGACCAATACTGGTCGCGCCCTCCGAAATCGTCACACTGGTCAGACTACTACAACCGCGGAATGCATATTCGCCGATGCCGGTCACGCCGGGTTCCAGCACGACCAACGTTATTTGTTCCCGGTACACCCCCCAAGAAGCCGTCGTACAGTATTTCCCATCCAGCTCCTTGGCTGAGTAATTCTCCATCTCTCCTTCACCAGAAATGGTCAGCGTACCGTCTTCCGTAAGTACCCAACCCAGGTTATCGCCCTTATCGCCGCAGGTGCCATGAGCAACGCTGGGCAGCATAGCCAGTGTTTCATCTTCTACCGTGGTCTCAGTCTCTCCATTGGCATCTTTGAATACCTTGCCGCAGAAGCAGGTATAGTAGGCATTGTTGCCAACGCTCCAGTAGGTCGGCTCCACGGCCTCGGTTTTGACCATATCGTGGATATGGGAGAAAGCGTAATGGATAGTTGCGTTTGTTAAATCGTTGTTGTTGACCCCAATTTCAATCTTTTTCCACCGCTGGTCATCCCCTCCGTAGTATACGTTTTCCAGCTTGCTGCAGTAAGTAAAGGCGGAGTCACCGATGCTGGTTACACTTTCCGGAATCGTCACGCTGGTCAGGTTGCCGCAACCACCGAAGGCATCACCGCCGATGCTGGTTACGCTCTCCGGAATCGTCACACTGGCCAAGCTGCCGCAGCCGCAGAAGGCATAGCCGCCAATGCTGGTCACGCTATCCGGGATCGTCACGCTGGTCAGGCTGCTACAGTAGAAAAAGGCACCTCTGCTAATGTCAGTTACGCCATCCGGAATCGTCACGCTGGTCAGGCGGCTGCACCAGTTAAAGGCATCACTGCCGATGCTGATCACGCCATCTGGAATCATCACACTGGTCAATCTACAGCGGGAGAAAGCATAATCACCGATGCTAGTCACGTCATGTTCCAGCACGACCGCAGTTATCTGTTCCGAGTACGCACCCCAAGGAGCTGTCGTGCGGTATTTTCCATCCAGCCTTTCGGATGAGTAATCCTCCATCTCCCCGCTGCCGGAAATGGTCAGCGTACCATCCACCGTAAGTACCCATGTCAAATTATCCCCATTTTTACCGCACTCGCCGGAAGCGATCACGTCCCCGTCATCTGCGAACAGGGCAATGTCCTCCACGGTTTCCTCGGTGGCTTCCTCAGTCTCCTCTGTGGCCTCCGTGGGCGCAGAGGTTTCCTCGGTAGGCGCGGTCGTTTCCTCCGTGGGCGCGGTCGTTTCCTCCGCAGGCGCTTCAGTGGGTGCCTTCGTCTCCACGACGGCCTCAGTCGGGGCAGTGGCCTCCTCCGTCCCCTCGGTGTCCGCGAAAACCGGCGTCACCAGCTGGAACGTCACGGCGACCGCCATCAGCAAAGCCAGCAATTTCTTCATGATGCAACCTTCTTCCTTTATTTTCGACCGGTACAGCGTCCCAAAAACAGGCCGCCGTACTCAGTCCCACAATGCTGCTATCAGCATACCACTGAACCGCGGAAATTGCAAGGGATACAGGTAAAAATAGTACAATTCTACCGTTTTCTCCCAGTTCCGCCGCCAACGCAAACCGAATAATTTCTGCCCCGGCCTGTACAGACCGGGGCAGCTGCATTAGTCCTCGTACTTCTGAAAGAACGCGTTCAGGCTTTCATCCAGCTGGTTTTCCCAGAGGAAAATGCTCTGCGGGGAAATCGGATACCCGAAGCGGTCCGCGGCGGCGACGGCCGCATCCAGAAAGGCCATATCGTTTCTGGACGAGGACCAGAACCCTGCCAGAGCGATCCGCTTCCGGTCATAGGACGGCAGATACCTTACCATCTGGGTCATGGCCAGCGCCGAATCCGACGCCACGGAGCAGATGTCGGAGCCAAAGTGGGCGCCGTCCACGCCGGAAAGAATAACCGGGATTCCCGCCTGCCGCAGCTGCTGAACCGCGGAAGTAAGATTTTTCAGGGAGCTGTTCGTCACGATGACCGGAATGCCCGGCTCCAGCCGCAGCTGGCCGATGGTGCCCATGCTGTGGATATGGATTGGAGAATTGTTCCGGTCTTTTGCCGCGGCGTCCCGGAATCCGGCAATGATCTCCTGAAACCAGTTGGATGAATGGTAAAAGGGGTCACAGAGGATGACAGGCTCAGGCACAGACATATGGTGATCACCGTCCTTCTGACTGGTATTGCAAAAGTATACCAAATTCTCAAATAGAATGCAAGATTATAAAATTCCGGGAAAGAGGCCGGAAAAAAGCAAAAGATAGCCTTGACAAACATGAAAAGGCGCACACAGGGAGGATATTTATGGGAACACAGAAACTGAAAGCCGCTGTTATCAGCGCCGGAATGATCGCAAATTCCGGGCATATTCCCGCGTACAAGGCGTTTTCGCAGGACGTCAGTCTGGAGGCCGTGTGCGATCTGAACGCGTCGGCCGCAAGGGACACTGCCCTGCGTCATGATATTCCCCGCTGGTACTCTGATGTGGCGGCTATGCTGGAGGAAGTCCATCCTGATCTGGTATCCGTCTGCACGCCCAATTCCACGCACAAGGGACTGGTTGCGCAGGCGTTGAAGGCCGGCGCGAATGTGATCTGCGAAAAACCGCTGACCCTGCATTACGCCGATACAGTCGAGCTTTACGCACTGGCCGAAAAGCTGGGCAAGCAGCTGGTGGTGTGCCAGACGTCCCGCTTCCAGCGCGCCTACTTTGCCGCGCGGGATTACATTGCGGACGGGGTTCTTGGAAATATTTACTACGCGGAAATTGACCGAATCCGGCGCAGAGGGGTCCCCTCATGGGGCACCTTCCACCGGAAAGCCGCCAGCGGCGGCGGCGCGTTGGCCGACATCGGCATCCATGCGCTGGACGCGATGCTCTGGATGCTGGGATCTCCGCAGGTCTCAGCGGTCAGCGGCTTTACCAGCGACCGGATCATCCATTCCGAGCGGGGCGTTATCTACGACCTGAAAGAAAGCGGCGCATTCAGCGGCGTACATACCGCGCGCAGATTCGATCCGGCGGAATGCGACGTCGAGGAGTTTGCCTCCGGAAGCCTCCGCACGGATGCGGGCATCAGCCTGAATTTCAAGGTGGCGTGGGCAGCCAATCTTTCCGACCGAAACAACGTGATGATCCTCGGTGACAAATCCGGTCTCACCCTGCCGGAGCTGAAGCTCTACGGGACGCTCGGCGAGAATCAGACGGATTTCAGCCCCCGGCTGTTCGGTCTGGGCGAGTACGATGACAGGCCGTTTGCCGGGCATTATTACCTGATCCGTCATGTGATTGGGGTCCTGAACGGCACAGAATCCCTGATGATTACCCCCCAGCAGGTCATAAATACCGCGGCCACACTGGAAATGTTCTATCGCTCCAGCGAGCTTGGCAGAGAAGTCCGGCGCAACGAGATCATGTAGATCGGTCCATGTGGGCGGATGCCCCTTCCGTTGATGCAGATGCAATGGAAAACGCGCAGCCGGTACCGGGGTAGTATTGAGGAGCACCCCGAAGGGGCGGCAGAACACCGGCCGGAGAATTAACGAAATAAAGTGGTACAGCCCACCGGTCAAATGGCCGGTGGGCTGTAATATTGGAAAGATATCGTTCCTGTGCGATAAGGTATCATACTATTCATCGCCTGACGGCGCTGCCAGTTTTGTGATTTATAAGGAAAGAAATCACAAAACAAGTCTCATATGAACTCCTTGCCCTTCGGGCAATTAAAATCTTTTTTAAAGATTTTAATTGGAGTTCAGTATAACAAAACGACACTGCGTTGCAAATCATCTTTCGCTTAGGTGCGACGAATAGCAAAAATGCCCTTGACAAATCTCGCCCCAGGTACACGCCCTGACGCAAAATGATTCCGAATTTATTTTACCGCCTGCGGGCGGCTTTCCTCTGTGAGGCTTTAAGGGACATTAAGCCGACAGACGCGCGTCTGTCGGCTCAAGTCTCAGCGTATCTTTTTCCCGTTCAGTATCGCTTCCGTCAGGGTATCCCCGTGGTAGCGCAGGGTCAGCAGGAAAAACGGCGCGTTCTTCCACAGTAAGTCCAGAAAAATCTGGTCGCCCTCCCACTTGGGCAGGGCGTTCAGGAATTCCCGCTCTACCCATTGCAGGTCGCCCTCGTCGCATTGGGTCATTTCCCCTTCAAAGCCGTCGGCGGTGAACAGGTACATGTATTCGCCCTCGCAGGTGTCGTTCAGGAACGTCACCACGCCACGGCACTGCCATGAGGTCAGGGTCAGACCGGTCTCCTCCTTCGCTTCCCGCAGAAGGCATTCGTCCGGGGATTCTTCCCCCTCGAATTTTCCGCCGATGCCGATCCACTTGTCCTTGTTGATGTCGGCTTTCTTTTTTACCCGGTGGAGCATCAGCACATGACTGCCCCGGGTGACATAGCACAATGTGGTGTTAAGCATCCTCATCCTTCTTCTGCATCAGCCGGATGGCGTGGTGCAGATTCTCCACCTCCACCGTCTCGTGGCCGTCTTCTTTTTCTCCGTCCAGCGTCCATGGCATTTCCGGGTCGGCAAAGATCCGCACCTTTTGGGCGCTGCGGAACGTGAGCATGGCGCAGTTGTACTTCTGGCTTTGCAGCGCCTGGATGCACTCATGGATTTCCCCCAGATTCTCCGGCGCGCGAACCAGCAGAATTTCAAACAGGCCGTCGCCCATGTCCACCTGCTTGGGGTCCAGCGTCAGAATGCCGCCCACGGAGGTGGAATTGCAGATGGCGCCGAAGAGGAAGTCCCCCTCCACCGTCTGCCCGTCGATCTCCATTTTCACATGCTCGTTGCGGATCTGGGACAGCTCCGTAATGCCGCTGAGAACATAGGCGGTGTGCCCCAGAGCGTTTTTGATGTTCTGGGGGGTGGCGTAGCTGGACCTGGTAAACGCGCCGAAGGAGGCAACATAGGAAAAATACCGGTTGCCGAACCGCCCTACGTCGTAGCTCACCGGCTCGCCCTCCACGATGGTCTGGGCGGCCTTGAGAATGTTGGTGGGCAGCTTCAGGCTGGAAGCAAAGTCGTTGGTGGAACCGGCGGGGATATAGCCGATGGGGGTGTCCGCCCCGGCGCTGAGAAGGCCGGTAATGGTCTCGTTCAGCGTCCCGTCGCCGCCGCAGCAGACCACCAGATCAACATCTTTGCCCTTCTCCCGGGCGACGGCGGTGGCGTCGCCCCGTCCCAGCGTCATGTGGGTGATGACCTCATAGCCCGCCTGTGTAAATGTCAGCAAAATGTCAGCCAGATGCCGGTTCGCCCGTTTCACCCCGGCAAATGGATTCATGATAAACAGCATCTTTTTCATGTCGATAACCTCGATTATCCTGTGGTATTCCCTTTTGTCTATTATACCATTCCCGGGAAAATGCGCAAGTCGTTTTCTCTGCCTTTGGTAAATTCAGGCTGAAAATTTACGATTCATTCACACAATTCTGTGCTGCGCCGGAAATAGGACTTGACGCCTATTTTACCCGCTTTTTGCTTTCTTTAGACAAGAAGGTCTGGACTTCTCCCAAAAGAACAGATATAATACGGTTATATCTACATGGGAACGGAGGCTCCTCAATGAAGCTCAACACCAAGCGCACCGTACTGGTCGGTTTCGCGTTTCTGTCCATCTGCGCCTTCTGGCAGATGTACGACAACCTGATCCCCAAGATACTCACGGAAACCTTCCACATGGGAGAAAGCGTTTCCGGCATCATCATGGCGGCGGACAATGTCCTCGCCCTGTTCCTGCTGCCTCTTTTTGGCGGGCTGTCTGATAAATGCACCTCCCGCCTTGGCCGCCGCCGTCCCTATATTCTGTTCGGCACCCTCGCGGCCGTCGCGGTGATGATGGCGCTGCCCATTCTCACCGACAGCTTCCACGCTTCCCCAGATACCTGGAAACAGGTGTGCTTTATCATCGGTCTGGGAATCCTGCTGACCGCCATGGGTGCTTACCGCAGCCCCGCCGTAGCGCTGATGCCCGACGTCACCCCAAAGCCCCTGCGTTCCAAGGCCAACGCCATCATCAACCTGATGGGCGCCCTGGGCGGCATCATCTACCTGATTATTACCACATTTCTGTACAAAACAACCGCGGATGTGTACGTTTCCTACCTGCCCCTGTTCGCCATCGTGGGGGGCATTATGCTGGCCGCCCTTGCCGTCATTCTGCTGTGCGTGGACGAACCCAAGCTGGTGGCGGAGCAGAAGCGCTATGAGGACGCCCACCCGGAAGACAATCTGACCCAGGTCACGGAGAACGGCGAAACCCTGCCCAAGGACGTCAAGCGGAGTCTTGGCTTCCTGCTTGCCTCCATCGCCCTGTGGTTCATCGGCTATAACGGCGTCACCACATGGTTCTCCGTCTATGCAGGCCGCACATGGCACATGACGCTGGCACAGGCCAACACCTGCCTGACCATCGCCACCGCCGGTGCCATCCTCAGCTACATTCCGGTGGGCAACGTGGCGAGCAGGGTCGGCCGCCGGAAGACCATCCGCTTTGGTACGCTGCTGCTGGCGGGCAGCTTCTTTGCCGCCTTTGTCTATACCATGCTGTCCGATTCCTTCAGCCCCATGCTGTACGGCCTGTTTGTTCTGGTGGGCATGGCATGGGCAGCCATCAACGTCAACAGTCTGCCCATGGTGGTGGAAATGTGCAGCGGCAGCGAGGTGGGCAAGTTTACGGGGCTGTACTATACCTTCTCCATGTCCGCCCAGATCATGACCCCCATTGTGGCGGGCTGGCTGCTGGAGCATGTGGACTATAAGACCCTGTTCCCCTACGCCGCCATTTTCGTGTTCGCGTCCTTCGTCACCATGGGCTTTGTGAAGCACGGCGACAATAAGGTGGAAGCGAAAAAGGGGCTGGATGCCTTTGACGTGGACGATTAATGCTTTGGAGGGACAATTATGACTCTGTTGATAATTGTATTGATTCTCGCGCTGCTGTGGGTGCTGGCCGTTCAGGGACGGAGCAGCCACCCGGGCATGAAGGCGCTGCAAGGGTGGAACTATGCCCACCGTGGCCTTCACGGCGACGGTGCCGCCGAAAACTCCATGACCGCCTTCCATCTGGCCGTGGAGAACGGCTACGGCATGGAGTTTGACCTGCATCTGCTCAAGGACGGCAATCTCGGAGTGATGCACGACTCCCTGCTCAACCGCACCACCGGGCAGGCCGGGCGCATCGAAGACCTGTATACGCAAGACCTGAAAAACTACCGTCTGGAAAACACGGAAGACACCATCCCCCGGTTCGCGGACGTCCTGACGCTGGTAGACGGAAAGGTTCCCCTCATCATTGAGCTGAAGCCGGAAGACGGCAACCATGCAAAGCTCGCCGAAACAGCCTGCAAGATGCTGGAGGGGTACAAGGGCGTATTCTGCATCGAGTCCTTTGACCCCCGGTGCATCGCGTGGCTGCGGAAAAACCGCCCGGACATCATTCGCGGGCAGCTTTCGGAGAATTTCTTCCGGGATCGCACCGATCTTTCGGACACGCTGAAATTCCTGCTGACCCACAACCTGGCAAACTTCCTGTCCCGCCCCGATTTTATCGCCTACAAGTTCGCCGACCGGAACAGCACGCCAAGCAACTGGCTCTGCCGCAGGCTGTGGCGGGTTCAGGGCGTCAGCTGGACGCTGCGAAGCAAGGAAGACCACGACACCGCCCTGAAAGAGGGCTGGCTGTCTATTTTTGAAGGCTTCCGCCCATAATGATTCACCGCCGGGATTGCAAAAATCCCGGCGGTTTTGCGTATCATAACCCCGATTGTAAACTTTTTATGACCCTCTTGCAATTTGAAAAGGGATATGCTAATATGTAGCACACTACATATTATTGACAAGGTGGTGATCATCCTGACACATCACTATGGGTATCTCTTGAAGGTTCTCAGCGGCTGCATGAAGACCTCCATGGACAACACCCTGGCGTCCATGGACTTAACGTCCGCCCAGGGGCATATCATGGGCTACCTCGCGCAGCGTTCTCAGCCGCCCTGCTCCCGGGACATTGAGGAAACCTTTCACCTGAGCCACCCCACCGTTTCGGGGCTGCTGTCCCGGCTGGAAAAGAAGGACTTCATCGAGCTTCGGCCGGACGAAACCGACCGCCGCTGCAAGCGCATCTATGTGCTGCCCAAGGGGATCGAGCTTAACGAAACCATGACCCGGGTCATTCTCGACAACGAAGCCCGGGTGGTGGCAGGCTTTTCCCCGGAGGAACGGGAGCTGTTCGCTTCCATGCTCCTGCGTGCCATCGACAACATGGGCGCAAGCGCCTGTATCCGTAAAATCAAGGAGGAATCTGATCCATGATAAGAAGACTTTCCCGGTGCATCCGGGAATATAAGTGGGCGGCGCTGCTCAGCCCGCTGTGCATGGTCGGCGAGGTCGCCATGGAGGTGCTGATCCCCCTGGTCATGGCCGACCTGTACGACTACGGCATCAAGCTGCAAAACATGCAGGTCGTCGCCGCCAAGTCCGGCACCCTGGTGCTGTGCGCCCTGGCGTCTCTGGCCTTCGGCGTTCTGTCCGCCGCCTTCGCGTCCAAGGCCGGCACCGGCTTTGCCAAAAACCTGCGCCACGATATGTACCATCAGGTGCAGGATTTCAGCTTTTCCAATATCGACAAATTTTCCACCGCTTCCATCGTCACCCGGCTGACCTCCGACGTGGCGACGTTGCAGAACACCTTCCAGATGATGATCCGTATGGCCATCCGCTGCCCCATGATGCTGATTCTGGCGCTGGTTTCCGCCATGGGCATCAGTGTGCGGCTGAGTCTCGTGTACTGCGTGGCGCTGCCCATCCTGATCTGCGCCCTGCTTTGCCTGATTCCCAAGGTGTTCCGGATTTTTGACCGGGTCTTCCGCACCTACGACAAAATGAACAACGTGGTGCAGGAGAACGTCCACGGCATCCGGGTGGTCAAATCCTTCGTCCGGGAAGACCGGGAGACCGAGAAGTTCACCTCCGTATCCGGCACCATTTATAAGGACTTCTGCAAGGCCGAGCGCATCATGTCCCTGGCAAACCCCATCATGCAGCTGTGCGTCTACGGCTGTATGCTGGCCATTTCCTGGATCGGCGCGCACCTGGTCATTGCCTCCGGCAATAATCCCGACCTGGGTCTCACCACCGGCCAGCTCAGCTCCATGTTTACCTACACCAGCCAGATCCTTTCCTCTCTCATGATGCTGTCCACGGTGGCTGTCATGCTGACCATGAGCCGCGCCCCTCTGAAGCGGTGCTATGAAATTCTCACCGAGCAGCCGAACCTGACTTCCCCCGCGGAAAACGCCGTCATGGAGGTTCCTGACGGCTCCATCGACTTTGAGAACGTGAGCTTCCGCTACTCTGCCACCGCCAGGCACCGCGCATTGAAGGAAGTGAACCTGCACATCCCCTCCGGCGCAACGGTCGGCATTCTGGGCGGCACCGGTTCCAGCAAAACGACCTTGGTACAGCTGATCCCCCGCCTGTACGACGTCAGCGAAGGCACCTTGAAAGTGGGCGGCATCGACGTCCGGAAGTACGATCTTGAGGTACTCCGGGACAACGTGGCCATGGTGCTGCAAAAGAACGAGCTGTTCTCCGGCACCATCAAGGAAAACCTCCGCTGGGGCAATCCCAACGCCACCGACGAGGAATTGGTTCACGCCTGCCGTCTGGCCTGCGCCGACGAGTTCATCCAGGGCTTCCCCGACGGCTACAACACCCACATTGAGCAGGGCGGCACCAACGTCTCCGGCGGCCAGAAGCAGCGTCTATGCATCGCCCGGGCGCTGCTGAAAAAGCCCAAGATCCTCATTCTGGACGACTCCACCTCCGCCGTGGACACCCGTACCGACGCCATGATCCGTCAGGCGTTCCGGGAGGAAATTCCCGGCACCACCAAGCTCATCATCGCCCAGCGGATCGCCTCCGTGCAGGATGCGGATATGATCGTCGTGCTGGACAACGGCATGGTGAAAGACGTAGGCACCCATGAATCCCTGCTGGCCTCGTCGAAAATTTATCAGGAAGTCTACTACTCCCAGCAGAAAGGAGGGGAAGAATAATGCCTCCTGTCAGAATGCGCGGCGACGGCCGCAAAGCCAAGAACCCCAGGAAGACCCTGCTGCGGCTGCTGGGCTACATGAAGCCCTATCTTCCCACCCTGGGCGTGGTGCTGCTGTGCATCATCGCCAACGCCGTCGCCCAGACCGCCGGCAGCCGCTCCCTCGGCACACTGGTGGACAGCTATATCCTGCCTATGGTGCGGGATGGCTCTACGGATTTTTCTTCCCTGTGGGGATATCTCAGCAAGCTTGCCTGCATCTTTGCGGTGGGCATGATCTCGTCCTTCCTGTTCATGTTCCTGATGGTCAAGGTCAGCCAGGGTACCCAGAAGCACATCCGGGACGAAATGTTCGCCCATATGCAGACACTTCCCCTGCGGTATTTTGACACCAACACCGCCGGCAACATCATGTCCCGCTACACCAGCGACATTGACACTCTGCGGCAGATGATCTCCCAGTCCATTCCCCAGTGCGCCTCCTCCCTGGTGACCATTGTGGTGGTCTTTGTTGGAATGCTGCAAACCTCATGGGTGCTGACCATCGTAATGCTCTTCACCGTTACCGGCATCGTCTTTGTCACCATGAAGGTGGCGGGCAAATCCGCCAAATACTTTGTCGGCCAGCAGCAGTCTCTGGGCGCACTGAACGGCTACGTAGAGGAAATGGTCAACGGTCAGAAGGTGGTCAAGGTCTTCACCCACGAAGAAGTCTGCAAGGAGCAGTTCGACAAGCTCAACGAGGAGCTGTGCCGCAATGCCCGCATCGCCGGTACGCTCTCCAACATGATGGGTCCCATCAACAACAACCTTGGCTACGTCCAGTATGCCATTCTGGCCATCGTGGGCGGTGCGCTGTGCGTGCTGTCCGGCGGGAATATGCTGTCTCTTGGCAGCCTGATGAGCTTCATGCTCCTGTCCCGCTCCTTCAACATGCCCATCAGTCAGGTCTCCAACCAGATCAACGCCATCGTCATGGCGCTGGCCGGTGCGGAGCGCATCTTCGAGCTGATGGACGAACAGCCGGAGACGGACGACGGCTATGTCCAGCTGGTCAACGCCAAAATTGACGAAAACGGCAATATCACCGAGACCCCGGAGCATACCGGCCACTGGGCATGGAAGCACCCCCACAAGGCGGACGGCACCGTCACCTATACCGAGCTGAAGGGCGACATCACCATGACCAACGTAGACTTTGGCTACGTCCCCGAGAAGCTGGTGCTGCACGATGTGACTCTGTACGCCAAGCCCGGCCAGAAGATCGCCTTTGTGGGTGCCACCGGCGCGGGCAAGACCACCATCACCAACCTCATCAACCGCTTCTACGACATTGACGACGGCAAAATTCGCTACGACAACATCAACATCAACAAGATCCGCAAGCCCGATCTGCGCCGCTCTCTCGGCATCGTCTTACAGGACACCAACCTGTTCACCGGCACCGTGATGGACAACATTCGCTACGGCAAGCTGGATGCCACTGACGAAGAGTGCATCCACGCGGCGAAGCTGGCCAACGCCCACGACTTCATCACCCGCCTGCCCGATGGCTACAACACCATGCTCACGGGCAACGGCGCCAGCCTGTCCCAGGGTCAGCGGCAGCTGATCGCCATTGCCCGGGCGGCCGTGGCCGATCCTCCCGTCATGATTCTGGACGAGGCAACTTCCTCCATCGACACCCGCACGGAAAAGCTGGTGCAGGACGGCATGGACGCCCTGATGAAGGGCCGCACCACCTTCGTGATCGCCCACCGTCTGAGCACGGTCATGAACTCCGATTGCATCATGGTTCTCGACCATGGCCGCATCATCGAGCGCGGCACCCACGAAGACCTGATCGCCCAGAAGGGCACCTACTATCAGCTCTACACCGGCGCGTTCGAGCTGGAATAATCAGAATCTTCCGAGCAAACAAAAATCCCACGCGGCCTTGCGGCTGCGTGGGATTTTTACCGTAAAGCGTCTTTTGCCGTTACCTCGGCACCACGCCGTTTGTCTGCGCACCGGTGAAGGTAAAACGGTAGCTGACGTAGTTGTCCTTCGGCTCCTGGGTCATTTCCAGCCCGGTAAGGTAGCAGTACCGGATACCCCAGATGGGATGCTCCAGATTCCCCGGCGTCGTCTCCTTAAAAAGCTTCGCCAGCTTCTTGAACTGGGCAAAGGCGTCGTCGCCGAAGAATGCCCCGGTGCCGGTGATGGTCAGCTTTTCGTCCCCCATGGCGTCAAAGTAGTATTCCCCATCGTCCCCCTTGCAGTATTGGGGTTCCCGGAGATATTCCTCCTTGTACACCGTGGGATTGTGGGGCCAGACAAAGGTCTTGTACTTGAGCTTGTCCATTTATTCTTCCTCCTGCCGCAGCATGGCGATGCCCTTCCGGGTCTTCCGCAGGCCCTCTCTGGAAAATTCCCGCTTGACGGATGTCCACCGGCAGTGATAATACAGCTCCGTCTTGACGTCCGTGGAGATCTCCAGCGTAAATGCGCCCACCGGCTCCGCCTTTTCCGGCGTACCGGCGGGGAACAGCTCCTCCAGCTGGATGTACCACAGGCTGCTTCCCTGACTGGCCCCCGCCGGAGCCGACTCGCCGGTAACATACTCCGCCTGAACCCCCGACACCTCTTCCTCGGAAAAGGCGATGGCGTTGGGCTGAACGATGTCGTTGATGTACGCCCGGAACCCGGGGCCGAGGCTGCACTTGCTGGCCTCCGTCACACAGGTGAAGGTCGCCAGTATCGCCACCACGTACACCTGACTGATCCCGTCGTAGGTGCACCCGTTCTGTATGCACACGGCCCCCGACCAGCGCAGAATTTCCGTTGCCCGCAGAGCCTCCACCTCACAGGCGGTGCCGCCCATGGCGGCGGGGCAGATGATGTTGACCTCCACCGTCACCGTCATGTTTGCTCTGTCCACCTTCTCAATGTGGACCGCCGCCACAGGCTTCGTGATCTGCGGGAACTTCTGCCCGGGGAAGGCCACGTCCGCCGTGAACTTTGCTTCCCGCAGCCGCCGCAGCACCAGCTCTAGGATTGAGATGCCCAAGTATCGTTCACACCCTTCTCCACGCACAGCCCCCACTGGTAGACCGGCTGATTGCGGTAGTAATAAAGCTCCGCCCGCCGGAACAGATACGTCTTATCCCCAAGGGTCAGCGTATCCCCCTCCCGCACCTGCGCGCCGACGGGACCGATGTAGGCGTACTGCCCCCGGGAGATCTCTCCCAGGAGCGTCGCCTCGCTTTCCATGCTCTGCCAGCTTTTGGCGTTCACCGCCCGGAAGAAAGCCCGGACGGTTTTCGTCTCAGTGCCGCTGGTAAGCCGCATATCCGTACCGTACTGAGCAATGATTTTCTCAACCATTCTCCGCATGTCAGACCCCCCGGAAGGAAAAACCGTCTTTCAGATAGGGCGCGATCATCAGCTTTGCCTGACGCTGCAAGCACTGGGAAGCCGCGTCCCGATTCTTGCTTCCCTGCTTCACCGTCAGATCACCGGCCTTGAACTCCTCCACCTGCGCGTCGTCGTCCACGCCGTTCAGCTGCGCCAGCGCCAGCAGACTGGCCGCGGCGATGAAATCCGCCTTGCAGTCCTCCGGCGTTAATCCCTCCCGCAGCCGCGCCGTCAGGGAGGAAGCGGACGCGCCGCACAGCAGCCGCAGCAGATTCGTCTGCCGCCCGTCCAGTTCCCCCGCCAGCAGCGCCGCCTGAGCAAAAACCTGTTCCGTCAGCGTCATACGTTCAGCACGAGGGACGCGCCGTCACAGATCTTGCCGAAGCCGGAAATGGAGGTGATGGCCGCCCGCTCCAGCTGCCGGTCAATGAGCTTATCGTACTCCACCAGCACGTCGCCGGCACGAACCAGCTCCAGCGCGTAGCGGTTGTCCAGGCCGATGATCACGCCGTCGGACACGGCAGAGGTGCGGTGCAGCTGTGCGCCCAGAGGGGTGCTGAGCTTGCCGGTGCCCTGGAAATTCAGCCCGGTGAGGGGATTCTGCAATTCGGAGATCTTCAGCATGCTGGTCATGGTGGCGGTGGAGCAGAGAATGGTGTTCATGGTGTAGGGGTCAAACTGCCCCCAGAACTCCACCAGCTGGTCGTAAGCCAGCGTACCCTTAGTGCCGGAGATGGGGCCGGTGCCGATGGTGTACTGGGTAGCGGCGTTATCGTTGCCGTCGCCGGAGATCAGCACATTCACCGCGTCGGCCAGCTGCTGCTTCTGGATGTGTGCGCCGATCTGACGCAGCATCACGCCGAACAGATCCAGCTTCTGGAAGCGGATGGCCTCATAGGACGCCACCAGCATTCTGCCCCGCTTGCTCAGCTGCACCAGATGCTCCTTGGTCTTCACCGCAGTCTCGGGGATGGACGCACCCTCCATCACGTCCTTCAGCTCCTTGTCCGCGTCGGTGGGGATGGAGTAGATGGAGCGGTAGTCCATGGCGTCGATGACGGTGGTGGTAGCGGTGATGGCAGGCAGAATGTCGTTTTCCTCCATGCCCTGTCGGACGGTGCGGGCGATGTACTCAGGAAACAGCACGGCGGAGTCCATGGTGCGGAAGAACTTCTCCACAGGAGAAGAACCCGCCCCCTTGGCGCGGATGCCGAAGCGCTTCAGCTGCCGCTGAAAGGCGTCGGTGCCCTCCAGCGCGGTGCCCCGGTAGTTTTCGCTGGGGTCCAGAGATTCCAGCACCTGCGTAAAGTTCATACCCTCCTGCCGGTACATACCCTTTTCCAGTTTCAGATTGTCATAACCCATTTGATATCCTCCCAAGTAAATTTATGGCTGCCGGCCTTCGCCGGAGAACCTATGATGTATTGCGGCAGTGTCATTCACGTAAAGCCCCGCGCCGCCCCGAAGCCCCGTAAAATCCCTAAATCAAAAATCCACTTTCTACTTTTTCCTCTTTCCCCCGGCGGCCGCCCAGCTGGGTCGTAAGCGGCATACTCTCCGCCAGCCGCTCTTCCAGCGCCGACCTGAGCTTGATCAGGTCTTCCGCCGCGGCGGTTCTGGCGATACTCCGCAGCACCGGCGCTTCCACCCCCAGCTCCAGCGACAGCCCCAGACGCACAATGCTGTCCTCCAGTTCCTTCTGGTAGCGCTTCCCCAGCTCTGCCTGCTGATACAGCGCCCGGTATTCCGCCTGCGCGCCGAATTCATCGGCCAGTTCCTTGAGCTTGGGCTTTCCGCAGCCCAGCCCCTTCAGCACCCCGGCCTCCCGCTGTGCCGGGACGGCCACAAAGGAAAACTCGTAGGCGTCCATCGGCTCCTGTAAAATGGCGCAGCAGACCTGTCCGTCATAGCTCTCGCCCTTCCGATGCCCGCAGGAACCGTAGTCGCTCCCGCAGATGGAGCATACGGAGCGCCCCATGGCGCACCCCACGGATACCTCCTTTTTGATCCCCGCCTCAATGTCGGCGATGATCTCGTCGTTGGCATCCCCCCGCCGGATGTACGCCCATGCTTTGATGAATTCCGCGCCGTCCTCCCGCACCACCTCGGTCTGGAAGATACGCGCCACCTGGTTGTCGCTGCTCCACTTGTGGTCAACGATCCCCGTCTTGCCGATAAACAGCTTGGCAAGTCCGGGGAGTGCGGCGCTGTCGAAGCGCTCAAAATCCCGGTCTACCTGATCGTCGCACAGCCGCAGGGAGAACACGTAAACCTGCTGGGCTGTCAGATGCGCCTTGCGCACCTTGTCCTTCCCCCCGCCGGATAAATCCCAGACGTACTCGTCCATCTCCCGCAGGCAGTCCGCGCACCCCTCGCAAATCACGATTTTCCCGGCCTTCAGCAGATCGGAGGTCAGCCGGATACCGCTGAGAACATCGTTTTCCGCCTTGCGCACCCGCCACCCCTTGCGGAGCTTTCGTCCCGCCCGCCGAAGACGTAAAACTGGTTTTCCCGCCCCCGGAATTTTACAGTCAGCAGGTTATCCGTCCGCTTTTCCTTCCACTTCGCCCCCAGCGCTTCCAGCTTCGGCAAAATCTCGGACAACACATTTCTCCGCAGAGACGCGATCGTCTTGCCGCAGACGCCGAACTTCTGGCCGCTAAAGCAGCTCATGGCCCACAGGAAGAAGCTCAGCCCCATAGCCAGTGTCTTCCCGGAGCGGACCGCCCCGTCGCACACGATGGCCTCCCTGTCCCGGTTGGGACTCCCCGGCACCCACCAGCTCAGTACCGTCCGCTGCTTTGGCGAAAATGCCGTCATTCTTCCCCGCCGCCCTGCAGCGCCTTCAGGAAATCGTCCATGTCCGTCTGCTCCCCGTCCGCCACCGTCGCCAGCTGTTCCAGCGCCTGTAACCGGTCAATGAGCTTGATCTCCACCGTCCCCTTGTCGTTGCGCTTGACCTCGCTGAGCAAACTCAGGTCCAACTTGTCCAGCCTCGGCTCATCCTCCAGCGCCAGCCGCACGCAGTCGTTGGCTTTCCCGAACGCCAGTTCCGCCAGCCGCCGCGTCACATCCTCCCTCCGGATTTTCCCCGTCTGGATTCGCTGCTTCAGTTCCCTTTCCACGCTTTTGCGTTCCATAGTAACCTCCCTTTCATCCAAACCCAAGAAGACAAAAAAAGTTGCACCCGAAGGTGCAACCAGATAAATCCCTGAAAATCTTTCTCCCCACCCGCCGCCCGCGACCACTTCCATAAACCCCGCACAAGCCGTCAACCCACCGAATTACCGCCCCGCCGCATACCTTAGAAATCTCCAAATCTCATACTAGTTCCTGATGGAAAGTATGTTCAATGGTTGCAATAACCTGATCAGCCTAGACCTTGGCGGCTTTGATACTTCCAAAGTAACGAGCATGAATCGCATGTTTTACAATTGCAGCGGTCTGACCAGTTTGGACTTATCCGGGTTCAAGGTATTCGACATGTGGAGTATGGATGAAATGTTTTCCGGGTGCAGCAATTTGAAAAATCTCACATGTTCCGACAGCAAGATTCTTGAGGAATACAAAAATCGCTAACACTCACCCCGCCCGGCTCTGCCATCCAGAGCCGGGCAAAATTTTTTCAAAATTGTCGCACACCGCGCAACCGCAAATTTCGTAAACTTGCTATAATAAAATTATCAAATAGGCAGTAGACAACATCATCAAGCGATGATATTATTTTATTGTAGTGGTCATCACCGGGAACACGGAACCGAACGTCAGGCCACTGAAAGAGGAGAGAAACATGAAATTTGATCGCTGTTTTGGCTGTATGGAGGAAATTCACGGCTACCCCTGCCCCGTCTGCGGCTTTGACCCCGCGCAGGCCGCCGCACCCAATTATGTGCTTCCCTATGGGGCGATTTTGAACGGCAGATACATCGTAGGAAAAATGCTGGGTCAGGGCGGCTTCGGCATCACCTATATCGGCTGGGACCTTGCCATGGAGCGGAAGGTCGCCATCAAGGAATACTACCCCTCCGGTCAGGTTATATGGTCTTGATAATGTTCAGTATCATAAGGAAAGCAAAGACATCACCTGGGCTGAGTGCGATCTGAGGGAATGGCTTAATAGTGAAAGGAGTACACCATGAACCATTGTAAAAAATGCGGCCACGAGCTGTCGCCGACCACGGAATTCTGCGGGAATTGCGGCAAGCCCGTGCCAAAACGAAAAACGGCATACAACGCAAATTCTCTGATATTGCCCGGTCAAAGTTATAGTTGTCATATGTTTTGAAAATAAAGGAGAGAGGAACATGTATTGTTACAACTGCGGCAAAGAAATCGCGGAAACCGTGAAATTCTGCCCCTATTGCGGAGCAGAACAGAAGCAGCCTCAGCAGTCCCCTCAGTGGCAGCGGCCTCAGCAGCCCGTCCAGCAGCCCCAGCAGCAGGACACTCAATGGCAGGCCCCTCAGCAACCCACCCAGTGGCAGAACCCTCCGGCGGCGGATAACAGCGAAAAAAACAATTCCTGGCAGTCCAGACTTCCCATCATTCTGGCAGCCGTCGCCCTTGTGGTCGTAGTTCTGCTTGCAGTGCGCGCGTTCCATAACCGCACCGATGCCCAGAACGAGCTGAAAGCGATTGCGACCACAGAACCTGCCGCTACCGAAGCCGCCCCCACCGAAAAAGTCACGTACACCGAGCCTCCCGCCCCGACGGAAACAGAGGCCCTCACGGACGGCTGGCACACCATAAACGGAAAGCGCTATTACATTCAGGATGGCGAAAAGTATGTAGATCTTCAGGAAATCGACAACGCGCTGTACTACTTCGACGAAGACGGCGCACTGGCTGAGAATGAAGACGTGGACTATTATGGGACTACTTTACATGCAGGCCGCGATGGTATAATAGAAGGAATTACTATTGATGAAATTGGGGGAGAATGGTCAGATGAGTACTACCATTACGGGAATAACGGACGTAGTTCTGTTCTGGAATTATCCTTTGAAGTAGAAGACTGCGATTCCTTCCGGTTCTATCTGGAGGCAGGCGGCTTGCATGGTGCAAAGGTGAATGGAAAGTGGAAAATCTATGTCAGGCACAACGGCAACTGGGAATTTGTACAGGATATCAATTACACAGAGCCAAATGGATATTTTGACATAAAACTCGACGGTTACAAGAACTTTGATGCCATTACTGCTTGCCCGATGGTGCAGGGCAACGCCACCTACTCCGCGGTTTTCTACCTGCAAAACGTACATTGCGTACTGTAATCGTGATCCGGCCGCAAGAACACAAAAAAATACCGCCGGGGCAATTGCCCCGGCGGTAACTCTTTTCAGTATCATACTGAACTCCAATTAAAATCTTTAAAAAAGATTTTAATTGCCTGAAGGGCA
>OLPR01001223.1_pt1 | contig 21508 bp, 21 predicted proteins | sample 1672761 | NCBI WGS metagenome assembly OLPR01 (sample SAMEA3136721, study PRJEB25190) | human gut metagenome | biome: human gut; feature: human-associated habitat; material: faeces | place: Austria | collected 2013 | reverse complement strand
GTTCCGGTGGATACTGGAAGAAGTCGCGCGTGCAGGATACCTGTCGCCGGAGGTGGTGTTCGTGGACGGAACGCACATCAAAGCGAACGCGAACTTGAAGAAGCATGTGAAAAAATCGATCCCCATAGCAGCGAAGCATTATCAGGAGCAATTGGACGAGGAGATCGAAGCGGACCGTTCCGCGCATGGGAAGAAGCCGCTGAAGAAGGATGATGACGATGACACACCTTCGGCATCTCCGAAGCAGAAAACGGTGATTGAATCCACAACCGACCCGGAGAGCGGCGTCTTTCACAAAGGCGAACACAAGAAGTGCTTCGCATATGAGGCACATACTGTCTGCGACAGGCGCGGCTACGTGCTGGAAACGGAGGTCACTCCCGGCAATGTCCACGACAGCGTTGCGTTTGATGCGGTATTTGAGCGACTGACGGAGCACTACCCGGAGGTACAGGTGGTCACAGCCGATGCAGGATACAAAACTCCATGGATCTGCAAACAAATCTTTGACAGCGGAAGAATCCCGTCCCTGCCCTATAAGCGCCCGATGACAAAGAAAGGCAATTTGCCGTGGTATGAATATGTTTACGATGAATATTACGATTGTGTACTTTGTCCGCAGAACAAAGTTCTGAGCTACGCGACCACCAACCGCGATGGATACCGGGAATACAAGAGCAAGAGCTACGTTTGCAAAAACTGCCCTGTCCGTGAACGCTGCACCCAAAGCCGACAGTGCACCAAAATCGTTGAGCGCCACATCTGGCATGAGTACATAGAACGGGCGGAGGACGTCCGACATTCGCCCCTGGGCAAGGCAACCTACGCCCTGCGATCCCAGACCATTGAGCGCGTCTTTGCGGACGCAAAAGAGAAACACGCCATGCGTTATACACCCTATCGAGGGCTGACCGCGGTATCCACCTGGGTCAAGCTCAAGTTTGCTGCGATGAATCTCAAGAAACTCGCCATCCACAAGTGGATGCTTTTTCGGCTTTTCCCTCCCTTTTCCTACTTGAAGCCCTATTACCTCGCTGCAATAGGGCTTCTTTGACAGGCTGCCTCAGCACCATTGCAGGTGTTGAGGATTTTTCCGTTGCAGAGAATTTTTGTTTTTATTACTATGTCGGCGAACCGAATTAGGCCAAGATTGCAACAGAAAAAGCCACATTGCTGCGGCCTTTTCTGTTCGGGTTTCGTATTCAGTTCTTTTTCAGTTCTGCTCCGCATTTTGTGCAGAAAGCGCTGCCGGGTTTTACCGCAGCGCCACATTTGGTGCAGAAAGAAGCCGTCTGTCCCTGAGCGGAAACTACCTGGATATCGGCAGGGTTACCGGGCTGAGGCGAAACAGGCTGCGGGGGCGGAGTCTGGTTGGACTGGACAGCCGGGGGATTCTGCCCGGGAACGCCCAGCCGCTCCGCCAGGCTTTGGTTGCCCGTAGCGCGGGTACCCGGCTCAATCTGCCGCAGTTTGTTTTCAATGGCATCTGTTCCCTTGTAGACCACCTTTGCGATGATATACCGGATCAGATATATAAGCGCTACAACACCAACGGCGCATATAATAAGCAACAGATTTTCATTCATGGTTCTTTCCTCCTGGTTCCATTAGAAAAAGCTGGGGTTGGTTTTTACTTTGATGGGGATGTTCTGGACCTGGGCACCTGGGTCAATGGAAAGGAACATTTTCTCGATTGCGGTAATCAAAATGTTCATAGGGATGTGCTCCTGCACCATACCCCGGTAGGTTTTCCAATTGGTGAAATGGAAATACCACACGTTCTGGTCGCCCACATCGTTCTTCCGATACATTTCAGCCTTCCAGTTGCTTCCGGTAAAGAAGAATGCCTGATTTGTATCATTCCTTTGAACGGATACGCCGCTTCCTCTTAAATCAGCATCCTGGATACCCTGCAGAACACGGGCAAAATCTGCACCCCGCAGGGTGAACTCCTCCGCCTGCTCCGTGATGACATACTTACGTTTTACGATTCTTCCTTCATCCAAAAGCTGGTTGTTGACCTTTCCTTGGCGAAGTCCAAAGAACAGGCCAATGGCAACCGCTCCAACGGAAAGTAAAATTGCAAACCACATAATCAATTCCTCCTAAATTTTATTTTTCAAATTCTGTGCCGCCGATGTTGATCACATTTCCCGACTGCGAAAAAGATTGCTCCCAAGTGTATTCCTGTCCAAACAGGGAATATGTGATGATGATTTGATCACCCTCGATCCGATACGTGCCGCTGGCATTGACGCCGAAAGCAGACATGGTCACCTGGTCTCCGTCAAAAGTAAACGATTGGGAAATAAGACCTTGAGAGTGATATGTGCCATCGAGCTTTGAGCCTCCGCAGGCGGTCAACATTGTGGCACATAGGACGACGGCCAGTAATACGGATAATAGACGTAATTTTACATTTGTTCTCATAATTTTCCCTCCTGATTTTTTGTAAAAGTCTTTTTATTTGTCACTATAAAAAGCGATGTGCCCGGTTATCATACCGGATCGTTTTTTAGTCTTGCACCGCATTTCGTGCAGAACATGGAATGGCTGTCCATAGCAGCGCCGCACTGTGTGCAGTAAATTGTTTCCTTCGCAAAAGACGGGGTCTGTGCCTCCTCCGGTATAGCGGAAGACTGCTCCTGCTGCAGTGCGGTTGTTTGCGGCTGCTCGGGTGAATAATACGACATCTGCGGATTGAAGGAATTTGCGTTTCTGTCGACGCTCTGCATGAATGCCTGATTAAGCAGGGCATTTTTTCGATAAAGCATGAAAACCGGTATGGCAAAAACGGCAATAAATCCAATCCATGCCAAACCGTACAGGGCAAGCTTAAAGCTTGTCCGCAGAGTAAGCAGGACAAATATGACCTCGTATGCGCCAAACACACAGGAGATGACGAAGAAAACAAGCCGAAGCGTGTTTTTGCTTTCATCCTTTTTCAATGCCAACACCCAAGCCATGGCAACCAATGCATACAATACCAACTGAACAATTACCCGTTCCGCCCCGCGCCAGCCGGAAAAATAATATCCTCCGTAACTGATAATCTGCTGAATTGCAGTTATCAGGCTGCCAACACTAAACAGGGAATATGTAAAAGCCATGGTGAAAGATTCTGTCTTCACCTTCTTCACGCACATCCAAAGCTGCAAAAGACCGGCAAGCGCACACAGCCAGATGTACATCTGGCCATTGAGATTGATCAGCAAAAAAAGCGAGCTGACGGCGGATATGATTGCCAGGACGCAATGAAGCTGATTTAGATTCCAGCTTTTTACAAGCTGGACGATGTAGCTCACCACAGAGTGAAGGCTGCCGTCCATCAACTCTTCCGTCTCGGCAGCAGCAGGACTGTATTTTGTGTCGTTCATAAGTAAATCCTCCTTGTTTTTTATATTTCCCTATCATGATTCGACGGGAATCTCTTCATATGTACGCTCAACTTTATAGTCTTCACCGTTTGAAGCGTAAAATGCCATTTCCAATAGCTGACCAAATTCATTCATCTTGAAATGGCTCCCGGGCTGACCATCATTGCTAAAACCGTTAATTTCCCGGATAATACCGTTTTCTACGTCATAGACCTCATAATAGTCTTCATAATAGACCGTATTTCCGTCCACCTTTAAGACGCCGTCTTCCCCCGGAACAAAGTCAAAATAATTGTCGAACAGAAACACATAATTCGTATCTCCCTCGCGGCTACCTATGGGCATTCCATCCGGCGCATAGAGCCATTGCACGCTGGATTCCTCACCATCAGTTTCCATGGTTCCACGGACCTCAATATAGCCGTCATCATGAACGATGACTCTGTCATGTGAATAGTTCGTAATGGTTTCTGTCCCTTGACTGGTTATATGTACGGTTTTGGGAAAGCTGACCGATCGCGTTCTTTCCTCTGAAAATTTTCCGCAGGCAGTCAGCATTGCGGTCGCAACACACAGTATGACAAGCAATGATATAAACTTTTTCATTTTCATCGTAAAACACCTCGCATTTAATAATTCTTTTCCTCTTTATAAATCAATGGTTTCATCCTGCAACAGGTTTGGCCTGCGCGTACCGCAAACGCAGCAGAAATCCTCATCCGGCGGAAGCTCCCTGCCGCAGCCGGAGCAGAAAACCTTTTGATTTGCAGTATCCGGTTCGGCCCGAGACGGTTCCGGGCGTCTGGTACCGCAGCCTGCGCAAAACATCTCGTCCGGCAGCAGTTCCCGGCCGCAGCCAGAGCAGTTTACTTTCTGAGCAGCATCAAAAGTACCAACGCTCTGATAGACCGGCTGTCCATAAGGCTGCGTAACGGGCATTTGATAGACAGGTCTTTCCTTTTTATACGGATGCGTCAGCCACCAGCCCAGAAGGAACGCCATAGGAATCAGGAACAGGACAGACAAACAGTATAAGTCGCTGCGCATAAAATAGATGTTTCCCACAAGATGCGCAAAGGCGATAAAGATGCCGAGTATGCCAGGCAGGAACCACAGCCTGTGCAGCCCACGCTTGTGCTCACCGTCCCCGGCGCACGGCGTGATCGTCATGAGGGTAAGGAGCAGATAGCATAGAATTTCCAGCACATAACAGCCGCAGATGCCAATTGCCCACATCATCGGGCCAAAATGAAGCTCATACTCATACACATCAAAAAAGCCCCGGGAGCCGCAGTTCAGAAGAAAACTCGTAAGCGTAAAAGCGGGCAAAAGTGCTTGGATTGCCAGCGCGCCTGCCAGAAGGCTGTTCCGCTTCCGCATGAACAGCAGAACCGCCAGCAGGATCATGCTGCCGATCAGCAGGACTTGGTAGAGGATATGGAGAACAGAGTAGGTGCTGCCAAACTCCACCACCATGCGGTAGCCGATTTGACTGTCCATCCAACCGCTTCTGACCCGCAGCCGATATAAATTGGTCAGGAGACCAAAGGCCAGGATCACCGCAAAAATAGATGCGATCGGAAATTTTAGTTTTTTTGTTTCCTTCATTTTTCTTCCTCCCAGGAATGTGATTAGAACACCAAGAATCGCGACCGCAGCCAGCAAAGCAAGCTGCAACCAATTTCCTGTCCCATTGACCGGAGAGATACTTCCGTCCGGGTTGACTTTTCCGCTGATTCTGTCTCCATCCATGACCAGCAGCTCCGGCGTCTGCGGGTCGCTTCCGGCTGAATCGGCGGCAGGCAGCTCCATGGAGAACACCTGACCGGTTTCAATCTCCACATTGGGGTATTCCGCGGCACCATAGCTTTCGCCGCTATCGTCAAAGGATACCGTGGATACCGACATTTCACCGTCGTCTGTCGCCGTAATGCGCAGGGAATACGCCTCCGGGCTGTCAAACACAGCGACGCGCTTGGAATCCTCCACCACCATCAGCGCCACTTCTGGATTGGCAGAGATGAGAGACTCATCTACCTGATTGTCCGTGATCCGACCAACAACTTCACCGTTTTTTATAACCTCAACATCAACGGGGCAGTCCACTTCCCAGCATGAACATGGCTTTGAACACGATACGGCGCCCTCCACAATTGCCCTCAGATAGTTATCGATAATATGGTTTTCTGATGTTCTCAAGTCGTTCTCCCAGGAGAACCGATAGGCAAATTTATCGATATGTCCAAACTTTCCTATCATGGAATTTCCCGCAGCGGTCAAAGTTTCCCTTCCGTTCGGACCGAAGGTGTCAAAGTAATTGTAAATGTTATGGATATTATCATAGCCGGTCGTCACAGGAAAGTCCTCTTTACCGTCGTCCCAAATGGAGTCGATCGCACCATAGGTGTAGGAAAAGATACGGGAAGTATCGGTGTCCATGAAAATCCAACTGTCCCCCGTCTCTGGATTGTTTGCCAGTGCGGCAATCAGATTTGCCGCAGCGCCGCCAAGGCTGTGCCCGGTAATGAAAAAGGCACGTGGCTTATCATACAGATCCTCATGGGCATTGGCGTACTTTTTCACGTCCTCCCAAACCTTTTTCTCAAAGTCTTCAACATAGTCGTAGGCCGTATAACCCAGAACATCTCTGTTCGCTTCCGCATAGTGATCCCCTATAAACTCATTTACAGTAACGGAGCCCCGGACAACAATGAAGATGAGATTTGTCTCTTCACCGTTAAGCCGGATTGGCCTATGCGCTATGCTGTACGCATTGCCATCGCCAATTTCCTGACCCATGATTTCAACGCTGTTATCATAGTTGGAAGTCCAGATATTATCATCCTCTATGCCCATCTGATAGAAGAGCCGGCAGATTTCCTGCTCACCTCTTCCGGCTGCCATACAGAGCATCGCGCCGAGCGTTGCCAACTCGTTATCGTATTCATCGGCTGATTTCTCAAACATCCATTCTTTAAAATCTACAGTTGCTCCGCCATAACTGACCGGAACCCCCGGGATATATTCGCCAGCACCATCCACGTCCGACACCCATTCATATGTCCTGTCCGGCCACCAGCCATCCGGGTAATCCACAACAATTCTGTCGTTTTCCCAATGATAATGGATAGAGTCGTTACCGTTCTGGAACGGCTCCGAAGCCGTACTGCTGTCATCCTTGCCCCATACGAAAGCCCGGCTGTCATATTCGCCGTCCGCTTTGCGGAACACATAGACGCCGCGCACCTCGCTGGCGTCTGACTCCTTGACGATATACAGCTCTCCCTGATCTCCATCGTCGTATCGGTAAGTGCCGAGCCAGTCCGCTGAGCTTATTTGCGCAGATAGATATTCAATCTGATAACCGCAGGCTTTCAGGAAATCTCCCCATCCCCCGCGAATCGCTGTAAAAGGCTGCAGCGGCATGGCGTTAAGATCTTCTGTTGTTGCGGTACGCAGATATTCAACCTGCCAGTTTTCGCTGAACGTATAGATATATGCCCGGGAGGATTGCCCGTCTGCCGCCCCGTTGGTGATAATTAACTCCGGGTAATCGTCCCCCGCGACGTTGAAAAGACAGGCCTGCATTTCTGTGTCGTCAAAATATTCCTGTCCCATGTTCCGAAAGCGCCCGTTCAGGAGGAAATTCGCGAATTTGAGGTTCCAGGGATTCGCGTCCACATCCTCCAGGTATACATCGGAATCCGGCGTCATATATCCGGCAATTTTCAGTGCCTCTTTTTGCACAGACACCGGAGCAGAATCTGCATACTCCACAGAAAGGATCATGAGCTTCGACAAGTCGCCCCAGCTATAAAAGGCCACAATGTCATTTCTGGTCGGCTGGAACAGCTCATAAAACAGGGGATCGCCCATTCCGTAACGATAATCGCTGTCGTAGTAGTACTGACGGATGCTGAACAGGTATCCCTTCTCCTCATCCGCTAACTCATAACTGCTCTTTCCGCCTGATGCATCAAATTTGGAGCGATCGTAGAAGTGTATCCAATTGGCTCCCTCTAAGCCGCCCTCTGACCAGCGGTATTTCTCCGCAATGGATCCTGGTATCGTAATATCAAAACCGCTGAAGATTTCTGTTTGTATGGTAACTTCCTCGGACTCAGACGCCGCCACGGCAGAAACCGGCAGACAGAGCATCAGCATAAGCACCGCCAGAATCATGGATATTTTTTTCTTCATAGAATCCCCTCGCTTTCAGACCTTTTACGAGACACTTGGATTGTTCGCAGCTGGCTCCTCACTGGCTTGATACTCAATTTACATCGTTCTCCTCGGAAAAGATTAACTTATCTCCATCGATCACATAAGTGCCACTGGACGAGAGGCCAGTCCCTGTGTAGGTGAACGAAAAATGTGTTGCATCTATCGTATAGGTATAATCAAGCCAGCTTCCGTCCTCGGCTCTAAAATTCATCGTGCCGTCTGCATTCAATCGGATAAGATAATGGGGGACATATTCGGCGTCTGGCTGGGATATTTCCAGCGTCCATTCGTCCAGCATTGACGTCACGTCAAATTCAGAGTTTCCGGCCTGCGTTGATGAATTTGCAGGTACAAAACAAAACTCCGTTGTCCCAAACGCCTCCGAGATTTCACGATCATAATAAAAAATCCGATCTTCAAAGCTGAAATACAAATTCCCTGCTTCGAAGCGTGCCGTTCCCTGAAAACCGCCGTAATCAGAGGTGACCGTTCCTGTATGATCGGGCGACATTGTAATGGTCAACTGATCGCTGAAAAAACGATAAAAGCTAAGCTCGCCGGAAAGCGTAGATTCATCGGTGGCTTTTAATTGCAGCGAAGCAGTCATGTCGCTGTCTTCCTGCTGCCAAGTCCAGTTGCCTTCATAATCGTAGGCGGAAAACGTATTTCCCGAGGAATTCTCAGGCATGGCGATCCCCAGTTCATTCAGCATATACTCCATATCCCCCTGGAGCGATTCTTCCATAGTTCTTTTCTGGCTCTCATATGCATCGACGCCGCTGAACTGCGCATTGAAGTAGAAACTGAACGTGTTACATCCTGCAAATTTCTTCCCATCCGGGAGCTGGTTCATATAAAAAGCGTTGTTTTCATATTGATAGACTTCTCCAAAGTTCCCGTTCTCATCGAAGCCATATAAATGAACATACACGGGGTTATGGTCCAGAGAATCATATACCGGTATGTAAAAGCAACCGGCATTTTCGTATAAGCTAAAGGTTATTTCTGACTCTTGAGACTCATTTTTGGATCTTCCGGAGAAAAGCTGTATGGCCTCGCCATTCTGCACCGTCCATACATCAATAACCGGGAAGACGCCTTCTCCTTCCGGGGTATAGAGCATCACCAATTCGTCGGTGCCATCCTGATTAAAGTCCTTCAGGTCTAATTTGATTACGCCTTTTGCGTAACATTCATATTCGGAGCCGCCAAAGGAGAGGCTGCCATACCTTTCCAGGGCACTCTCTACGATACTCGCATATAGCTCGGTGGTATTGACTGTCTCCTGCTCCTCCGTTGAGGCGTCCTGACCGGATTCTACCGCTGCGTTCGATTCTTCCCCGAAATATGTATAGGAGCCGCCTTGCTCATCCTGAAGGAAACAGTTATACCGATGACTGGTTGAATCGCCCTGCATCCAGCATGCATCATTGGCTCCGGCATAAATCAAGTTCGGTACCCTTTCTACTTTGTCAAAGATCGTTTCCTCCAGGGTTTCTGTATTGAGGAAGCGGAGGGTCATATCCTTAAAATAGTAGAGTCCATTCTCGCACAGGGTAAATCTGTTATATGTTTCCTCGTAAGATGCAAGGTTTTCTGTACTTCCGTCCTCAATGTTTAGCCGGTAAATATTGTCTAAATCCGTATAATACAGATAATTGCCTTTGGAAATAAAGGAGAAATATTTCTCCACGTCATCATCATCCTGCGATGGCACTTTTCCGACTATCTCTTCCTCAGATTTTTCCGATTTTCGGTACAGGGTTTCGCCCATGAGATTTTTCTCTATGTCAGGAATAAAGTAATAATAGTATCCGTCGTTATACGCCGCAAAGCAGACAGGCCCCTCAAGGTCAAGAAAATCCTCCTGCTTGCACAGCTCACCGGTATTCAGATCCAGCCGGTAGAAGAAATAGCTGTTGCCGAAGATGAGATAATCATCAAAGAAGTAAATGCCTTGCACTTGAGACAGTAGCTCGCCATATGCATTGAGCTGCTCATAGCTTACAAGGGTGCCGTTTTCCTTGCCGTCCTTGCTGAGCCAATGGATCTCGTATTCACGGTCTCCCTGCTCTGTGGCTTTTGTGATTTCCATAAAGCAGATCTTATCGCTCCAGAGGAAGATATTGCCCAGGGTATACTGGCTCCATCCATTGCCTTTTATTTCCTCTGATTCGTAGAGAAGCTCCGGCTTCCCACGCAGATCGTTTTGGACTCGCTTAATGCAGGGCTCCCAGGTTTCGGTCACACTTAGAAAATATGTGTACTGGTCATCGTAAACAACAGAGGATCCCAGAGGGACAGAGCCGACGCTGTCGCCCTTCTTCCCAAGGGTAAAAATCAGGACAACCGCCAAAACCGCGATCAGCACGCTGCCAATGGACAGGCCGATTGCAAGGCCCTTTTTTGATTTTTTCCCGGAGGCCGCAGCGCCGCCGCTCATTGGGGCGCTGAAATTTTGTACCCCCATAACCGGCTCCCGTTTCGGCGCCTGGATATTTACCGTTTCATCCGGTATGCTTGCCGGCTGCTGCGGTGCCGGTGAAGCTTCTTGTGATATCTTTACAGGCGCTCCACACGCGCTACAAAATTTTGCGTCATCCGGCAAAGGATTTCCGCATTTTGAACAGAACATAATTTTCCTCCCTCTCGCTTGCCGGAGACAAACGCAGTCCCAGCTTATTTTTCATCCTATTTTACCCGAAGCGATAAAAAAGCGCCCCACACAATCAGGTAGTTTTCGTGAAAAATTTAAAAACACGATGGATACTACCTTTTTGTGTGGGGCATATTTGATCTTTCATGCTATAATATTCTTATCGTTATCTAACTGTACAGACCGGTTAGAATCATCTTTTCTAAGGGGGAATCCGATGGACGAGCGTAAAAAATCCGTTATCCGGCTTTTTGCGGCAGCGGCGCTGTTGCTTGCAGTCTCCGCATACCGGCAGCTTAGTATGCAACATTGGCCGGAGGATTCTCTGCGGCCATATCTTGTCTGGGCGGTCTATATGCTGCTGCTTTTCGGCTGGCAATATACGATCAGTACGAAAATCACACAAAAAACCATGCGCACCCATCTGACTGCGCAAAATATCATCAGTATCCTGTATTTAACGGTTCGCTTTGTTCAGGATGCTTTCCTCTATGTCAATATTCCGTGGATGCGCTTTACCGGATACTTTATCAATATAGCGGCTGTCTTTATCCCGCTGTTCGGTCTTTACGGCGCATTCTATCTCGGCAGGCCGGAGGATTACCGGATCAGTAAAAAGTGGTATCTGCTCCTGATACCGGCTTGTTTTTTGAGTGTGATGGCGCTGACCAACGAGTGGCATCATTTTCTGTATTACATTGTGCCGGAGGAACCCCAGCCGAATTTGTATTTTCACCCATATATCGGCACCTATATCATCTATCTATGGGGATTGTGGATGATTGCGCATCAGGTACATGTGATCTACCAGCGAAATGGCACGACAAAGTCGGATCCTCTTTACCGGAAGCTGATTCCCTTCTATGAACCGATTTTACTGTTCCTGTTCAGTATTCCTTATGCCGCGACGGCCTATGTAGTGCGGTTTGAGCTTGTGGAATATTCGGCGGGGCTGATTTTCATTCTTGTGCTTTGCTGGGAGCTTTATATCCTGGTCGGACTGATTCCGGTAAACACGCAGTACGAGGATGTGTTCCGGCGATCTACGGTGGCGATGCAGATTCTTTCATCGGATGGCGAGCGGATTGCAGTATCGGAAAATGCGGCGGAAATCACGCCTGCTATGCTGGAAGCTCTGAAGCAGAATCAGCATTTTTCTGTTACGGAAGATGTTATCATGCATCTGCACCAAATCCCGGGCGGATGCATGATCTGGCAGACCGATCTTTCGCAGATCAACCATGCTTTTCGGGAGCTTCAGAGGCTGAATGCGGAACTGGAAGAAGAACAGGATCTGCTGGCACAGGAAATTCGCATTCAATCAGACGAGGCAAGTGTTCAGGCACGCAATGATATTTATGACAGCCTATCCACGGAGGTGGCCGGGCAGCTTGCTTCGCTGACAACGCTTTTATCGAAGGAATCCCTTTCGACGGATGACTGGAACCGCATCTGCCTCATCGGCACTTATATCAAACGATTCTGCAACCTGCAGCTCACTTATCAGGAGCAGAAGACGATCCCGATGGGAGACTTAGCCATCAGCTTGCAGGATGTGGCGAAATGTATGAAGAAGCTTGGAATCCGGACAAGCTTGGATTTTTGCCCCACGTCGAATTTAGAACCGGAGCTGATTCTTTTTATTATGAAAGCCTTGGAAGAGATTTTAGAGGAGGCGGATTTTTGCCTGACTTCTATGGAAATCCGAATCAGCGACACGGTTTGCTTTGAGATTACCGGCACAGATCACGGGCTTGCTCCTCATTCTTTAGAAGACGGTTATCGGTTCCAGACAGAAAAGATTCCGGCAGGCTATCGGCTTCTGCTTTTGAAAGAAGGAGAGGTGGCGCAGTGATGAAAAAGAAACCATCGGCGAAAATGATCAAAAAGGCAATCGACTCTTATCCCGGCGGAATCTGTTTTTCCGCGCTGGATGGCCGGGTCATTCTCGTCAATGAGAAGATGAACAAGCTAATACTGGAACTGACCGGACACACGATCCTGAACGCAAAGGTGGCGTGGGAGGAACTCAAAACCTTTGCCAATAACGGCAAGGCGGAAAAGCTAACCCAATCCTGGCTGCCAAAAGATACGAACAATGAAAATGAAAGCACCCACCAACAGTTGTTCTTCCGCTTCTCCGACAGCTCGGTCTGGCGTTTTGAGCTGAGGTTTCTTGATTCCAATATCGTTCAGGTTGAGGCGGCGGAAATTACAGAACTCTACCGGCTCAGCGAGGAACTGTACGAGAACACTATCCGGCTGCAGGAGATTCAAAAGCGGCAGAAAGCCTTGCTGGACAGCATCGTGGAAATCAATTTGAATAAAGAGATTCTTGCCGCGAAAATGCATATCCATGATGAGCTGGGGCATTGTTTGCTGGCCACCACTAAGGCGATTACGGAAGACCGTCTGGCTGAGAACGCTGATGTACTGAGGGAAAATTGGAACAGCGCCATTCATGATTTTTCCAATATCTCTACAGTATGGACGGTGCCCGATTCCTCTCTGCAGTCTGAACTGATGCAGGTGGCGGAGCTGATTGGATGTAAGGTCATATTCTCTGGGAAACAGCCCACCCAGCGCAAAGCACTACAGCTTTTGTATGCCGCCATTCGGGAGGCGCTTACCAATGCGGTGCGCCATGCAGACGCTACGGTATTGACGGTAAAAATCGAGCAGAACGAGAAAAGTTATCACATAGAGATATCCGACAACGGTAGTGTATCTGTTTCAAGCATTACGGAAGGTAACGGCCTTAGTGCATTACGGCAGCGATTAGAACAAGAAGGGGCCTCCCTAAAGGTACTCTGCGACAAGAGCGTTTCCCTAATTGTCGATATTCCCTTTGATTTAGATGACTCCCAGAAAGGAGGACGGAAATGATACAGGTTTTAGTAGTAGAAGATTCCAGGATTAGCCGGGACGCCATTGAAAGCCAGATCGCCAAATCCGGAAAATATGTCCTGTACGCCTCCATAGAAAACGCAGCCAATGCAGAAATTGCCTGTCTGCGCGGGCGTGTCGATCTAATCCTGATGGATGTCTGTACTGCCGAGGAAGAATCCGGCTTGAAAGCTGCTGCAAAGATCAAGCAGTACAACCCTAAAATCAAGATCATCATCATGACCTCCATGCCGGAGCATTCCTTTATTCAAAAGGCAAAAGCCTGTGGCTGCAATGGTTTTTGGTATAAGGAATATGGCAGTACCGCTTTGATGGAGGTCTGCGACCGGGTGATGAACGGCGAATTTGTTTATCCCGATGACACACCGATGATTCGCATCGGGTACAGCAACAGCAATGAGTTTACCGGTCGGGAATTTGATATTATCCGGGAGCTTGCGCAAGGAAGAAAATACGAGGAGATTGCGACGGATCTCGATATTACGCCAAATACCGTCAAGTACCACATCAAGAATATTTTGCAGAAAACGGGCTACCAGAACACCTTACAGCTGGTGGCTGAGGTCGTAGAAAAGCGGCTGATTCTGCCGAAGTATTAATTAAGAATCCGCTGGACTTCCTGCCAAATATGCCGTAAGCTACGGTACAAGCCATTAAGATCTATGATCAGGAAGATATTCCGGTTCGTCCGGAGGATCTGGTTTTTGTCACCAACGGTTCCATGATGACCAATGCGACATTCGGCGATAATACGCATATCGCTCCGGTCAATCGTGACACATCTGATTTGGGCCTGTTTACGATTTGGCAGAACCTCGCAAAAAAGCATGAGAAGTTCGGGCATCCCGAAAAGTTTATCAGTTCGATTGACAAAACAAAGTGGATGAGCTTTTTCCTGACGGTGAAGGATTATCCGGAATTTTTCCAGCGGTTGGAGAGGATGACCGGCAGCCGCTCCGGTACCGGCGGAGCGATTACACTCAAGGATTCGCCGTGGGAGTTTTCGTTCGTCATTTACGACAGGGACTATTTCCCGAATCAGCGCGAGCTGAACGCCGACGTCCTGTGGAGCGACGGTCTGTTTGGCGAACGGATCGGCACCATCGTGAAAAAGCCGATGTCGGAGTGCACCGGCGAGGAAATTCTGACAGAATTCTGTATCACCTCAACATGTCCGATAGCTTTCGCCGGTTTCGCGGATGGTCACGACGCCCTTTACATAGTCCAGGGTCAGGGTCTGCCCGTCCTGGACTTTTGAACGAATGCCCTTGCAGATAACCGGCACCAGCCCCAGATTGACCGCATTGCGGAAGAAAATCCGGGCGAAGGAATCGGCAATGACCGCCTTTGCGCCCATGTTCAGCAGGGCGATGGGCGCGTGTTCGCGGCTGGAGCCGCAGCCGAAGTTGCGTCCGGCCACGACGATGCCGCCCTGGGAAAAGCGGGCGGCGATGTCCGCGTCCACGCCGCTGAGGCAATGGCTGCTGATTTCTTTGGGATCGGTCAACGCCAGATAGCAGCCGGGATAAATCTGATCGGTATCGACATTATCGCCCACGACGATGATTTTTCCGGTAATTTCGCTGTTCATTCAGATTCGCCTCCATTTTTTACAGAAATTCTCTGGGATCGGTGATTTCGCCGCACACCATGCTGGCGGCGACGGTGGCCGGACTGGCCAGATACAGCTGCGCATCCGTGGCGCCCATGCGGCCGGGGAAGTTGCGGTTGGTGCTGGCGATGCACACCTCGCCGGGAGCCAGCACGCCCTCGTGAACTCCCAGGCACGCGCCGCAGCCGGGGGTGGTCACGGTGGCGCCCGCGGCGATCAGGTCCTGAAGATAGCCGGCCTGCATGCATTCCTGCATCACCTCGCTGGAAGCGGGCACGACCACCAGGCGGGTATAGGGGGCGATGGGCCTGCCCTTCAGAATCTGCGCGGCAATGGCGATATCCTCCACGCGCCCGCCGGTGCAGCTGCCGATATAGCCCTGATTGAGTTTGACCGGATCCCCGGCCACAACCTGACGCAAGGGATGCACGTTTTCAACGCTGCTGGGACAGGCCAGATTGGGCTCGATTTTCGACACGTCGAAGACGTAGCTTTCCTCATACTGGAAATCCGGGTCGGTAAACTGCACCTCGTAGGGGCGCACGGCGCGGCGATTCACGTAATCCAGCACCGCCTGATTGGGCTGCATGTAGGCGGTTTTCGCGCCCATTTCCACCGCCATATTGCAAATGGTCATGCGGCCCGCCACGTTGAGAGCGTCCACATAGCTGCCGGTAAAATCAATCGCCTTGTACACGGCGCCGTCCGCGCGAATGCGCCCCAGCACCTCCAGAATCATGTCCTTGGGATACACGCCCTTCTGAGGCTCGCCCTCCAGGCGCACCTGGATGATTTCCGGCACCCGGAACCACAGTTCGCCCGTCATCAGAATGGTAGCCATGTCCGTCGCGCCACAGCCCGTGCCCATTGCGCCGAAGGCCCCGTGGGTGGTGGTGTGGCTGTCCGTGGCCACGATGATCATGCCGGGATAAATCAGGCCCGCCTCGGGCATTACCTGATGGCACACGCCGCAGTTGGTATCAAAATGAAAGCGCAGGCCGTTTTTTTGCGCAAATTCGCGCATGGCCTTGTGGTTGGCTGCGCTTTTCACGTCCGGACAGGGGGCGTAATGATCGAATACAAAGGCGGCGCGTTCACTGTCCCATACCTTTTCGCCGCCCATTTCATAAAAGGAATAAATCGTCTGCAGGTACAGATCGTTGATCTCGGCAAAATCGACCTTGGCGGTCACGATTTCCCCCGCGTGAACTTGGACCTTTCCGCTGTTCCTGGCCAGAATTTTTTCAATGGCATGCATGACGCGTTCCTCCTGTTTCTCGCTCTATGATTGAATATCGTATACAATATCCAATCTACAACAATATCTTACCACCATTTTCTCCCTCTGGCAAGGGGAAACGATGGTTTTTAACCCATTGTATACGATATATCATATATAACATTTGACACACGCCCGGTTCCGTGCTATGCTGGAAAGCGAAAAAGAAGGGAGCGTTGCCGAATGGATCCTTTGAAAAAAGCCATGCCCGCACGGGTGCAGATCACCGCGATTTTGAGAAAGGCGTTGCTTTCAGGCGAATACAAAAGCGGCGACGTATTGAGCCTTACCGGCGTTGCGGAGCAGTTGGGCATCAGCCGCACCCCCGTGCGCGAAGCTTTTCAGACGTTGGAGGCGGAAGGGCTGATCGAGCTGCAGATGAACCGGGGGGCCATTGTGAAGCCCATCGGCGAAAAATTCATCACCGATCATTATGAAATGCGCGCCCTGCTGGAGTCCGAAGCGGCCGCCCGGGCCGCGATACGGGGATTGCCGGAATGCGAAGCGCTGCTGCAAAGGCTGAAAAGCCTGCTGGAGCGCATCAGCGCCGTTTCCGCCGAAGAATACGAGGCGCTGAATCTCGCCGTGCACACCGCCATCTGGACGGCGGCGGACAACGAACGGCTGCAGAAATTTCTGGAAAGTCTGTGGAACGGCCCCAGCGTGGGTTTCACCGCCGCCAAATTGACCCATTATATCCAATCGACGCAGGAGCATATCGCCATCCTGCAGGCCATCGAAGTCGGCGACGGGGAAACGGCCCGCAAAGTCATGACGCAGCACATCGACCGCAGCTTCGATAATATATTGAAGGTTTTCGGATACAAATAATCTCGAAACCACTGCACGCGGCCGAACGTTCCTTTCCGAATCGGATCCCCCTGTGATTCCATGCTTGCCGTTTTTACGTTGACGCGCTATAATCCATGGGCAAAATCCAGCTTTATGCAGGGATATTTCCATTTTCGGAGGGAAACCACATGGCAAATCGATCTTCCATGGGGGGAAGTGCCCGGGGAGAGATCCAGATGACGGAGGGCTCCCTGTGGAAAAACATGTTTCTTTTGAGCGTTCCGCTGATGCTGTCTCAGCTTTTGCAGGTGTTATTCAACATGGCGGACGTGGCGGTGGTGGGCAAATTTTCCAGCGCGGAGGCCCTGGGGGCGGTGGGCTCCACCACCATCCTGGTGACGCTGTTCACCGGCTTTCTCATCGGCATGGGCAGCGCCGTCAACGTTCGAATCGCATGGCATCTGGGCGCCCGGGACAGGGACAGCACCGCCGCCGCCATCCGCACCTCGTTCGTGCTCTGCCTGGCCGCGGGCTGCATCATTATGGCCCTTTGTCTGCTGTCTGCCCGGTTCATGCTGGAATTGCTGGGCACCAAGGACGACCTCATCGAAGGCGCCGTGCTCTATTTCCGCATCTACGCCCTGGGCATGCCGGCGCTGGGAATTTTCAATTTTGGCAACGGGGCACTCAGCGCCAACGGCGATACGAAGCGCCCCCTGGCCTATCTGATGATCGCCGGAATTCTGAACGTGCTGTTCAACCTATTTTTCGTCATCGTCTGCGGCATGGCGGAGGACGGCGTTGCGCTGGCCAGCATTATCACGCAATATGTGTCCGCGGCGCTCATTCTCATGCACATGGCGCGGCAGGGGGACGATTGCGCCTTCCACCTGCGGGAGGTGAAAAACGGGCTGGACCGGTACGAAGAAAAGCGGATTCTCAGCCTCGGAATTCCGGCGGGCCTGCAGAACGCCATTTTTGCCGTGGCCAATCTCTTTATCCAGGGCGCGGTCAATTCCTTTGATTCCGTCATGGTCGAGGGCAATTCCGCTGCGGCCAATTCCGACGCTATCATCTACAACGTCATGGCAGCGTTTTACACCGCCTGCGCCACCTTCATGGGCCAGAATCTGGGGGCACAAAAACGGGATCGAGTGCTGAAAAGCTACTTCATCGGCGTGGCATATTCCTTCTTGGCGGGGGCGATCCTGGGCGGCGCGCTGTTCCTGTTCGGCAGAGAATTTCTTTCCCTGTTCACCAACGACCCGGCGGTGGTGGAAGCGGGGCTTCAGCGCACGCGGATTATGGCCTTCTCCTATGCCTTCAGCGCCTTTATGGATTGCACCATCGCCGCCTGCCGGGGCATCGGCAAGAGCCTTGCGCCGACGGTAATTGTGATTCTGGGCTCCTGCGTCTTCCGCGTGGCGTGGATTTACACAGTGTTCGCCCATTTCCGCACCATTCCGTCGCTGTATCTATTGTACATTTTTTCCTGGACGATTACGGCAATCGCGGAAATCGTGTGCTTTACCGTCAATTACAAAAAACTTCGGTTTGACGCATGAACCCGGGAACGACGGAGTTGGCTGAACAATACCGCCCGGGAACATCTGGCCGAGGCCACTACGGCGTATTTGAAGACTTTTTCATTCGCCCGGAATTTCGCCATCAGGGAATCGCAAGGCGGCTGGTGCAATTTGCCTGTCAATCCAGCGGCGTAAGCACCATGACCGTGGACTGCGCGGACTGCGATGCGCAAATGTACGCGTCTCTGGGGTTTTCCGTTCCCCTGGGGCGGCTGCTGGCGTTTGAAGCGCAATAAATGAAATTGGGAGGGAGCTATGTTGACGAGGATTCTTTTGGTGATCGTATCGGTTGTCTATATCATTTTGCTGATTTTGAAATATGCGAAAAAAAACGGTCCGAAAATCGAGGGCACGGTGCGAACCATTCATGGAATTCTGCAGGGGCAATCCCGCCTGAATCCTTTATACCAGCGGGAGCATGACAAACGGCTTTCTTTATGTTATACTGCGTTCATAACCTGAAAAGAAAGGAGTTTTCCGAGATGTTCGCTGTTTCCATGTTGTCGGAGCTTCGCAATGAGCTGAGCCTGGTACTGCCTGAGCGGCAGTATCCTGTTTTGCCATGTCTGCATTTGACGAAGCTGGAAGCGCTGAACCCTCGAAAGCCCTTTTGACACAGGAAAAGCGCAAGCGTACAATCCATCCGTCAATGCATGGCGGGTGGATTTATTTTATACTGATTCCAGGAGGTGGAACATGATTATTCAGGGAAAGGTCGCTTCGGCCATCGCATACGCAAGCGTCATCGAGCAGGAGGCCGTCGACCAGATTCGCCGCATGTGCGATTACGATTGCACAGCGGGCAGCACCATTCGCATCATGCCGGACGTGCACTCGGGCAAGGGCTGCACCATCGGCACCACCATGACCATTCGAGACAAGGCCGTGCCCAACGTGGTGGGCGTTGACATCGGCTGCGGCATGTACACCCTCCATCTGAACGAAGCCGCGGTGGATTTCCCCCGGTTTGACGAAGCCGCCCACTTCATTCCCTCGGGCATGCACGTGTGGGAAGGGCGCAAGGAGTCCTTTGATCTGGAAGCGCTCCGCTGTTTCCGGGCGCTGAAGGACACCCGGCGGCTCCAGCGCTCGCTGGGCACCCTGGGCGGGGGCAACCACTTCATCGAAATCGACCGGGCCACCGATGGTGGGCTGTATCTGATCATCCACACCGGCAGCCGCAACCTGGGCAAGCAGGTCGCCGAGTATTACCAGCAGCTGGCGGTGGAACTGAATCAGGGCCGGGAGGACTATTTCAAAAAGCGCGACGCGCTCATCGCCGAATACAAGGCGGCCGGCCGCCGCGGGGAAATTCAGGCGGCGCTGAAGGAACTGCGCTGGAACGAAAAGCCCCTGACGGTTCCCGAGGATCTGGGCTACGTGTACGGTACCTATCTGGAGGATTACCTCCACGACGTGGAAATCTGTCAGCAGTTTGCCCGCCGCAACCGGGAAATGATTGCGGAGATCCTGCTTTCCCGTTCCGGCCTGAGCGGCGGCGAGGCCTTCCACACGGTTCACAATTACATCGACACCCGGGAAATGATCCTGCGCAAGGGGGCCATCGCGGCCCACAAGGGCGAAAAGGTGCTCATTCCCATCAACATGCGGGACGGCTCCGTGCTGGCCATTGGCCGCGGCAACCCGGACTGGAATTATTCCGCTCCCCACGGCGCGGGCCGGCTGATGTCGCGCAATACCGCCCGGCAGACGCTGGACATGGCGGCTTACGAAAACGCCATGCAGGGAATCTACACCACCTCCGTTAATCCCGCCACCCTCGACGAAGCGCCCATGGCGTACAAATCCCTGGAAGACATTATCGGCGTGATTCAGGATTCCGTGGACGTGGTGGACGTTATGAAGCCCGTCTATAATTTCAAGGCGGCCGACTGACCCGAATCGGCCCAACCCCTTTCCCCTCCCCCGATTTTGTGGTATCATTGGGGGACGGGGAAAGAATATTTCCCGCCTTCAGAGAGGAGTGATCTTCATGCTGGAAACCCATCGGCTGATTCTGCGGAAATGGACCCCGGCGGACGCAGAACGCCTTTTTGAATATGCAAAGGATCCCGAAGTGGGCCCGCCGGCGGGATGGCCGCCCCATCGCTCCATCGAGGAAAGCCGCTCCGTCATCGATACCGTATTTCAGGGGGCGGAATGCTACGCCATCTGCGAAAAGGGCAGCGGTCTTCCCATGGGCGCGGTGGAGCTGATGCTGTACGGACACACGGATCTGGCCCAAAGCCCGCGGGAATGCGAACTGGGATACTGGATCGGTAAACCCTTCTGGGGCAAGGGATATGTGCCGGAAGCCGCGGGGGCCCTGCTGAAGCGGGCCTTTGGCGAACTGGGAATGGAGACGGTCTGGTGCGCCCATTACGACGGCAACCAGAAATCCAAAAGGGTGCAGGAAAAGCTGGGGTTCCAATATCATCACACCATTAGCGATTCGCCGGTGCCCCTGCTGAATGAAGTGCGCGTCTGTCATGTCAGATGCATGACCCAGGCCCGGTGGGAGGAAATCGAATCCGCGCCGCATTGACAAATCCGGAACAGTTTTTTATAATAAAACTACCTCGACAGGTATGGAGGACGCGCAATGAGACAATGCATGGATTCGGAAAATCTGCATCGCAGATTAAAAAAAATCATTGGACAGGTACAGGCCATTGACCGGATGATCGACGAGGACGTTCCCTGCGAGGACGTGCTGGCGCAGATCAACGCGGCGAAATCCGCCCTGCACGGCTGCGGCAAGGTCGTGCTGGAGGGACACATCAAGCATTGCGTCCGCGACGGCATCGAGCACGGCGACGCGGACAAGACCATCGAAAGCTTCACCAAGGCGGTGGAGCGCTTCGCCAACATGAAATAGCGCTTTTCGACCCATCCGGCCTCGCGCCGGTTTTTTTTGCGCCCGCTTGACAACCTATACCCCTATATGTATAATAAGCATATACCTACATGGGTATAGAAAGGGGCTTCATTCATGAAACGGCTCATGGAGAAACTGGAACACTTGCTGGAACTGGGCGGCATTCGTAAGGACGTGACGCTGCCGGTCATTTCCGG
>OLPR01001222.1_pt1 | contig 21558 bp, 14 predicted proteins | sample 1672761 | NCBI WGS metagenome assembly OLPR01 (sample SAMEA3136721, study PRJEB25190) | human gut metagenome | biome: human gut; feature: human-associated habitat; material: faeces | place: Austria | collected 2013 | reverse complement strand
CAGATGAAAAATCAGACAAGTCAATATGGCAGTTACTTAATATTCGATGTACTAGCTTATCTGCCACTTCACATGACTCCCCTTCTCGTCTTTGCTGACGATCAGCTGATCTTCAATCTCCTGCTTCAGCTCGGTCACATGAGAAATAATTCCAATCAACTTGCTTCCTCCCGCCAGTTCCTGAAGAACCTTTACCGCCTGTTCTCTGGAATGCTCATCAAGGGAACCGAAGCCTTCATCCACAAACATTACATCAAGATGTATCGCTGCAGAGCTCTCCTGGATCTGATCTGCCATTCCAAGTGCCAATGCCAGGGCTGCCATAAAGGATTCTCCTCCGGAAAGGGTACGGACTTCACGCTCTTTGCCGGTAACATTAGAATATACCATAAGATCCAGACCACGATTCTTGCCTTTCCCCGCATTCTCCTCGTCTACCATACGAAGCTCAAACTGTCCGGCAGACATATTCGCAAAGCGGCGATTGGCCGCATAAAGAATCTTCTCCAAGTAATATCTCTGCACATAGGTTTCAAGATCCATACGGTTTCCGGACATATTTCCAGACAACAGCTTATAAAGAGTTTCCAGCTTGGTATGCTTTTCAATAATCTTACCTCGCTTCTCCATCTGAGGGCTAAGAATATCATATGCCTCTTTATCAGCTTTATACTGTTCTTTATAAAGTTCCAGTTTCGTCTGAGTCTGAAGCCGTACTTTCTCAGCTTCCTCCATCTGGGACTTGGCAGCTTCCATATCCGGCTTGCTCCTGCCATCTATGGCTTTTCCAGCTGTTTCTGCAGTGGTCTGTGCGGCTAGTTTTTTTCGCTGCCAGCTGTCTGCTTCTTTTTGCAAAAGCTCCGCTGTTTCACGGGTATAGTTCTCTGCTATGTCCGCCCATTCTGCCTCTGTCATATTTTTCTCATTCATCAAAGTCTGATAAAAGGCCTGCCGCTCCTGGTAAAGCTTCTGGTGATCTGGAAGTTCCCCTTCAAATCGTTTAATCAAGCTGGTACAGTTAACCAGCTCTTCAGAAGACGCTTTTTCTTTCTTTTCAGCTTCCTTGGAAGCAGCTTCTGCAGCTTTCCATTTTCCTTTTGCCTGGTTAAACTCTGTCATAGCCGCCTCTTCTGATGGATATTCCCGGGAATCATTCAACTGCTTCAGAAGAGCTTCTGCGCTCTTGGCTGACGCTGCTGCCTCAGTCAGCTTTTGTCCGCATTCCTCTACGGCAGTTTTTCCTGATTTCTTCCGCTCTTCTACCTGTCCCAGAGCATCCTGAAGATTACGCAATGTTTTCTGGGCTGTATTAAGTCTTGTACCCTCTTCCTGTAATAAAGTTTTCCAGGTTCCAAGAAGTGTCTGTATCTGCTTCAGCAAGGCATTCCAATTACACTCTTTATCCGCCATCTGATCCTGGGCTGCACCAGGGACTTCTGAATTTCTGCTCTCCTGGAAATTTTTTATATTGTCTCCCAAAGAATCAAATACTTCCACCATTCCTGCTTCCGGGAACTGCTCATGATCATTTAAAATACGCGTGCACAGCTTCCTTCCTGTCTCTTCCAAAAGTCGTTCTTTTTCTGCAACTATATCCACAGCTGACCTTGCTTCACCGGCAGACTGTTCCTGCCTGTTTCGAAGCTCAGAAACTTCTTTTTCTGCCAGTTCCAATTGCTCACGGGTGAGATCTCTATGAAGGGTAGAAGCTATGCATGGATTCGGATGTTCTATTGCGCCGCATACAGGACATGGTTTCCCCGGCTGAAGCTCGCGTGCCAGAAAACCAGCCTGCTCATCCAGAAAAATTCTCCGCATAGACTCATATTCCTGGCTCTTTGCGTCATATCTGGTTCTATTCTTCTGGTATGTCTCTCGTGCTTTCTTCGCCAGTTTTTTCTGTGTTTCTACACCTTTAAGAAAATCTTCCGTTTCTTGTACTTCAATGCCAAGTACTTCCAGTTCCTGATTTTTCCCTTTCCAGACAGCAATTTTCTCATTAGTGTCGGTCAGCTTCTCTGACTGAGCCCTCCAGTCTGCTTCCTGCTTCTCCATTTTCTCCAGATCTTCTCTGGCTTTGCGGTCTGCGGCCTGCGCTGCGGTCAGATTTTGCTGGCTGGTCTTTACACTTTTTTCTGCTTCCTTGATCTGCTTAAGGAGCTTCACTTCTTTATTCACGCGCTCATAAATAGTGGTGTACGCCTTAAGCTCCTTCTCTGCCGTTTCTTTCACCGCCTTCGCTGTCTGAATGACAGATTGTGACTGTTCTTTTAATAAAGGAGCTCGTTCCTGCTGCTCCTTTAAGGCACTCTCACATGTCTGCATATTACGCAAGGCATCCTGACAGCGTGCGTATTCGCCTTTTATTTCGTATGCTTTCTTAATTTTCTCTGACAGAATGGTCTTTTCCCCTATTTGTGCTTCCACTTTCCCACATTCAGAAAGCTGAACCTCAGCGCTTTCCAGCTGCACATATAAATTCGTCAGCTGAATGGAACTGTTGTAGATATCCCTTTTTTCGTCGCGGAGTTTTGATGCGGATTGTAATTCTTTCGAGGTAAAATTCACACTTTTCTCCAGTGTTCTGCATAACTCGCCCAGATGATCCAGAAAGCAATCCATCACTACAATTTCCCCATTCAAAACCTGCTTTTTTAGCCCTTCTATTTCCTGCCACTGGTCATATTCCTGGGGAATTACCACATGGGCAGCTTCAGTCTGACATGCAGTTTTGATCTGGGCAATCTCTTTTTCCAGAGAACGCTTGCGATTCATCAGCTCGTCCACAATATTCTGGTATAATTCAGTGTTAAACAGCTTCCGGAAGATGACTTTCTTATCATCAGATTTTGCACGAAGAAGCTCCATAAATTCTCCCTGAGCGATCATGGCAACCTGCATAAACTGGCTTTTGGTAAGACCGAGGATCTCCCCCAGCTTGCTGTCAGCTTCCTTCTGTGGATATTCGGTACCATCTGGCATGATCAGGCTGACAGACCCCGGTACTTCACGACTTCCTGTATTTTTCCCCGCCCCTCTTGTCAGAAGCTTCAGATGTCTGGGAACACGGCGGACAGTATACAGCAGGCTATTTTCTCCTGTCCCTTCGGAAAAAACAAGCTCTACAAATGGTTCAACGTTCAACTCTGCATATTGGCTTTGCAGTACAACACCATCTTTCTTGTTTGTACTGGAGCTGGCTTCACCGTAAAGAGCAAATACAAGGGCATCAAATATAGTTGTTTTTCCTGCTCCGGTGTCTCCGGTCACAAGAAACAGATTCTGATTCGGCTCCTGAAAATCGATCTGTGTCAGTTTTCCGTAGGAACCAAACGCCTGCATGATAAGTTTCACAGGTCTCATTTCGTCACCTCCTGTACTGTATTGATAACCTCCTGAAGAATTTCCTGCTCTTCCGCATCTGCATTTCCGAGGAACTGGCAGCAAAGTTCAAATGGATTCAATTCACGCTCACTGTCTGCATGTCTGGTATAATCAACCTGCCGCACAGTCTCACGGCGTATCTCTAGAAGCCCTGGAAAAGCCAGACGCAGACGATCCTGCATATCAATTACGTCCAAATCCACCTTATCCGTAAGAATTACTGTCACATAATCTTTACAGCGCTGTGCCAGAACACTCTCTAAATCTCCCTTGATCACTTTTATCTGGCGCAGCGGTTCCAGTGGAATTACTTCTGTAGTGATTTCTCCCTTTTGTTTTATGTCAACCATTATAATTCCTTTATTCTGACCTGCTTCACTTACAGAGCATGCCAGCGGCGTTCCACAATAGCGATAAAACTCGCCGCCTGCTTTCATTGGCTTATGAATATGTCCCAGTGCCGCATAGTCAAATTTCTGCAGAATATCGGCTGACACCTGGTCAATATTTCCTACTGTCCGGATCTCAGAGTCCATTCGTTCAATTTCTTCTGCATTCTCCCCCATGGGCAGATAGAATTGATGGCTGACCAGAATGTTTCTCTGGTCTATGTTGACCTGTTCACGTTCTATCAGTCTGTGGATCGTATCATTGTAAGAAAGATTATTTCCATTCTCATCTGTACCAGTGATCAGCTTCACCATGGAAGGCTTCACAAAGGGAAGCAAATAAAAATTCACCGGCCCATATTCATCCTGGAGTACCACTTTCTCAATATGATCTTCTTCTGTCTGAGGCGGTATTCCGATCATATAAATTTTCTGACGATCAAGTACACTCCGAAAGCAGTTCACGCGGGGCGCGCTGTCGTGGTTTCCACTGATCATCATAATTACAGAATCCGGAACTGCATTTCGCAGCTTTCCGATAAAATGATCAAACACCTCCACTGCTTCTGCAGACGGAACTGCTTTGTCATAGATGTCCCCTGCGATCACGATCGCATCAGGCACTTTCTCTGCGGCCTTCTGAATTATTTGATCCAGTATATATTCCTGATCTTCTCTGAGATCACGATTGATTAATTTCAAGCCAATGTGTAAATCTGATAAGTGAAATATTCTCATAAACCGTTCCCCATTCTTATCTTCTCAAAATTCCAGTTAAACTATATATTTCATATACCTTACTATTACCGATTGTATATATAAAACCAACTTCATAGCCCTATGCATTTCTGTTATATTCTCTCTCAATCCATGCCATCAACACATCTACTATGTATTCCTGCTGCTCTTCTGTGAGCCGCACTCCTGCTGGAATTCTATGCCACTTATACAAGCATCCCCGACAGCAGCAGCCAGTAGCATGCTGAGCCAGGAATACAGGGTGCCCGCGCATTGGAGTTTGTTTACCATCATTGGGAATCTGAGCCGGAGCCAAACGTGTTCGCACAAAATCTGAGGCATGACTGCGGATGGTATCCATTCCTTTCTCCCGGATATATTGTATATCCTTATCCTTCAGATGAAAACGACTGCGAAAATTCGAGCGGGACAGGCGGGCAAACAGATCACAAAACTGGTCCTGTTCCGGATCATATTTTCGCAAATACTTCTCATATCCATTCAATATTTCTGCAATTTTCAAATTAAGCTCTGAACTATTATACGTATAGTTCTCATCCTCTAAACGAAAATAGAAATCTATATTAACTTTCAGCTTATTGTTTCCACGCTTTATTCCTCTGCCGCTATTTCTGAAGTTACTACTATTCATCGTATTATTAATTCCTTCATTTTTTTCATTTGTTCCACCGCCTTCTTCCTGCACCAGAAATTTCACCTGCGCTGCATGCCTCTTCAGAAGAGGAATAATGCAAAAATACAGCCGGTCATCTTCCATATGAAGATACCCCAATACCTGTTTGTCTTTATTCATAAGCTGAATCTGATTCCCATGGAAAGCTTTTGGAAACAGATATTCGCCAGACTGCAAACTTGCTATAAGCCTGCCTTCCGGGGATGCGGCTTCTGCCGCCAGAAATGCTTTAACCCGATAAATTTTCTGACCTTTTCTATCTGTGCTCTCTGGTTTCATCAGGGAATCCAGAACCAGCAATGGGTTCACATATTGCATAGAAAGATATTCAAACAGCTTCGCCTGGATGCGAAAACGGTATTCCTTCAAATCTGGTACAGAAGATAAGTCTTCTGCGTTTACGGCATTCTCCGTTCTCTCAAGGAGGACTGCGGCTGCATGACGAATACTGGTAAGAAAAAGCGCGAAATCCTCTTCCTCCGGATCCCACATATATTTTCCACAGGCAGCCTGATAATACAGTTTCCCCTGGGCTTCCTTTCGTTCTTCTTCAGAAAGATTCATACTATAGTGCAAATAAATATTCCTTGGTATAAAAGCAGCCTCGTTCCATTCACCAGACCATTCCTGATGCTGTTCCCTCTTCCCAGATTTATGATTGTCTGTGCCATGAGCCTCTGTTCCATAAGCTTCCGTTCCATATGCGTTCTGCATTTCCCGGCTATCGCTCTGGCTCAGTATCCGATACGCTTCATTTATCTCCTGTGCACGCTGAATATGAGCTTCCCCTACTTCATTCAATGAGTCCGGATGAAAACGGCTGATCATTTTATGATATTTTCGCTTAATTTCTCTTTCATCATCTTCTGGGACAATCCCCAGAAGTTCTATTGCATCTTGTGTATTCATTATATATTCCCGATATTTTTATTTCGTTTTTGTCTTCATATTCTTTCAGTATACATTATTTCAAGTAAAAGGGCTATAAATTTCCAATTTAACTTACTCTGAGTAGATGTCATTATAAATGGGAATCGGTTAGATATTGTTATGATTTATGGCTGGGAAACTAGTTCCCAGCCATTTTTTCTGATGTGTCTTGTTATAATTTTATCGGATGTGTTTCGAAAATCTTTCGTTTTCTTATTGATCTTAGGTATTTTGGTTGATCTTTAGCGGCTTATGAATCTTTAGTAATTTACAAATCTTTGGTGAAACACAGAACTTTCGTACTTCTAAGTTCTTTTGTATTTTCAGATTCTTTTGTGCTTTATTGCTTTCTTTCGTATTTCAGATTTCTTAAGTGTTTTTCGTATTTCTCTTTCGTTGATGTATCTATACTACCATATCTGTCGCTTTTTGTCATCTGGCAAAGTGAACATATTTTCGATTGTATTTTCATCTATTTTTTATTCTATCAATATATTACATCAATACCAGCATGATAATCCCAACTATCACAAGAAGGGGAAGTGCTATGTAGATCAGACCTCCCAGAACTAATCCGATCAGGACAAGGGGAAGGAATATCAGACGAAAAAAGATTTTCGTAATTCCCCAGGTTGCGCGGAAGGCAAGTCCGATCATTTTGCCAAATATACCAAACATTAAAATGATAAATAACAGCGTCAGCATAAATTGTCACCTCGTTTTCTTTTCAAGCATTATACAATATGGTCTGCCCTTTACTGTAATCAACGACTTAATGGGGATTTTCACTTCAAATAAAGAAAAAATTTACAAACAGCGCAAAAAGCCCCCTGCAGAATCATTCCGCAAGGGGCGATTATTCACTATACGATTATATACTTCGCTTAAGCCTTAAGCCATCATCGGCTCCAATGCCTTAGCCAGCTTCTCTTCCTCAGCTTCTGCCTCTGCAAGATCTTTACCCAGTGTAGTGTAATAAATCTTAATCTTCGGCTCTGTTCCGGATGGACGAACAACTACTGTCTCGTTATTCTCCAGTTTGTAAATGAGAACATTTGCTGCTGGAAGACCGGTCTCCTCAGGCTTCTTATAATCGGTAACCTTCACTACCTTGTAGCCTGCAATGTCTGCCGGCGGGTTGTCACGGAATTTCTGCATGATTCCTGCCATAGTGTCCATTCCGCTGAGTCCCGGGAATTCAAAGCTGTCAACCTTGTTCAGGTAGCGGCCATACTGTGCGTAAATCTCCTCAAGTCTCTGCTTCAAGGAGCTTCCAATGCTTCTGTAGTATGCAGCCATCTCGCAGATCAGCATGGATCCGATAATGGCATCCTTATCACGTACATACGGTCCTGCAAGGTATCCGTAGCTCTCTTCAAATCCGAAAATGAAACGGTCCACTTCACCAGCAGCCTCAAGCTGTGCGATCTGGTCACCGATCCACTTAAATCCGGTAAGTACGCTTCTAAGCTCTACACCGTAGTGCTCTGCAACTGCGTCTGCAAGAGGTGTGGAAACGATAGATTTCACTGCAACCGGGTTCTTCGGCATTGTGCCTTTCTCGATACGGCCAGCTGCAATATAGTCAAGAAGAAGAACTCCCACTTCATTACCACTTACCAGCTCATAGGAACCGTCCGGGCATTTCATGGCAATACCAACACGGTCTGCATCCGGGTCAGTAGCAAGCATAAGATCTGCTCCTGTCTCCTTGGCAAGCTTCAGTCCCTGCTCCAGAGCTGCGAAAATCTCCGGATTCGGGTAGCTGCATGTGGTAAAATAGCCGTTCGGGTATTCCTGTTCCGGAACAATTGTTACATCTGTGATTCCGATATCCTTCAGGATCTGGGTTACCGGCACAAGTCCGGAACCATTCAGCGGGCTGTAAACCAGCTTCAGTCCTGCTGTCTTACAAAGACCTGGACGAACCTGGCGTGACTCGATTGCATCGTAAAGAGCACGTTTGCAATCGTCACCAACAAAGCGAATCAGGCCTTCCTCAACGCCCTCTGCAAAGGACATGTATTTCGTGCCTGTCAGAATGTCTGTCTTCTGGATCTCATCATAAACGATAGCTGCAGCATCATCTGTCATCTGGCAGCCATCCGGGCCGTAAGCCTTGTATCCATTATATTTAGCAGGGTTATGAGATGCGGTAACCATAATACCCGCGTTGCACTCATAGTAGCGTGTCGCAAAGGAAAGGGCCGGTACAGGCATTAATGCATCATAAATTCTGACCTTAATGTCATTGGCAGCCAGAACTCCTGCTGCTGTTTTCGCAAATATATCACTCTTCAGACGGCTGTCGTAGCTGATTGCAACGGTCTGAGTGCCGCCCTGAGTCTTCACCCAGTTAGCAAGCCCCTGTGTAGCCTGACGCACTACATAGATATTCATACGATTGGTACCTGCTCCAAGAACTCCACGGAGTCCTGCTGTACCAAATTTCAGAGCTACTGCAAAACGATCTTTAATTTCTTCATCGTTTCCTTCAATCTTAGATAATTCTGGTTTCAGATCTGCATCCTCGAGATCCGCTGCCATCCAGCGCTTGTACTCTTCGTTATACATTTTAACCACTCCTGCCATTATTATTCTGTTTATTTTGTCTAATATTACTACAGATATTAATAATATACCACATTTTTCACGGAACGGCAATATAAGCGACAAATTTCTACCAGACATTTTTTCGCTGTTTTCCACTAATTTCCGACAATTATACATTTCAGCCGCAGTTCACAGGGAACATTCCATTCTCACATTATCAATTTAGGTATAGCGTTCCCGGCTTTTTTACGCTATAATAAGATAGTGTGTGAAAGCAACCATCCTAACTGCTTTCCCTTTATCTGACATTGAGATTTGAAAAACACTATAAAATTCAATTGCAGCAATCTTTACAGCTGCGGAACGGAGGAGATTATGGAAATTGTCTGCTTAGACTTAGAAGGTGTGCTTGTCCCGGAGATCTGGATCGCATTTGCCGAAGAGACCGGTATTCCTGAGCTGAAACGAACCACAAGAGACGAGCCAGATTACGATAAATTAATGAAATACCGCCTGAGCATTCTGAAAGAGCATGGTCTTGGCCTAAAAGAAATCCAGGAGACCATCGCCAAGATTGACCCGATTCCAGGCGCCAGGGAATTTCTGGACAAATTAAGAGCACAGACTCAGGTTATCATCCTCAGTGACACTTTTTCCCAGTTCGCTGGTCCTCTTATGAAAAAGCTGGGCTACCCAACCATCTTCTGCAACACACTGGTAGTGGGCGAAAATGGCGAAATTACTGATTTCAAAATGCGCTGTGAAAAATCCAAATACACCACTGTGAAAGCCCTGCAGTCCATCGGCTACGACACCATTGCCAGCGGTGACAGCCACAACGACCTTGGCATGATCCAGGCAAGTAAAGCAGGATTCCTGTTCAAGAGCACGGATGCGATCAAGGCTGAATATCCGGAGATCCCGGCTTATGAAACTTATGACGAGCTGTATGACGCAATTATGAAGGCAATTAAAAATTAATGTAAAGTAAAACTTGGATTCCATCCAGTTTCCGCCAATACACAGCAGTTGGGCAACTGCTATTCTTAAGCATGTCATTTCAGGTGCGCTCTTAGCGAAGGTAAAATCCACAACCTGCATAGACTTAGGCGTGAGGGCTTCCCCGAACGTCTTAGCCAGAGTTGGCCGTTAGTTCACCGGTGCGCGGTACCGACCTGCGTGGAATATCAGTTGCCCAACTGTGTACCTCTTATATCTTCTTCACGCTTTCCCTCTCAATAAACTGCGTACACATCTGCATCTTGATCTTAATCCCGTCATTATCTTTCAGAATATTCCGCAACCGCCTTACAACGGCTCTTCCCATCTCCTGCTTCGGCACCCGGAGTGTGGTCAGAGGCGGATAAGAAATTGAGGAAAAAGTAAGGTCGTCAAATCCCACAATGGATATGTCCTCCGGGATCCGGATTCCAAACTCTGCCATAGCTTTCATAGCCCCCAGGGCAATCATATCGTTGTCTGCGAAGAAGGCTGTAGGCAGCTTCACCTTCTCAGACAAATACCGCTTCATATTCTCGTACGCACCATCAATGGTAGTTGCCATTGTAAAAATATAGTCCTTATTCAGGGGAAGCCCCGCCTTTTGCAGTGCTGTCTGATATCCTGCAAAACGAGACCGGAAAGGTTTGATCCTGAAATCTCCCCGCAGATAACCAATCTCTTTATGTCCATTGGCAATGAGATACTCTGTAGCCATGCGCGCAGAATCCGCATTATTGATCAGCATGGCGTCAAAGCTCATATCCTCTTTCCAATAATCAATCACAATAAATGGGCAAGTCATTCCCCGGATCAACTCAATGTCAGCATCCACCATCTCTGTACCAAGAAGAATTACCGCAGAAGCCTTATCACTCATAATCCATTTCGCCTGCTCCTGATAACCAGGATCACGTTTATCCAGATTGCAAAGCTGCATTTCCATTCCACAGGCACGACATTCCTGCTCAACGCCAGAGATCAGCTGAATAAAGAAGGGCGAATCCTCTACCACAGAGCCATCCCGCTTAAACACTACAAATTTCACCTTGCGTATATGATTTTCCTCAAAGTACCCCAGTTCCTGTGCCACTTTGAAGATTTTGGCAGATGTGTCAGCATTCACGCCTTTTTTATAATTTAGTGCATTTGAAACAGTTGCTGGAGAAAATCCCGTGGTCTCACTGATTTTCCTCACACTTACTTTCATATTGCATCCTCCTCTGTCTGTAATGGATACGTCGCCCTGCGGACAGCTAAAAGAACGCTGCAAAATAAGTTCTCCCTACTTCGCAGCGTCTTCTCTTGTGAACCTTTATGCCGGGAACGCAACTCCCGCTCTTAAAATTATGTTCGGATAAGGTGTAAACTCACCTGTACGGATTGCAAATTTGCACTGTGCAGACATCTTTTTCAGATCTACGTGGTCAATTCTGCTCTCCTCTGCCTCAAGAAGGCTCTGCTGAATATATGCAAGAAGCTCCGGATTTTTTTCCTCAATCTCATTTGCAATGGTGTAGGCTTCCACTTCTGTCTCCGCCAGCACTGCATCCATCACCTGTTTAAAGGTGGGAACCCCTCCGCATACAACCAGGTCTACAATCTCCACGCCCTTTGGAATGGGCATTCCTGCATCACCGATCATAAACAGATCTTTATGTCCCAGCTCTGCGATACAACGGATCAGCTGGGCATTTAAAATCCCTGATTTTTTCATGCTATTCCTCCTGCATCTCTGATTATTACTATAAATCTTTTTCGGATTTTTTTCAACTTTTCAAATTATTTTAACATTAAGAAAGATTTTGTTGGTTACCTAATTATTTGTTCTCGTTTCTTGCCTGAAGTGCCATCTTCGCCTGCAGATTTCTCTGTGTCTGGTCGATTACGACTGCAAGGATGATAACCAGACCACGGATAACCTTCTGCCAGAACTCGGATACACCACACATTGTCATACCATCATTGATAACACCGATAACAAATGCACCGACTACAGTTCCGATAATGGTTCCGGAACCACCGCTCATGGAAGTACCGCCAAGTACGGTAGCTGCGATGGCGTTCATTTCCCAGCCATCACCAGATGCAGGATGTGCTGCGGAAAGCTGTGCGGTGTTGATCATACCAACCCATGCTGCACAGAAGCCGGAGATCATGTAAACGATAATTTTGATCTTGTCTGCTTTGATACCGGAAAGACGAGCAGATTTCTCGTTGCCGCCGACTGCAAGTACATACCATCCGAATGGAAGCTTCTTCAGGATAATAACGGAAATAATTGCAAGCACTGCGAAAATGTAAACACCGGTAGGAATGCCGGCAATATTGCTTCCAAGGATTTTGAAGCCTGTGTTGCCAAGTCCGTCATAACCTTTGATGTCGGAGAATGTTGCACCGTTGGAACGAAGGTTCGCAAAGCCACGGCAGATGTACATGGTACCAAGGGTAGCGATAAATGGTGCTACACCTAATTTTGTTACAATAAGGCCGTTGACTGTACCGATGATGCATCCAACAACCAGCATGGTAATAATGATTACCGGAACGCTGAAGTAAAGAGTTACACCTGCAAATTTCAGTGTAATACCTTCCTGGATCATACCACCGGCAAGCATACCAACAAGTCCGACTACAGAACCAACGGAAAGGTCAATACCGCCGGTAATGATTACGAAGGTCATACCAAGTGCAAGGATTCCATACAGGGCTACGTGCTTGGCAACCATGGTCAGTGTAGATGCTGACAGGAATGTGGTTCCTTTTACAATGGTAAAAAAGATGACCAGGAGTACCAGTACAATAAAGGTACGTCCTTTTAACAGTGTCATTAACAACTGATTATTATTTGATTTTTTGTTATTCATTGTTCTGCTCCTCCCCGGCTTACGCATTTCTTCCGGTTCCAAGTCCGGCATAAGATGTACGTACAAGTGTGTCTTCTGTGATCTCATCTCCGGTCAGCTCGCCGGTCTTTTTGCCATTTGACAATACAACGATCCTGTCTGCGATTGCCATGATCTCTTTCAGCTCAGATGAGATAACGATAATGGAAAGTCCTTTTTCCGCAAGGTCGTGAATGATCTCAAAGACCTCAGTCTTCGCACCGATATCAATACCACGGGAAGGCTCATCCAGAAGTAAGATCTTCGGCTTGGTCAAAAGTCCTTTGCCGATTACAACCTTCTGCTGGTTTCCACCGGACAGTGATAGGATTGGAAGTCTCTTGTCCGCCACTTTAATATGGATATCCTTGATCTGCTCGTCAACTGCCGCATTCTCTGCTTTCTCGTCAAGGAACAGACCTTTTACATAATCTTTCATAGAAGAAATAGCGGTATTCTTGCCGATATCAAGAGTCTGGATCAGACCCTGGCTCTGACGATCCTCAGGTACAAGAGCAAAACCGTTTTTGATCTGGGCGGCAACATCTTTGATATTTAGCTTTTTGCCCTCATAGAGTACATCACCGGTGTGCTCCGGATGAAGTCCCATCAGGCACTCAAACAGCTCGCTTCGTCCAGCTCCCAGAAGTCCGTAAACACCAAGGACCTCGCCTTTTTTCAGATCCAGGCTTACATGGTCAAGAGTCCAGCCGCCGCCTTTTTTCGGAAGGCACATATCCTTAATTTCCAGCACCTTCGGCTGTTTGGAAAGGTCAATGCTTCTCTCAAACCGATGATACTGGGTGTTCTTTCCAACCATATTCTCTACGATCCAGCTGAGCTCAATGTCCTTTACATCAGCATCTGCAACGTATTTTCCATCACGAAGAATGGTAACGTGATCGCCAATCTCCATAATTTCTTCCAGACGATGGGAAATATATACGATGGAAATTCCGGCTTCCAGAAGCTCTCTCATAATCTTGAAAAGTACCTTAACCTCTGCGGCAGAAAGAGAGGACGTAGGCTCATCCATGATCAGGACACGTAAGTCATCCTGGTTCAGGTTTCGTGCAATTTCCACCATCTGCTGCTGTCCTACACGAAGATCTCCGACCATGGTTTCCGGTGGAATTTCATGTTCCAGACGCTGCAGGATTTTTTTCGCACCCTCTGAATGGGCCTTGTCATCCAGGAAAAAGCCTTTCTTTTTCTCATGTCCCATAAAAATATTTTCAGCTACTGTTAAATGTGGATAGGATGTGGGGTGCTGATAAACAGCTGCAATTCCTGCTTCCTGTGCATCCTTCGGACCTTTGAAATCCACTTTTTCTCCAAACAGGTACATTTCGCCTTCTTCTGCTTTATGTACACCGGTAATTACTTTAATGAAGGTAGATTTACCTGCACCGTTTTCGCCCATCAGTGCGTGAACTTCGCCAGGCTTTAACTGGAACTGTACATTGTTCAGTGCTTTAACGCCGGGGAAAATTTTCGTAATGCCTTTTAATTCAAGAACATATTCAGACACGGCTTTTTCTCCTCCCTTTCTTGATCTGTTATTATTCTACCACCTGTGCACTTTGTTTGAAAATGGGAAAATATTTTGAAACAGGGTAAAATATTTTCCACTTAATGGGTAAAATTTTCCACCCGGTTTTAAATTTTTCACAAAACTGCGTGCTTTTGGTATCGTATTTTGGATATAATTGTGGTATGATAGGTGTGGCATTTTTTATTAATACGTTTTTATAACCTTACAGATAACTGTTCATTTCTTTCGCAGTTACTGTCATTTCACTAATCAGGAGCTCCGGTGATTTCCGGAGGGATATAACGGAGATTCATTATGAAATTACTGATCGTAGACGATGAAGAGCTCACCCGTACCGGTGTGATTTCTTCCATTGACTGGCAATCCATCGGAATCCAGGAAGTGCTTCAGGCAGATGATGGAATAAACGGAATTGAAATGGCCAGGGTACACAGACCGGACATTGTACTATGCGATGTGCGTATGCCCCGTCTGGATGGAATCGCAATGCTGGAACAGCTGGAAGAAATTCTTCCTGATATTGTTCCTGTTTTTATGAGCGGATATTCGGATAAGGAATATCTAAAGGCTGCCATCAAGCTAAAAGCCGTCAATTATATAGAGAAACCTCTGAACCCAGTGGAAATCCGGGATGCCATTATGGAAGCCCGTGATCTTTGCCTGGAGAAAAAACGCACCCGGCAAAATGCGTCCATCCATTCCATGGAAAGCGCTTCCCGCCTGGCACTTCTTCTCACCCAGCCTTTCGCACATGCGAAGGAAAGTATTGATCAGCTCATAGCGGAGCTGTCTCTGTCTATCAGCAATACCACTCCTTTTACTGCAATTGTGCTTAAAACCGATACAGAGGAGGAGCTTCCTCTTTCAGAGGCAAACGCCATGTTTCTGTCAGTCCGGGAATTTTTAAAAACCTTCCATATAGATTGTATTTTTGCAGAAAAGCGTGTGCAGTATATGGTTTACTTTTTGTTTGGTTCCACTCCCGGAGCTGCCGTTCGAAAAAGTATTGAAGAATTTTTCTGTAATCTGTATTCCCGCTGCACCAGATTCTGCATCGCAGCCGGAGACACTGTTACAGGTATTTCCAGAGCTTATCAGTCCTATACTTCTGCTGTTATTTCCCTGCAGAGCAGCTTCTTTTTCCCCACAGGTACCTTTCTGTCTCCTTTTTATCAGGCACCTGTTTCCGAAACAGCCGCAGAGCTTTCTGCCAGTCCGGAGAATGAATTTCTCACTCTTCTCACTGAAAAAAATAAGGAAAAAGCAAAAGCTTTCCTTGATAATCTGTTTCTGTATTATAACCAGAATCAGAATATTCTGCCTAATCAGGCCAAGGATCTCTATTACAAATTATTCCGTGCTTTGGACAATGCTGCGCGTCAGCTGAAGCTAACCTTATCAGATACCCAGGAAAATTTAATAGACACATTGGAAAAGATTTTTTCCTATAATGAGATGCACCAGAAGCTGGTGAAAAAGACAGAGATTTTTTTCCAGACAGCAGTCAGCACAGAAGAAGAAAATTCTACTATTTTTCTGATCAAGGATTACATAGGGCAGAAATATATGAACGAGACCTTATCTGTGAAAGATATCAGTGATCATGTATTTTTATCAACCTCGTATGTGTGTACCTTCTTCAAAAATGAGACCGGTCAGACTTTAAATCAGTACCTCACAGAATACAGAATGGAAAAGGCCAAGCAGCTGCTGTCTGACCCCAGGTATAAAATTACAGATATTTCCTCGCGGGTGGGATACAGTGACGGGAATTATTTCGGTAAAAGTTTTAAGAAGTATACAGGTTTTTCTCCTTCTGAATATCGAGAGAAAATGAGTTAGTTTTCTGCAACACATAAAAAATTTTATATATTTCAAAACACCTATATATTTTTGAGGAGTGTGAAATAATTTGCATAAGCTTAAGCAATGGTACCAGGATCTGAACCTGCAATCCAAGTTTACCCTGGTACTTCTTTTGATCGTGTCAATTCCTGCGATTGCCATTATCTTCTTTTTTTATGGAAAAGCCTACGACATGGTAGTTTCCTATACGATCCGCCAGGAACAGGACCGGTCTGCTGAAACGGCGCCGTTAATAGAAGAATCCATTCAGAAAGTCCTGGATGTAAGCGAAGAGATTTCTTCCCTTGATTTTTACCAGACACTTTTTAAAAATGCCTTAACCGAATCCTTCACGGATCTGGCAGATTCCCCGGATGCGGCATCTTTTTCCCGAAAGGTAGATCAGCTGATTGCTGGTACGCCCGTTACCAATGTCAAGATTTATATGGAGGTGCCAAAAGACTCTCCTTCAGACATAAATGCACTTTTAAATAAAGAAGACCTGAAAGATACTTTTCTATCTCTTGATCAGGTCCGTGGAACCTACTGGTATGGTATTTTCCGCGGAAGCCGCGTTTCCCAGCTTTTTTGTCCCTCCTTCTATCTTGGTACAAAGGAGCAAAAGGCATATGGAGATCAGGCATATATCACCCATGCTTCTGTGATCTATAACAACGGAACTTATGATGCTTATATGGCGGTCTATTATTCCGGTCATGATTTTCAGCAGATCCTGTCTGAGAATCTTACTCTGGACGGCAGTGTTTCTTATATTATGAATGAGCGTAACAACCTGGTTTCTGCTTCCAGTGATTCTCTCGCCGGAATTTACTGGCTGGATTACGACAAGATCATGGAGTCCTACATGTCCTCCAACAGTTTCGTGGAGCAGGATATTCTAGGGAAAACCGTTTACGTTGGTTTCTACCGGATCAAACAGCCAGGCTGGTTTATGGTGACGGTACTTCCCTCCCAGCCCCTGATCAATCAGAGTAATACCCTGGTTTTGCAGTTTTTATCCATTTATATTGCGGTACTGGTGCTTGCCTTTTTGCTTGCAAGTACCTTGTCCAAATCCATTACAGGGCGAATTTCCTCCGTTATCAGTCAGATGAGAACAGTCCGTCACGGTCCTCCGGTCCCTATGGACAGCCCAAGTGCGCACGATGAAATTGGTGACCTTATTGATACATACAACTATATGACACGCAAAATGAACCAGCTTATGGAAAAACAGGCCCAGGCTGCTGAGGATCTGCGAATTGCCGAGTTTAATTCCCTGCAGGCTCAGATCAATCCCCATTTTCTTTATAATACCATGGATATGATCAACTGGATGGCCCAGCAGGGACGTACCTCTGAGGTCTGTAACGCAGTGCAAAGTCTTTCCAGATTCTACAAGCTGACACTTAGTCGCAAAAAGGGAATCAGTACTATCGCCAAGGAAGAAGAACATGTTTCCATCTATGTGCACCTGCAGAATATGCGCTATCATGACAGCATTTCCTTCATTTCCGATATTCCGGATGAACTGATGGAATACCAGATTCCAAAGCTGACCCTGCAGCCTGTTATAGAAAATTCCATACTTCACGGAATTCTGGAAAAACCTTCCAAGTCTGGAACTATTGTACTTACCGGATGGATGGAGGATGGGGATATTGTACTTCTGATTTCTGATGACGGAGTTGGAATCGCGCCGGATAAACTGCCCATGATTCTTTCCGGGGAGGGAACCAGTATTTCAGGTGGAACCAATATTGCGATCTATAATACTCACAGACGGCTTCAAGTGCTTTATGGCGCAGATTATGGATTGACTTATTCCAGCGATGTAGGAAAAGGAACTGAAGTGCAAATCCGAATTCCGGCAAAGAAGGATGTAGAAAACAAATAGCAGTTTAATCTTATCATCTACAGCAAAAGAGAGAGTCTGACGACTCTCTCTTTTACTGAATATGAATATGTGTACAAACCATATAGATGGTCTTATTCTTGCTATTATTTGCACAGCTTTGAAAATTATCTTGTTACAATATCAACCGGTACATTGAAGATCTTTGCAACCTTCAGGATGGTATCAATATGTCTGCCTGTTGCAGCTGCCATATGATGTGTCGGGCCAGCTTCGCTCCAGCGGTTTACAAACTCTCTTGCGCCACATGTAAAACGAGTTCTCATGTTAGTATCTCCAAAGGAAAGGATTGGTCCTTCCTCGTTGATTCCCTCAGCAACAACGAATTTGAAGCGTCCGTCTCCATCCTGTGTGATTGCAAGATAGGTAACCGGACCTGTGTATGGATAGAACTGTGTCAGATATCCGCCGCCTGTTTTGCCATGGAACACTGGTACGATCTTCATGGTAGGTTTCTTATCAGAAATATCGGCATCACCACTTCCAGAATGACCGATAATGCAGATGTCATCATTGAAGTCAATGGAATACATCTCGGAAAGCTGGCCTGTGCCGGAAATTGTCTTCAGAATACTCATTGCCATGGCAACCTTCATATCACCCTCAACAGCACATGCAGTACCCTGTTTGATCAGCATAGAGAATGCCGGAATCAGCATACTGTCAAGGACACCAGCCTTGCCCTGTGCAAATCCGTCATAATGGGAAGCGATCATTCCAAGATGCTCGTCCTTTACCCATTTCTCAAATGCTACAACATATTTTGCCATATCCCATACTTTCTCGATTGTTCCGCCACCCTCGATATCAAAGGTGTCCAGAATATCCTGAGCTTTTGCACGAATTGCATCCTCATCTGTGATATCATCCGCAATTGCCCACATTTTTTCCCAGTCAAACTGTTTGGTATAAAGGAACATTCTGTTGTACAGGTTGGTCTCATCAATGTAAAGGTCCATCATACCTGGGTAAGGTCTTCCAATCTGGGCAATATTTGTGTCACGGAATCTTCTTCTTACCTGAGCTGCTTTACACCAGTCTTCAATCTCAGCCTGAACATCTGGATCTCCGCCTTCTACAACACCAGTGATAACAGCATGTCTCTTTCCAGCTCTCTCAAGGTCAGCAACAGCTTCTCCAACAGCACCGCAGGCATATCCTTCGCCGAGCCATGTAGCAATGTCTGTGTGATCGTAATCCAGAGCTTTCAGCTTCTGAACATTTACCAGAACAACCGGAACATTCAGGTCACGGATTGCAGGAAGCATGTTGTAGGATGTAGCGTAGGTTAACATCTGAAGGAAAACGAGATCAACGTCTGCTGCACGGAATTTATCCCCAGCAGCCATAGACTGTTCTTTTGTTGTTACCATTCCTCCATCGATGATTTCTACGGTATCCGGAATTGTTTTCTTAAATGCCTCGTACTGAGCCTCAAACTCTGGTACCAGTGAAGGGAACTGAGGCAGATATGCGCCTAAAGCAATAGAAAATACGCCAACCTTTGCTTTTGTGTTTACTAACATAGTAGTACCTCCTGTTTAATTTGATATATTATGCATCTGTGATTCAGGCTGCGAACATAACGCTTATTGCTCATAGGTTCAGAAACAATCTGTTTGCCCATATGCCACAGCTCATAACCACAAATGCCATTATACAAATGATCGTATATCCCGGCTGTTTTAACTTCTCATTAAGCCTGATATACCTTAATTCCAAAGGACTCATGAATGGTAGTACGAGCCTCTTCGATTGATTTAAACTCTTCTGCTTTTAACATCTGAGCGGTAATATTACCGATTGCAGTTGCCTCTCCAGGACCTGCATGAACCTCTTTGCCTGTTGCTCTCGCAGTCAGCTCATTAAGATAGCCTGCGTTGGAACCTCCGCCAACTACATGGATACGGCTGAAGGTTCTTCCTGTCATCTCTTCCAGTTCCTTTGCTGTCTTTGCATAGCACTCAGCAAGACTGGTATAAATAACAGTAGCAATTTCTCCTAAAGTTTCCGGAACCTTCTGTCCGGTTCTTCTGCAGTAATCTTTAACCTCTTCGATCATGCTTTCCGGAGAAAGGAAGCACTCATCATTTGCATCCACTCTGGATGGGAAATCTTTCGCTTCCTCTGCCATCTGACAGATTTCTGCAAATCCATATTTATCATCATATTCATGACGAACAGACTGGATCATCCAAAGTCCCATGATATTCTTCAGATAACGGAATCTTCCTGCATAACCACCTTCATTTGTAAAGTTCATCTCACAGCTCTTCTTGGAGCAGTCAGCTTTTTCTCTTTCAATTCCCATCAGTGACCATGTTCCGGAGCTGATATAAATAAAATCGTCGTCGTTTGCAGGAACCGCAAGAACCGCGGATCCGGTATCATGTGTAGCCGGTGCTACAACTTCTACATCAAACCCAACTTCTGCTTTTACCTCTTCTGTGAAATGTCCGACACTGGTACCAGGCATGATCAGCTTCTGGAACATTTTTCTTGGATATCCAAGTTTATCAATCAGTTCGTAATCCCAGTCCTTTGTTTCTGCATTTACCAGCTGGCCTGTTGTTGCCTCTGTATACTCACAGGTTTTCTTGCCTGTAAGAAGATAATGGAAATAATCCGGTACATGAAGCATAGTTTCAGCCTGTTCCAGATATTCCGGATGTTTTGTTTTCACAGCCATCAGCTGATATACAGTGTTGAAAATTGCTTTCTGGATACCAGTACGTGCATAAAGATCCTCAAGAGAAATTGTCTTATATACTTCCTCATCCATGCCTTCATTTCTGTGATCACGATATCCTACTGTATTTCCAAGAACCTTGTCATCCTTGTCCATCAGTACGAAGTCAACCCCCCAGGTATCAACCCCCATGCTTACCGGAATCTTGCCAATCTCTTTACATTTCTTAAGACCGTTTACAATCTCGTTGAAAAGGCGGTCAAACTCCCAGCAGAGTTCTCCGTCTTTCTTAACCATACCGTTCTCAAAACGATAGATTTCTTCCAGGATCATTTTTCCGTTTTCCATATGTCCCAGAATGTGACGTCCGCTGGATGCTCCGATATCTACTGCTAAATAATATGTTGCCATTTTTAAATCCTCCTCAATATGTAAGCTTCTGATCACTTTCATATCTGATGTTGTATTTATCATACATCAGGATCCTTCCGGTGATAAGAACCTCTTTTGTCAAAAAAAGTGTCTTTATTTGCCAATAATACAGCGATTATTTATGAACTACTACATTATTTGTTTAAAAAATCCGCTGACTGAATCAGCCAGCGGATCTCTTATTTCATACGTCCGAACGCAATCCGCGTTCATTATAACTTCACGATCTTATCGATTATATGATTAGTCATAAAGGTTAGGAGCAATATCCTCGTCTTCCATATTTGTTGCATCATACCAGTATCCATCTGTAGGAACATCTTCAAGTTCCTGTCCGTTAGCTGCTGCTGTCAGAGCGTAGATTGCATAGTATCCCATCATAAGAGGAGACTGTGTAACAGCACCAATGAATGTGCCATCTTTAACAGCTGCTTTGATGATAGAACCAGCATCGAAACCAACACCAACTACATCACCGTTTGCCGGGTCAGAACCAAGAACGTTAAGGTTAGCATTTGCTGCAAGAACACCCTCTGCAGAAACCTGGTTG
>OLPR01001219.1_pt1 | contig 21573 bp, 42 predicted proteins | sample 1672761 | NCBI WGS metagenome assembly OLPR01 (sample SAMEA3136721, study PRJEB25190) | human gut metagenome | biome: human gut; feature: human-associated habitat; material: faeces | place: Austria | collected 2013 | reverse complement strand
GGCTGGCCGTTCTTTTTAACAATCATTACTCTGAATTTTGACATCGTTTATTTCCCAATAGTTAAATGGTTAAAATTGCAAAGCTAGCACCGGGCGAACGTAGCTATAGTAGCCCTTATAGTCCCAGTCCAAACCGTAACTGAAGTAAAAGGTAGAGAGCCACGCGTAGTAGTTATTGTACTCCGACGAAGACCAGTAATCTCCTTTCAGCGGCTTGCCGCCGGCTCGAACGAGTGCCCGATTTACAGCGTTGAAATTCTCAGTAATCGCTATCCATTCTTCTTTTGTTGGGATGCCTACTTTTACGGCGTCATACCAATTCATCCGTTCAACCTCATCCCGCAAGGCTAAATAAATAACCCGGCCGTTTATTTGGGCGGCACGGACGCCGATTGGGCGTCCGTCCTTTTTAACAATCATAACCCTGAAAGTCATCTTACTAATCCTTAAAATTAATCTCAGCGCCGTCGACATCATCAATAGCTTCGCGCAGGCATTCTGGCAAGCCGTCAACCATATTGCAAACCCATTCGTTGTCGTATCCATAAATTTGGAAGCTCAATGAGCTTTTGCCTACATTCAAAGCTTTTTCAACCATGTTTTCGAAATCGATTGCGTCAATGTTTTTCATCTTACTTACTCCTGTTGTTTGTTAACTTATGATGTTATAGTAATCTATTATGGATTACTTGTCAACTCATTTTTTTCAAAAAATTGCACTTTCATCTAAGATATTGAATTAAAAAATAAAGGGGTGTGAATGTTGCGAAAAATCCGCAAAACCAATAAAAGAAATTCTCAATCATTTCTCAAATCCTTGATAAATCTTTTGACTTCTTCGTATTCGTCATTTGTCAGGTAAATGAGACGGCCGCGTTTTCCTTTTTTTTTCAGACGCTCGCGATATTTTCGTTGTGCCTCTCGCGTAATTTCCTGACGTGTTCTTTTCTTCTCACACATTGTTTGCAATCCTCTCAAGTTCAAGCAATGCCGGGTTTTTATCATTCCCAAAAACTAAGCGAATTTCTTCAATGAAGTCCTGTTTGGCTTCGTTCAAGGCGTCTTCTTGGTCTTGGAAAAGATAATCTTCGACATCATAATCCAGACTTTCTTGGTTATAATATTTATGACTGCTAACTTTAAGAATTTCAAGTTGCCTGTCGTAAATTTCTAACGCAATCCCATTTTTAATCTCATCCGTCATTTTCTCACTCCTGTTGTTTGTTAACTTATGATGTTATAGTAATCTATTATGGATTACTTGTCAATACATTTTTTCAAAAATTGAGTATTTTTTTTTCAAAGAAACTTCATACATGTCTAAAAAGCTGTATGGGATTGTAATTTTTCCACGCTGGACACAAAAAATAAAAGCTCCTTTTTCCGGCCGAAATAAAACAATTCCCGAGGTTTTTAACGTAGATGAATAAACTACATCGTGCGCATATATCTTTTGCTTATTCTCGTCACACCGTCCAGAAAAAAAATCTACTATGTGAAAGTCTTTTTTTCTCCTGTCAGTGGTATTACTAATAATACCTCCCCGGTAAAGTATCCCATTTTGGCCTAAAAAATACCCGCCAGACGGGAAGCCGACAAAAACTTGACGGCCTCCTTTTTTCTCAAATCGTGCAACCCTAAAATCCACCGCCCAAAATCCTTATTTCCGTCAATTCTTTTAAGCATTTTTCAAGATTTCCTGTGTTTTTCCACAGGTACAATGCTACTTCTTCAGGGTCAGAAACGCCAATACACCGCAAGAAATACCGTTCGTTTCCGCAGATGTGCAACATCTGATGGCATTTTGGGCAAAGCGGTAGGGTAAAACGGTCATCGCTTTTGGTACCCATTCCTTTGCTCTTGATTTTGGGAATTAAAAAATCTTCCTCTCCCTCTTTTTTTGGAAGATACTCCGGGCGGACGCGCAAAAGATGATGATGTGTTGGATTTTGACAGCCACAACGCAAGCAAATGAGGCTGTCGATAAACTTCAAATGTGATTTCATTCGTTTTCCCCTAAAATAGTTAATAATTCGGCAAAAGATTGCGGGAAATCTTCATCTTTAAAAAAGAGATTTCGGACGTCCACTTTTTCCAACCAAGCTTTATTGTAGCCATATTCATTTAAATAATTCTTAAATATATCAATCCCTTTTTCGATTTGGCCGCGCGCGAGACGGTACATATCGGGACAGTGTTCATCATCGAACAGCTTTACTTCGGCCTGTGGACAATTTTTATTTATAAAAACCACACCCGGCAAAATATCTTCGATTTCCCGCCAGTCTTTCCAAAATTCCAGCTGCGATGGAGTACCAAAAACCTGTTTTTCTGTAAAACCCTTGGCGGCTCTCGCCGCTTCCCGATAAAAACAAAGCTGAATAAAAGTTTTGTATTTAAAAAAGTACTTTTTGCACCAGTCGGAAAAATTTTGACCCTGCGCACAGACTGTTTTTAAATCCCACATCTGAATTGATTTTAAATAATCAATTCTGGCTTTGCAGGCTACGCCGCGATACTCGAATAATATACTTACTTCTGGATGTCCCTGCCTAAAAATTTCGCTATCAAGAACTTGACCCGGATTTCCCAGATACAAAAGCGAATTTGCTATTTTTTCCGCCAAGTCGGCTTTGATTATTTGTTTTTTTTGACCTTGTGCCCATGCCCAATAGGCCGAGCTTTTCCGGCTCATTTTAGCAACGCTATCAGGCTCGACAACGTACCTATTTGCGAACTCATCCGGCTCTAAAATTAAAGTGTGGTAGATTTTGCCCTCAAAAAAAGCTGGCGTTTTCTTTTCTTCAAAAAGCGGATTGAGCCGGCTACTAAACCAATATTCCGTCGGGCTTTTCAGCAATGCCGAAATCCCAGTAAAGTCCAGACGCTGCTCGGCAAAATAGACGTCTTCGGGCAGATTAAAATAAATTCCATTTTCCATTATTTTTTTACTCCTGTTGTTGTTAACAAGATTATTAATAATCATTTTTTTATTAAAGTCAACACCTAAATTTATATTTATTGTATTGACAATATATATATGTGTGATATACGTGTTTTTGTCATTAACAATTTATGGAGTAAAAAAATGTCAAATTTAATTAATCCCGTTGAAATCAAAGCGCGTGAATTTCTTTTGAAAATCAGAGCTTCTGAAATTGCAAACGAGGGAGATAACCTAAAAGCTTGTGAAATGTTAAAAAATATTAACGTTTATACAAAAACGGTAAAATCTTTGAAAGCCGAAGAAGAAAAACCGATTAAGTCAGCCTTAAAAGAAATTTCCGATAAATACAAAAATGCGCTGGATTTTTTAACCGAAGCAGAAAAGATTTTACGGTCGAAGATTGCCGATTACGCCGAACTCAAGCTTGAAAAGCTCAATTTGATAGCTTCCGCCGCGCAAAAGACGGCTGAAGAAGAAGCGTTGCGCAAGCTTGATGAATTGCAGGCTTTGCGCGAAAGTGCCGGGCAGTATGATGAGGTTACGCAAGCCGCAATTATTTCATCTATCGACAGCAAAGTAAACGCCGTTATTGATAACTCCGAAATCAAGATTGATAACACTCTTGGTAATTCTGCCGCGTCATTTCGCAAATATATCACTTTCAAAATTGTTGACATTCAGAAAGTTCCGGCCGAATTTCTGTCGGTCGACACCAAAGCCGTAAACACGGCCATCCGAAACGGCGTTCGGGAAATTCCGGGATTGGAAATTGTTGAAAAATTAACCCCAGTTGTCAAATAGGAGAAATATCATGGCAAAACAGCAATATTGTATACGAGTTGAACCGCAAACTATGGAAGCTTTAAATTCAATTGCCACGCTCGAAAATCGGACGCGAAGCAATTTGATTGAATTTATCCTACTCGAATTTATTCAATTTTATCGTGAAAAATATACACTTGACTTTTTGTCTGAAAAATTCGATAATATAGGTCACTCCTAAAGTATGTTAACCAGGCAAAACCCCCACTTTTTTTAAGGTGGGGGTTTTGTTATTGAGCTTCATGAAGTTCTTTTAGACAGTCCAGCGCTTGACCGTAAGTCACAACCGAATAAATACAGTTGTTTTTTGTTTTTACCTGTTTAGCTGCGCAGCCATTCAACCACATCAGCAGAAATAGCATAACTAAGACAATCGCAATCTTGCGGCTGCGGCTCTGCGCATTTTTCCCGGCGCACAGCGATTTTTTTTTGAGTAATGACAGATTTATCATCCTTTATTTTCCTTTCGCTTTCTACGGTCGAAAAATGTACCTCCTGCGCAATTCTTTTTTCTTTTTCATTCATCCACAGATTAAAAAAAACGATATTGCCGGCGGCAAGTATGCCTAACGCCCATTTTAAAGCCATCCCAAAACTCCGATAAATAACTTTACGGCAGCGTCATATTGTCCATTCGCGACTAAAATTCCAGCCACAGCCAAAATAAACAGTACAATTTGCCACGCCCTTTTTTTACTGATTTTCATTCTACACCACAATAAAAAAGGTGCCGGCCGATTTGCAAATCAGGATTTCGGCCTTTTGCCCAAGCCGGATGAGTGCCGTCGACGCAATAATGACAGGCGCCGCAAACAATGTCTTTGTAAACACCAGCTACATACTTTTCCGCGACGTCTATACATTCGCAAAAAACTTTGTCACTTTCTGAAATTCTGTTTATTAATTCAAAATTTGGGTCGTCTTCATTCCAGCAGGAAAACTGGTGGTATTTCGAACCTTTCACACAAAACTGGCAGGTTTCTGCGATGGTGTTGCCTGCGAACCATTTTCCTGACTTATAGCGATTTAGGACTACGGACGCCACTGCTCGCTTGCCGATTTCCGCTTCGCCTCGCGCCTCGCCGTAAATCGTGCGGGCAAGAATGTCAACATCTTTTGACCGATACATGTCATATCCTTTCTGAAATTTCTACAAATATTATAAAAATTTCCAAAATGAAAATAAATAAAAAGATGATTGCGATTTTTAAACTATGCACGCCAGCAAAACCCCTAAATATCCGCCAAAAATCCACTCGCCCCAATTCCAGCCGGCTTTTCCCAAGGGATAGAGTTTTTCAAGCAAGCCCCCAATCCAATAACAAACACCCATAGCAAGCCCTGCAATCATCATTGACAAGCTGCCAAAATATAACCCCCATAAAAAAGTAATAATCAGGCCGGTCAGCGTTACCCCGCAAAATCCGAACCATTTCGGGTAATTGTACAAATAGATTTTTTTCCCTTTTATCGTAACGTGCAGCGGATAAAGTAAGTCATCAATCAGTTCACATTCACGATACTGGACAAGGTTAGGGTTAAGTTTGCCGCCCTCAAGCAGCCGGCCAATGTAAAGCCCCCAGCCATAAAGCTTATAGCTCGCGTAACAGGCGATTGCGCCGACGGCCGCCTTTTCAAAATCGTGAAAATAGATGTAGCCGCATACGCCAAAAAAAAGCGCATACCATATTTTTTTTAATGGCACACGCTCAAACAAACCGCCGCGAACTCTCCACAAAAAAGCAGAAATTGCTGATAACAAATAAATCATGACTACCCCCATTCGATTATTTTGTGTTCAGGAATTTTATTTAATTCCCTTTTTAACATTTCAACCTTGTAATTGTAGGCTTCCGTCAAATCTCTCTGATACTCAAGAAAATTTTGACCGTTCGGCATATAGCATAAGGCCGGGTTTACGCGCGGGTCTGGCGCTTTATCCGGCCGATAAATTAACACTTTCAATTTTTTACTCCATGCTTCAAACCCTCGGATATGAGGTTTGTTTTTATTAACTGCAAATCTGTAGAAATTCCGATTAGCTGGCGGTTGATGTCGGCTAATGTCTGCGCTGTTTCACTTTCAATTCGCGCTTGATTTAATTCACATTTGTCAATTCTGCTTTTCAAATCGTGGATGTCGGAAGTGTTTACGATTTGTTGGTTATAAAAAAGAAAACAGCTGTAAAGAAAAGCGCCGCCAATTATTATCAAGCGGTAATTATGCGACACTTTTCTCGCGAGCTGTTCGATTTCTTTAGTCATTTACAAAATCAGCAAAACTTACCAGTGAAATATTCATCGCTTCGACTTCTTCTTCGGTCTCGGCGGCGTCGATTAGTTTGTTCAGGCTGGCCGAACGGATAGCCGAATAACAAATATAGTCATGGATTTTGTTCACGAACATTTCGGCAGACATCTGGTCGGGAAACTCCAGAGATGTGACATTTCCGAAATTGTCATATACGGGAACTTCGTAGCTGTCTACACTGGCCGTCAGCCAGTAGTTAAGAATGTAAGTGTAAACGGGGTCTTGCGCTGATAATACGCGGTGGGTGTCGTCGATGGGGAAGCCGCCGCCAATCATCCCAACCAATTGTGAAGTTACTTCCGATTTTTTGGCATTTTTTACATCTTCCAAACTCATTTTTTTTATCTTCCTTTCAAAAAGACACTTCCTGCTAAAAGCATATAGTCAATTAAGTTTGGTTGTCAACCGCTTATTTTTTTGTTTCATAATAAATATTATGAATAGTTTTATCAGCGATTTAAATAATTATAATAGCTATCAGCAGGAAGTTTTATTTGAGGGTAGACAAGCAAGTGGGGATATAACGCTTAATCAACCATTTACAAATTTTCCTTTTATAATTATAACCTACGGAACTGATTCAGGTAATGTAATTATACCGAAGTTTTTTTCAACAAAAAATCTTGATTATTTGTTGAGAACTTCCAACATTCCAGTTGGTATAGCCGACACCTACAAATACTGGTACATCGAAACATACGCAAATGGCACAACGACAACATTCTTAAAAAAATCAACCGAAAATACGTCAATTTATGGCGTTTACGGCTTAAAATTTAAAGCCACTTAATTGCCAACAAGCGGCTCTAATTCTCTGATTTCTTCCCGGGCGGCCTCGCGTTGCTTGATTACGTCCGCGTATTCTTCGGGCGAGGCGGCTCCCTCTGCTAATTTCATGCAAATATAATCTGTCTGCGACAAATAAGTTTTAAGCTCAATAATCCGCTGTTGTGCCTTGTGCGCGGCCGGCTCAATTGGAGAGCGGCCAATCGGGTAATAGTTCCCATCCCAAGCTTTTTCACATTTCATCAGCGAGTACCCGAGGTTTTCCCACATCGGCGTTAATTCCGTTTCGGTCTCAACCACAGAAAGCCTATAGTTTTCGTCTTCAATTTTGGCAATTCTCAACATTTTTTTACACCTTTGTTTTAAATGCAAATAAAATTACTCTGCCGGCGGCTGTGGTTTGTACGACGTCGCCGCTGTCCACTAAATACGTTATGCTATAATAGTCTTCAGCGAAACCACAGCCTGACCCATAAATCATCTGAAAGTTATTAATTGTCACATAACCAGTTTCGTTATTATACGTGCTTTCTATGAAAAGCAACCCCGGCGCGTCTACAGTAAAAACCGCGTTTACCGGCTTTGAAATACCCGCCCAATTTGGATAGCCCGGAGCTTTGTTCTGCATAATATTTATTATGCGAGTTGTTTCCTTTGACACCGCGTTACACGTCGGATATTGGCTGTCGCTTTCCGTGAGTGTGGTTGACTTATTACTCAAACTCTCAAGGTATTGTTTCATATATTCCATTATTTGATTGGCAGTTACGCTGCCGGTCGCGCCGCCAGTGGACGCCGCAAAAGCGTTGTTGTCCTCTACCTGCGGAAGACGTTCCAGCTCATTAATTGTTTTTACCTGGTCTATTGCCATTTTTTTAATTCTCCTGCGTCGGGTTTTCTTGTTTATAGGTAAATTCAAGAAATGTTCCGGCATTTGTCATTTCTTGCAGAATATTAGCCAGCTGCCGGTTTGAAATCCGAGCCACCAGCGCAGCGAAACCCAGATACTCGCCGGCCTCGGTCGTAATATAAAATTGTTTTTGTTCATCTACCCAAACAAAGTATTCAACATAACGCGCGATGATGTCAATTTTTATGTGCAATGGGTTGATTTTGTCAATGGTAATTGTAGCATTTGAGCCAAATATACTATACAAAATCTCGCAATAAGCATTGACCGAACCAATTGTTTGTTCGGCCTCAAGTATTTTGTAAAATGTCGCGACAAATAATGATTTTTCCAGAATGTTGTAAATTGGCACGATTTGTTTTTCATAGAGAACCGTACCAAGGTATTTAGTCTTGTAGGCATTTTCGTAATATGCAAACAAATCATCCATCGTTGGCTTAAGCACCTGCAAAAAGGTCGTAAGAAACCTATTAGCGTTTTTATCGTTTTCTGTAAATTTCTGATATGGATAAACTGGATTACTCATCGACTATCTCGGTTGAAACGTTGCCTAAAACGATTTTTTGATTGTACAAACTTTTATAGACAGCGTCGGTATAGCTACCCTCGCCGATTTGATAGGTTACTGATAGGTCGGCTGCCCATGTCAAATCATCTTTACACAAATACGAGTTTGGCTCAAAGTCAAATCCCAGCCGATAGGCGGCATTAAACTTTTCTGTGAATAAGTTACTTACGACATTCTCCGTGGGGATAAAGTCGCGGGAATTTCTGGACACTGTTGCGACGATTTTTACATTTACGGTCACAGTTTCCGGGATTTCAAAAGCAATATCGAACTCTTGCCCGTTTACTCCAACAAAAACGCCAGTTTCGGTGCCATTGTATGCCAATCCAGCCGTTGCGCAGGTGCCTATAACGTCAATAATTTTTTGTTTGAGGGTGGCGTAATCCGCTGCGCTTTTATCGACATCACAAGCAATATAGCACTTTCCGCGGTCATCGATTTGTTTAATCGGCATGACCGAGGCAATGACGTTGAGTTTGTTAGCTAGCTCATTCATGATACCATTGGGCGAGCTTTTGGGATACTGGATAGTTTTGTTGATATAGGCAATATAATCTTGTATTTTGGCAGCGATTGAACTAATACCGTTTTCAACCCCCAAAATGAGCTGAACACCCGGATAATAAAGTTTATGTAAATTAGTGCCGATGAACGTTTCGGGCGTGTAGCTGGTTTTGTAATTTGCGTTAACCGCGTCAACCAAATCCGACAAAATATCTTCATTCGTGCGCGGGCTGTAGCCATTTTCGATGTCAAAACTCATTGTGCAACCAACCCCTCAATCTTTTCTTCTGAAATAACGTAATTAAAAATACTTTCAAAAGTTTCCGCCTGTTCTTGCAGATTTGTGACTGTTATCCCATTGTCAGTCATTTTCTGAATAGAATAAGCCTTAAACGTTTCAGTTTGGATTATGACGTCGGGGTCGATAAATCTTTTCAAATCAATCCCGAACGTTTGATTGTAGTATAACGTACCCTCTTGTGTAGTCAAGAGATTTGAGCCTTTGTATACTATTGTGTCATTGAAATACGGCATGCCGTCGTCGTCAAACTCAACATCAATCATTTTATCATTGTCCTAAAAACAGAAAGTTGTGCCTGAACTACCTGAACCTCTGCCAGCGTTGCCGCGATACTGGCGTAGAATGTTTCGGAAACGATTTCGCCGCCGGCGTTTGCTGGTAAAATACCGGTTGTTAATGTTGTCAAAAGGCTTGTGATTTTCATGAGCGTGTCGCTCACATATCCAGCTAGCTCTTTCATATCAGGAGACGTGTTGGGAATATATACCGCGTTTTCTTTGTCAAAAATCACAACGCCGGTACTTGCGCCACCCTCGCCAATTACTTCGACATTTGTCACTGGCAACTTATCAACCGTGACAGCTCCGGCCAAACACTGCGCGTCTAAAACTTCCGTCAAAATAAACCTCCTAACACTCCGCTACTATAGTAAAACTGTTCAATCTTATACATGTTATGAACCATATCCCAAAAAGCCAGAAACCCACTAATTCGGCGCTGGTTTTTATCCAAATAATACGCTTGCGGTAGTTCATCCGAGCTTATAAAAAGTCCCTCGCCATAATCAAGTAACCCCCAAATTCCAAGCGACGACGTAACCGTCCCCAACGAAATATTGTAGGCTAAGTTGTTCCGCCTAAATATCTCTTCGCGCTTTCCGGCATAATTCATAATCATCGGCAAGCCGCTAACGATATGCCCCGCCCAAACATACTCCGGGAAACTAGCGAGCTTCGGAAAAGTGTAGGCGTCGCCGATTGACGTTAGTTCTTCATTCAATTCCTGCCAGTTGAAAAGCTCGCCGACACTTTCAGGATAAAAATAATAAAAACCGTTTAGACATTCAATCTTCATCGGGCAGCTCTCCCCACCAGACGTTGCGGTCATCATCTATCCAAACGGCATTCTTTTTGGCAACATATGGATTTACGCCATTTATTCCCGGGAAAAGTAACTCGCCGTTAATTAAAATGCCGTAATCTATCCATTTGCAAATCATCATCGACATTTTGCCGAGATACTGGAAATTAAGCTCGTAATATGCTTGAGGTACTCCGAGAGTGTCGAAGTCATTTAAGTTTGCTACTTTGTAACCGTCAATTTTCATTTCTTACCCCAACACATCAATCACGTTGTCGACTTTATCCAGAATTTCTCCGGCCAGCTGCTTTGACGGCACGGAACAAAACGACATTTCCACTTGATACATGTTCGTATTATCAACCGTCGTTTTTTTGAAGTTTCCCAGATACCCTTTAAGCATAAAACTGCTATCGTAATAAACAGTGATGTAATACGGCATACTTGTCGGGTCTTTCCCGTCAATTAATTCGTAGGCTTTCCCGGCCATACTCAAAAGGGTGGTCGCAACGGCGTTGTCTTTCAAAACCCTAAATGAAATATCTAAGCTCTGGATGACTTGCCGTTGGAAAGTTAAGCCGCCAATTGTCTGCAATTCGATTTTTACATTATCTGTAGTGTTATCAGACATTACGCCCGTAGTCGCTTCGTCCAAATAAATGGGTACCGGAAGCGGCACGCCAATATCGCCAACCGATACAACCGATGGAAACGTGAAGATAATTACTGGACTTTCGCCGCCAATCATTCGTAAATACTCCCGGTTACCCTGTTATACTCTTCTTCGGTTATCCGGCCTGCCCGAAGCTGCCTATCAGCAGCTGCCTGCGATTGCAGCTGACCGAATATCTTTTGCAGCCAGCTCACAGACTTATTCACGCCGGTCGCGACATTCTGCTGAACGGTTAGCATGGCTTTGTTGACCTCGGCGGTAGTTTTGTAATTTTGCAAAAGCTCATTCGTGTAAGCGTCTTCGGCCATTCTATACCGCGCTTGTTCCGCGACAGCTCCGCCACGCAAAATCTGGCCGCGCGTTTGCAGGTTTGTATATTCTCTTTTAACCTCTTCAATCATCTGCTCGCGGCTGGCCGCAATTCCGCGCGTGATAGCCTCATTAAATTTATTGTTGTCAATTCCGGCAAAAGCCTTTTGGCCTAAATCGGTCAAGTCAACAGCAAGAAGTTTATTGACGTCTTGCGCGCCTGCCTGTCCGAACACGGATTCAGCCACGAGTTGTCGCGTCCGTGGGTCGGCGGCTTGAAGAGAAGAAAGCACTTGCAGAAACGTTTGCGCGTCTGCGGCCTGCCCACGGAACTGGTTAAGGGACGTGTTAAATCCCCGATTGGTCTTATTCAAAGTTTGTCTAAATGCAGAGAAAAGACTGTCGAAATCTTTTACTCCGGCAATTTGCGATAATCTGGACAGCCGCCAGTATTCCGATGGAAGTAGATTTTGCGCGGCCGCCTGCGATTGAATGTCTTTGTATTTTTCTAAGGTTTCATCGATGGCAGTGTTCATTTTGTCGATGTCGTTTAGTACCGAATAAACGGCGCCTGCGACAAGTCCAGAAATCGACAGCCTTTTTAGTCCTTTTTTTAAGGCGCTGCCGAACTTGTTTGCGACACGGGTAAAACGGCCGTTTAATTCAGCTTCCATTTGCTTTGCGTCTTGCTGGTCTAGCGTCGCTTTGACCTTTATGAGATATTCGCCTGCCATGTTGCCCCGTCCAAAAACGCCTTATTCAAAACTTCCTCTAAAGTAAAATCACTTCTGGATTTTATTATATCACTGAAAGCCGCAGGTAAGTCAATAGAGTAGTTTTTTATTTTTTTCAGCTGTGCGTCTGTTAAAAAAAAACTTTGATTTTAACAATAGCCATGCACACATCAATAATAATTGCAAAAAGCTCTTCAATTTCCAGATTTGCAAGGTTTGATTTTCCATAGGGTACCCCGTTTGGGTCTTTTGCGAACAAGCACAAGGCCAGTATTTCGTTTTCATCAATCCCTGCAAAATAGAGAGCCGTTTTTAACGTTTCGCGCTGTTCTTTTTCTCCCATCGCAGAAAATCTTTTCAGAAATTCCGTGTAAGTTTCCTTTGGCTGCCGAAATTCAGGCAGCATAAAGTACGAGAACAAGAGGGTTTGCAATGCTTTAAACGCATACAAACCCTTTACGCCTTTTATTTCCGATACATCAACCATTATTTCAAATTCGGTTTAAGATTAAACGTTTCGAACGTCAAGGTTACGTTGTAGGTTTCTTCCCCCTCAACAATGTCCTGCTGGCGCGGGAACTCCTGCAAAATACAGTCGTTTCCGATGTAGCTCTCGCCGGTAGCGCTATCGATACAATAGACGGTCATCAGCACTTCGTCTTCGTATGCGTTTTGAAGAATAGTAAGCATTGCGCCGCTTAACCCTACCGTGTTAATAGCGATTTCGTCGGCCTGTTTGGAGTTTTCCATATAGACAAAGCCGACTTTGTTCTTGGAGTTGGCGCCTCTGGTTTTGTGTTTCCGTCCGTTTTTGGTTACGGTTACACTGTCAACATCTTCAAAATCATATTTGACATTGTTGATAATTACGCCATTTTCGGAATGCCATAGCTGTATCATCTTTTAAGCTCCCTGCGTTAAGACTGCGTTCAGGCGCCAAGTTGCTTTTGGCAACGGCGCGGTAATATCAGCGTTCATTACAAAATCGCTGCTGCCAACCGATACTGTGACAGTGATTTCGCCAGTCTGCCCGGTTTCGGTATACTCGTCAGCAATACTTTGTAAATAATCCTGTAAGAGTGTTGCTTCGGCGGTGGTGTAGTCTGGTTTATTCAGGTTAATCCAGGTAAGCGCCGCACCCTGCAATTTTACGACAATTTCCTCTGATACGTAGGGCGCATGGATGGCTACGGCTTTATTGTTCTTACCGCCGACGCAGAAAAACGCCAGTCTGTTGCCAAATTCTTTTGAAGTAAGAACAAAGTTTGCGCGCAGCGTGAAAAGAGCGTCGGCAGTTTCGTAGGAAGTAATATCATCAGAATTTTCCATACTGATATACTGCTGGCTACTCCAAATGGTATTGGCGCTATTGAGCAGCGAGCCAAATGCTTGGTACATGTTTTCGCCTTGGCCGGCGGCTTTCTGATAGAAAAACGAATGATTTTCTATTTTATTCTGCGCCTCAACTAACGTGTCGTCATTCGAAGCGCCACCGACAACGCCGCGATAACCCTTGGGCAGTTTCAAATTCTCAAGCGCAGCGTCTTCAAAATTCGGGTCAATTAAAATTGTGAAAACTTCCAAATCTTCAAGCCCGGTAATGTCTGCGGCCGACAAGTTTAAGTCAGCCAGAGGCAGCGCGTAGAATGACGTCAAACCGCCAGTTTTTAACATCATCGGCGCAGTAACATCAGTAATTGCGGCCAAATCACTCTCCGTGTTAATCTTTACGACAGTTTTTGGAATTTCCGCCGATTTCTGCGGTACCACAACAAGCACATTATGCAGATATTCTGTGCTCGGCTCAGGGATTGGAGCAACTTTCGTTACTCTCATTACATAATTTAACAAAACGTCATCCATTGGTTAGCCTTTCAATAATTTTGTAAAAAAAGTTTTAATCGAAAATCCCTTTGTTTTCTTAGAGGGGTCATAATCCATATTTACCCGATAAATAAAACCTATCTCTGTTTGATTAAAATAACTTTCCATGTCAGGATATTTTACATTTTCCTCTTTGTCAAATAGCAAAATGCGGTCTGCAATTTCTTTTAGTGTGGATGTCCGCGAAGCTTCCCATAATTTGTCTTTTAGAAATCCCGTTTTGTAGGCGGGGCTTACTCCCCACATTCCGAGGGTGCCGCGAACTCTGAAATGCTGTTGGCCGTGACGGATATTTTGCCAAACGTTAGAAACGTCAACATACAAAACCCCTTGTTCCCATCCGCTTTCAACGCTGGCAAAAAGAACTTTTTTAACGCCATAAATTTTGCGTAAATCAGCTTCTAACTGTTTTTTATACACGGCCGGTTAACCTCGCTTTTACATTTTTAAACAACTGTCCAGTTCGCATAAGAAGTTTGTTAAATCCCTTTTCTTTGGCCGTTTTCTGCGAGTTGCGGCCATAATCTCCGCGAAGAATTGGGTTTCTTACCACGGCTTGCATGGCGTTTTCGATACGACGCCGGTTGTCTTTTCCGTTCATGATGTCAACCATGAAGTTAATTACCCAAATTAAATCTTTGTTTCTCTTTAAAAGAAAAGGACGGCGTAACCATTTAAACAACTCGTCCATCTCCGCAGCCACCTTATTTAAAGTCCCATCTGGCTTGCTGCCATGTCTCAAAAGATTTAGGCCGGCGTATTGGTACCACGACTTTGCATAAACTGGCTTTCCGTTTTTTGTACCGATTTTTCTCTTGAGAACCTCAAAATGCGGCTTATTCTGCAAAATACCAACATCGAATTTAAACTTGCTGATTTCGCCGCTAATAAACTTGTCTAATCCTTTACCCTCAATTATTTTCCGGCCGGCTCTCATAACCCACACCCCAGAAAAACGTTGTTGGGAATTTTTTTCTTTAAATCCACATCTACCCCGTGAAATTTCGCATAATAATTCAGGCGTTCAACATCATTTCCCGCAGCGCCCCGTTTATTCAAGATTTCAGAAAGCGAGTTATATGCGTCAACCTCGGTGTCATGCGGCTTACACCACAAAATACGCTCTTCGGTCGGCGTGAGCAAAGAAAGATTTAATTCTGCTAAAATTGAATTTGCCCAATCAATAAGCTCGCTTTCCGTCATCTTAAAACCCCTACTTCGATTTCGAGCGGGTACCGGCAGCGGATTTGATAGTAATCGGCTGTTCAATGCCGGCGCCTTTTTCCTCAATATCCACCATGGTAGAGCCGAGTTCAAAGTTACCCCAGAAATACTTGTCTTCCGGATTATAACCGTTCTCCGACATAATCGGCAGGCGGGTATAGTTCAGGGTTACCAAATCCTGTGAAAAGACCTTAAAGCCCATTGAGTTTCCGGTCAAAACGATTTCGGGAATTACTACAAACGTAGCTTCCGGCCATTCCTTTTCAATGATTTCGCGGATGGTCGCGCCGTTATAAGTAATTTTGTCAAGCAGACGAACCAGCTGACCGCCGTAGACGTAAACAAGTACGTTGGTCGAAGCCGTGTATTCGCGAACCTGCTGCTTCAAGCCAGAAATTACATCAACCACCTGATTAGCCAGTGCCATGATGTCGGCCGTAGCGTCAAGCTCAACACTGTCATTGACAACGTTATTGACGTCATCAGTCGTCAGGATACCGTTGTTCAGCCCGTCTCCATAAAGGGTAATGGTGTCAAAAATCATGGAGTAACCACGAATAATTTTGGACACCAGTTCGGGGATGCGGTTGAAATTAAAGTTATAAACAGACTGCGTAATTTTCGCGCCTTTTACATACTTGTTAAAAACTTTCTGCGTTTCGTTGGCTTTAATTGCGGAAACTTCTGTCTGTCCCATCGTCAAATTTTGCGCGACGATGTTGTCACGTTCGACGTCCAGACGTTTAAAGATGACTTTAACGTCATTCGTCATATCGTGCTTAACCTGGCGGGCAATTGCCAGAGAAATTGGAGAATAGGAAAGCTGCACAGCTCTCAAATATTCTTCGGTCGTTTTAAGCGAAGTAATTACATCAGTAGCCATTGATTATCCTCCCGGAGCCGCTACGACTTCCAGAACGCCCATCGGAGACGGCATATCAATACAAACAGCATTGTAAAGATTTCCATCGGAAGCCATACATTGTACAACAGCCACATCTTTTGCAAATGTAGCGTTAATTTTTAAGAAGTTCTGCGTGTTTTTTTCGGTAAACAACCCTGTGTTGGGGTCGACATATACCGGAGCAAAAGCGGTCGGCGCTGCGTCTTCCGGACACTGAACGTAAATTTTACGTCCACTAGCCACGACATCGCCAGCTGCCAAACCCTGCCGGCCAGCAATGCCGGTGGGGTTATGTCCACTAGTCAAGGGTTTCATGCCGTCGTTTGTCTCGTAAACAGCCAAGCCCTCAAGGACTTTTTCGGCGTATTTTCTTGAGACAATCTGGTCGGCGTTTCCCCTCTCGTAGGGCGTAGCAAGAATTTTCGTCATTTTTTAACCTTTTCTGAAAACTTTTCCCTGTTCGAGAAACCTTTGTTCAAAGGCGCTATTCTCGGCCGCGCCATGTCCGCCGTTATTCTGGAGCTGCTCGGCTTTGCGCGATAAAATTTTATATTCGGCGCCAACCTCAACAATACTCCAAAATCTTTTCGACTGCGCTTCTTTTTCACGTTCAGTAAAACTATTGAAACGCGCGACTTCCGCCTGAATACTCTGCGGGAGTTTTTCAACATTTTCCTTATATTTAATAAAAGCTTCAATTATCCCCTTGCGAATGGCATTAGCCTTTTCACTGGAATTTTTAAAGTTTCTTTCTTCGGCCGTCTTAATGATATTATCGGTCTCATCCGGCAGAATGTTTTTGTTTTTGGAAACAAATTCGGAAATCGAAAGATTGAATTTAATAGCGTCTTCAATTTCCGCGGTTTCCTCTTTTTCCTTTTTCTCATTCTCAAGGCGCTTAATAGCTTCGTCAGCAATACTTTCCTTTTTTTCTTCTTTTTTACCAACAAGAGCCTCAAACTGTTCTTTTGTCAGCGTTACCGTTGCCGGCGTTTCCTGCTTATTATCTTCTTCGTTCTCCATGCTTCTTCTCTTTGACAATTTTAGTTAAAGTACTATTTACTTCTTTAGTCTTATCTTTTTTTATCAATTTTTCAAGCTTATTTTTTTGCTCGTCTGTTAAAAAGTCATTTTCAAGCGGATTTGCGCCAAGGAAATACGCGCCGCATTTGCAACCGTAATCTTCATTTGGAAACTCGCCATCGCCAACTTTTCGAATTTCGCCATACAAAAGCTGGTGCTGCGGCCGCGGCTCTTTTGAAGAAGACGGCAACCATATATAATACTCGCCTTTGTGTTCATCCTTTAATCGCTGGCTTTCGGAATAAACAACAAGATTTTCGACACGCGATTTTAAAAGCTTTTCATTATTGACGGCTTTCTTTTCGGGGTTTTTGACCTCTTCAGCTTCAAGTTTTTTTTCTTTTTCGCGATAAAACTTAATTGTTCTGGCGTAGCTATCTTTTAGCTCCTGCTCGTCAAGCTCAGTAGCAGTTACCAGCGCACGCAGAAAAGTCCGCTTAATTGAGAATTTTTTTCCTAACAGCCTTTCTTTAAAAAAGCCTGCGGGCAAAACCCTTTTCAGATATGCTGCCGGTAACCACAGATTTTCAATCATTTTCGCCTAGTACATAATTAACAAATCTTTCCAGCTGCTCGTTTGAGACAGCTTCCGAGCTTTCCAAATACGGAATTACTTTAGCCAACTCCGCCGTTTTCCGGTAGTTGTCGGTTACAAATTCAAGGTTGATTTTATAAAGGCCATCACAGCACGGCTTAAAAATCGAATAGAAAAATACTTTGATACCGTTTTCGTCGGCCATTAATTCGGCTTCGCCCGTCGAGTTCATGCCGTTTCGAATAATTCCGGTAATAAAACTGGTAGATACGCCAAGCTCGCCAGCAATAAGCTGACCGTAAAACTCAATCGCGTTTTTGATTGGGTCGGCATCAACTTCGGGAAGTTTTAAATCATCGTCTTTCGAAATCAGAACGGCACGGCCGGCGAGAACGCTGTCAACAACTTCCTTGGCTTGGTCTTTCCATTCAGTATTGGAATTATTCGCTTGGGTTTCGCGGAGTTTGTCGGCCTTAAATTGGATGGCTCGGGATAATCCGAGCTGCGCATACGCTGAAAGTAAAGCCGAGTAAAGCAAATTCAGATATTCGGCAATTATCTTTGATTTGTAATAAAGTTCGAAGTTGACATAGATCCCTTTATCTGACCTTGTTTGTTTCTGGTAATCCTCATAAATTTCATTGAAATCCTTACCCAAAGCCTCTTTGGCTACGTTAGTCGTGCGGTCATACGAAATCGCCATCGTCCGACGTTCCGCCATAGCAACAGACAAAAGACGGATAACTCCGCGCGTGTTTAGCGGGTCTAAGGCTTCGTAGTTATTCCAAAGCGTCTTCGCCACATCATCGGGAAAGCCGCGGCTGCGGTTGTAACATTGTGTAAGCAGATTTTCATAAATACTGATTAGCTTAAAAATTATGAAATCTCTACGACATAAGCCAAACGGGAAAACTTCCGGCAACTGAATAACGTCATTCATCGTCTGCTTACGATTTCCCCAGAAACTAAAAACTCCAGACATTAAAGACCTCTTACATAACAAATTAAACTTGCCACACTATCCGGCGCGTCATCATGCTTAGAATTGTATTCATAATTTTTTGTTTGTTCAACAAAAATTTTCTGTGCCTGCATTAATGCGGGCGGAAGCCCGGATAATCTTGACAGTTTTAAATCAGGAGAAAATGCCGCAGAGTTTAATATCTTGGTGTGCTTATTCATGGTCGTGTTAAAGCCGACGCACGGCATGCCGAGCTTGCGAAATTCATTGACTGGCAGCTCGCCAAGGCCGTTTGTTTCGATGACAGTGTGCGAAATATTGAGAATTTTATTAATTTCTAACAATTCTGCCGTACAATCATACCATGCTTTTTCGAAACAAAATCCTGTTAAGACGAAATCACTCAAATTGCGCCCGCCGCATACAACCGCCGTATAGTCTCGGCCTTTGTGCGATGGGTCTATCCAACAAATCGTCTCTTTTGCCGCAAAATCTACTTCCTTAACTAAACTAAACGGCATTTTCAAGCTGTCCATGATATTGAGAAAATAAGACGCCTGTATAGAAAATTCATCAACACCGGCCAGCCGCTGCGCGTCTAGGTCTGGGTCTAATTCTGGAATAGTCCCATATGGCATGAGCCGAGTGTCTACAATCTCCCGCAAACTCTGATAAAGGTCTAGTTTATGGACAGGCTGCCCGACAATTCCAACATTCATGGTTAATTTGCATACTTCTTCGTAAGTTTTTTTGACCGTGAGCCGCTCGGCCTCGCTGTCATCTTTGGGCGTAATCGGGTCTTCCATTATGACTAAATCTGGATGACGGCCGCGTAAACCTGTACATTTTACGCCCAGTCCCTCAAGATTTGAGTCTTTTCCGACACACCCCTCCGTCCGTAGAATAACTTCGCTTTTGTTTTTGAATTTTACACCAGCGCGTAGTAGCACTTCTCGCACTTCCTTAATGATTGCCTGCGCGCGGGAAAGTTCTTTTGCGATTAAGAGGACTTTAAAATTTGGATTATTCAAAATCGCTTCGGCGCAGCCCATAATCACAGCGTAGTCAGTTTTTCCGTAACCGCGAGAACCAAGCAGTAAATGCACACCCGGCGTTTTTATTAGATAATCTTTCATTTCGACTTGTGCCGGATATGGCCGCGGATAGCCGGCCAAATTGCACAAATCATAGAAATTTAGCACCTTTTGCAACTTCTCGCCAAAATCAAAACTTAAATCAAAATTAAAATCAAAATTCATTTTGTCTAAAATCCGATTATTAATAATCTTTTGTTTCGACTTTTCCCGGGATACTATACAAAATTTTCGTTAAATGTCGACAAAATTACTTTTTAAACAGCTCCGCAAATCCCTGAACCATTTCTTTTAATTCAAAAACCTCCATTTCCCCAAGCCGGCTATCCAGTTCAATTAGCGCGTCTTTAAATAGACGTTCAAAGAGCAGTTTGGTGTCGATTGCGCGCAAATCCTCATCTGCCTCGTTTATAATCTCCGCAACCATCCGGCCGGCAACTTCCTGCCTTTTCTTATCTTTCTTCGCTTGGCTTGCTTTTAAATTCTGACTTGGCTTTGAGCGGCTCTGTTCATCTGCGATTTGTTTGCATAATTTGTTGACACACGGCAGGGAAATTTTTAACAAGGCCGCAATCGTGCGCTGGTTGGTTATCCCTTGTTTTATTAGCGCGCGAACCTTGTTTAAATTTTTCTCTGTTCTTTTTTGCATTTTCAAACACTTACAGCGTTTTTTTTGTTAAACTTTTTAATATTTCTTATTATTGTTTTTTTTACGCATGGTGTCAATAAAAAAGCCCTTGCGGGCTTAATACCTTAGGGCGCTTTTTATTCGCTTGTCATTCAACATCAAACAAATCATCAAGGTTTACTTTGCTTTTGCCAAGATAGTTATATGTGAGCTCCACATCTAAAAATAGCCAAGACTCCTCAAATTCTTTACCGTCTTTTTTAATGCACAAAGGGTGGAAATATCCCGACACTCCAATAACAATCATTTTTTGTCCGTTACACTCCCACACATCGCCGATTTCTGGTTTTAATGCACTTATCTTGTTAGCTCCTTAATCTCAACATCATACCAACCCTCATCTTCGGCTTCAGCTTGTGCTTGCCAAGCCTCGAGGTATGTTTCGGCTTTAGCATAAATAGCAAGTTCCATTTCATCGCAATACCTGCCAACAATTTTATATTTTTTTTCATCCAAAATCATTTCAGCACCTCGTTTATTTTGGTTAAAAGTTTGTGGAAATTATCTATTGACACAATATCTTGGTTAATAAACTCATCGTGTATTTTTTCTTTAACTTTTTTAAGCAGCTGGCGGAGCTGTCTGTTTTCTTTTTTTATGAGGACACCCTCATTAAGAAGCCCGCCGATTATCGTGTCTCCCTTGACTACTTCTTTTTCAAGTTTTTTGACCTTTTCGGTAAGTTCAACAAAATGGTCGTAATCACAAGCGGCAAGTATTTTTACATATTCACACCTTTCAGGAGAATAAAAACACCCATCTAAACCGAATAAATACCCATATTTATCAACCTCTGCAGGCTCTATTTTTTCATTGCCTAAATCCGCCCAGTAAATACTTTTTTCATTAAGTTTCCCCGCTTTCCAGTCATCCGTTAAGCTCATCGGTTACCTCCTTAATTTTCATTTCAGAAAAGACTTCCGGCTCTATGTCGCTAATTCCACCCATCGTTTCCATATACTCTTCTTTTTTTTCGGCACACATTTCATTTAAGTACACCCACTTTTTACACCAATTTTGTAAATGTGTTTTTCTTGGATATGCTTTAGATGAGAAAAATCCAAAATAATAAACATATCCATTAAAATAAAAACCGATATGATTTTGGTCGCCTAAAATATAGCCATTAACTTTCGGCATATCCGTATTGTCGTGAATTTTGCCATTTGTTTTCTCCAATTGGTTAAATGGTTAAAATTACAAAGCTAGCACCGGGCGAACGTAGCCAATGTAGTTCTTACTGAAGCTGCTCAAAC
>OLPR01001213.1_pt1 | contig 21641 bp, 18 predicted proteins | sample 1672761 | NCBI WGS metagenome assembly OLPR01 (sample SAMEA3136721, study PRJEB25190) | human gut metagenome | biome: human gut; feature: human-associated habitat; material: faeces | place: Austria | collected 2013 | reverse complement strand
AGATGGCGGAAAAGACATCGCCGGACGCGCCGCCGAGTTGTGCGGTGTTGCCTTATATAAAAAACCGCCCCGCGAATGCAGGGCGGGCTTTATTCGCCTTTCTATTCGTTCGTTCCCTCGCGCTCCGCCGCGCGCTTGATCTGATGATCGAAAATCGAATTCATTCGGATCGAAATCAGATACACCGCCATCGGAATCGCTACGAATATCAGCGCCGGAAAGAGATAGAACATCACGAACCAGATTGCCGCCAATATGATCAAAAACAGGATCGTGCTCGGGAGCTGGTTGAACGCCAGACCGATCGACGCAACGATCAGCTGTCCCGTCGTCTGCTTGAACAATGCCAGCAGCGCCGCCGAATACAGCATCACGCTCAGATAAATCAGCTCAGCCACCACCAGCGCGACGTAATACCGCCCGCCGGACTGGAAATCCGCAAGCGTGCAGCTGCCGGACTGAATCAGCATATACCCGATAATACACACGTCCAATACGATAAACACGTACAAAAGCCACAGAAAAATGCCCTGTTTCAGGTTCTCCTTATAGGACTTCTTGAACATTTTCCACATCGTGCTTTCTTCATTGCGCCGCTTTTTCAGGCACACGTAGAACAGCGCCGTCGTGGAACAGCCGATCGTAACGATCGGCAGGCTGCCGATCAGCCAATACACCGTGAGAATAAAAAAATCACCCAGCGCGCCAAAGAAACGCCAGAACGGGCGTTCCATCATCGTTTTCGGCGTGCCGCCGGTTTCCTTGAGCTTTCTTCTGAACATTCTGTCTTTCCTCTATGTGCCGAAAGGCTCTGTTTCCAGAGCCTTTCGTAGGGAGATGGGATAATTACTTGTCATTCGCCTCGAGAAGCTTCTCGTTGACGGCGGGCTCCATGATATCCCACTGCTCGGTAACGTCTTCGAGATCATAGAACACCGCGTCCATGAAGGTCATGATTTCGGTCGCGATGTCGCTCTCACCGGTGATGCGATGGTTGTTGTTGACGTTCTCCAGATACTTGTACGCGTTGGCGTAGTTCGCATTCTCAGCGATCTTCTTCTGGATCAGGTCGGTGGCCTCAACGGTCTTGGTGCAGGCCAGGTAGCCGGAGTTGTAATCGAAGTAGGCCAGACCATCGTTGGAGGTGTAGATCCACTTCACGAACTCCCAGCACTCATCCTTGTGCGCAGAAGACTCGAGGATCGCAAGGGAGTTGCCGCCGGACGGAACGGAGTTGATGACCTTGCCCGGAACGCCGGAAACGACCATCTCGTAGCCGCCTTCAGCAGCGTTGTTCTCCTGGCTCTTCAGACCGCCGATGGAGTTGATGTAGAACGCGCACTTCTGAGCGGTCATCATCTGGTTGATGATCGTGCCGCCGTCGGTCGCCGGGCCCGGGAAGAAGTACTTCTTCTCGATCATGCCCTTGAGGAACTCGAACGCTTCGATACCGCCTTCGCGGCAGGCGAGGGTCAGACCGTTCTCAGAGAACACTTCCTGGCCGGAGTAGTTCGGGATGATCATCCAGAAATACCAGGAGTCGCGGGGCTGCGCGAAGCCGTACTCGCAGTAGCCGCCGTCAACCAGCTTGGCGCAAGCTTCCTGCATCTCTTCCCAAGTGGTCGGGATTTCGACGCCAGCCTTGTCCAGCAGGGTCTTGTTGCAGTACAGAACCGGAGTAGAGCAGCCCATCGGCAGCGCCGCCAGATAGTCGGTGCCGTCAGACAGGGTCATGCGGTAGGACTCGATGAGGCCCGGATAGAAATCATCGTAGGACATATCGGGATCCGCGTTCAGGAAGTCCAGCATATTCGCGACAACGCCTTCTTCGTCGCTCAGCATACGAACCTGGTCAGAACCGGTCTGGATCAGGTCGGGGCCGGTGCCGGTGGAAACCGCCATGATCGCATTCGCGATGGAGGTGTAGTAGTCGCCCTGGAAGGTCGCGACAACTTCGATCTTGTCCTGAGACTCGTTGAAGGTCTTTACCATGTAGTCGATGGAGTCAGCGTTTCCACCGGACATGGAATGCCAGAACTGGATGGTGACCTTTTCGCCGTCGGCGAAGGCCACGCCCAGGCACATCACAAGCGCCAAGGCAAGGATCAGAGATACGAGCTTTTTCATTGTGAGTTCCTCCTTTTGATTTATAATGAAGCAATTTCTTGCCGCATTATGCTTACTTAATGCCCGAATAGGCAAACGAGTTGATAATATACTTCGAAGCAAAGATATACATCAGCAGAATCGGCAGCACCAGGAACATATTACCAGCCATGATCAGATTCCACTGATCGTTGCCTTCAGTATCCTTCAGGCGCGATACACCGATCGTGATCGGGCGAATGAAATCGCTGTTGGTCATGATCAGAGGCCAGAAGTAGTCGTTCCAGTGACCGACGAAGCTCAAAAGCGCAATCGCCGAAATGCCGGGCTTCGACATCGGCAGCATGATCCGCGCCAGCACCTGCGCCTCGTTCGCGTTGTCCAGGCGCGCCGCCTCGATCAGCTCGTCCGGAACCTGCATAAAGTACTGTCTGAGCAGGAAGATACCGAACGCGTTGGTCATGAACGGCAAAATCTGCGGAAGCAGCGTGTTCGTCCAGCCGAAACCCGCCATCATGTGATAGATCGGAATGAACGTTACCTGCGTCGGCATCATGAACGCAATCAGAACAACGCCGAACAGCACGCCCTTGCCTTTGAAATCAAACTTCGCAAACGCGTAAGCCGCCGGAACCATCACCAGCGTCTGAAGCACGACGATCGCGATGATGATGATCACCGAGTTCTTCAGGTACGTTCCGAACGGAGCGAGCCGCCATGCATTGGCGAAATTCTGAAGCGTCGGCTGCTTCGGGATGAGCGTCAGCTTCGTAATATCCATATCGGACTGCAGCGCCAGCGACATCATCCACAAAAACGGGAAGATAAAGATCGCGGATACAATGAGCTTGAGAAGGAAGCCCACTACGCCGCCGATTCCCTTTTTGGCTTTGTACATAATCAGAGACTTCCTTTCGTATTATTGATAGTGAACCTTGCGGCTCAGCAGGCAGAAATACACGAACGTAAGTACGCCTACACAGAACAGCAGAATCACGCTCGCCGCGCACGCGCGACCGACGTTGTTATCCCAGAACACCGTCTTGTAGATGTAGTAAACAATCGTGCTCGTCGCATTGTTCGGGCCGCCGTCGGTCAACAGGCGGATCGTATCGAACACCTTGAACGAACCGATCGTCATAACAATCAGCGTGAAGAACAGCTGCGGGGAAATCATCGGGATCGTGATCTTGCGCATCGTGCGGATGCTGCCGGAATTGTCCAGCGCCGCCGCCTCATAGATGCTCGGCGAAATGCTCTGCAAAGCGCCGATGATGATCAGCGAATAATAGCCGATGCTCTTCCAGCTCGCGACGAAGATAACCGAGCCCATCGCCGTGTCCGACGACTGCAGCCACTGCATCTTCGGCAGTCCCAGCGCTTCCAGCGCCGCGTTGAACAGACCGAAGTTCGGGTTCATCATCTGCGCAAATACCATCGCAACGGAAACCATCGAAATGATATGAGGCGTAAACGCCGCTGCCTGGGTGAACTTCGTCATCTTGTCCTGCTTTTTGGACAGCCACACCGCCAGAATGATCGCGACCACCATAATGATCACAACCGTCCACAGCGTGTACACACCCGTGTTCGACAGGGTCTTGACGAAATTCTTGTTCGTCAGAAGGTACTGATAATTCTTGATTCCGACGAATTTCGTCTTGTTCGGGTTCAGCTGGTTGACCTTGAACAGGCTCCAGTAGATAACCTTAATGACCGGGTAAACCGTAAACATGCCGATTCCGATAAACGCCGGAAGCAGCAGAATGTAAGGCTTCAGCTTATCGATGAGACGAGTTTTCATTTACAGCCTCCTCACCGCTTCGAGGAGAGACGCATAGTCCGCGTCGCCCTCGCGAACGCGCTGTTCGTCCGCGCCGAACAGATAGATATTCTCGAACCGGCTGCCGATGTACAGCTCCTGACCCATCGAGAAGCTCTCGTCGTCGGTGCTGACGATGTAAACATTGTCCTCGTTATCGCGCACGGAGTAGTTGACCACGCTGCCGAGCAGCTCCTTGGCGATGACCGTGCCGCGAACGACGAACGCGTTGTCGATCGGATTTGCGGAAATCAGGCCCTTTTCGGGACGGAAGCCGACCATCGCGCCCGACTCGTTGATCTTGCGAACGTTCATCGCAGGAGAACCGATGAAACGCGCGGTGAACAGATTGTCCGGATCGCGGTACATCACAGACGGACTCGCCATCTGCATGATCTTGCCGTTATTCATCAGAACGATCGTGTCCGCCATCGACATTGCTTCAACCTGATCGTGGGTAACGTAAACGAAGGTGGTCTTCAGCTTATGATGCAGCTCGATCAGCTCAACGCGCATCTGAACGCGCAGCTTCGCGTCGAGGTTGGAAAGCGGCTCGTCCATCAGGAACACGCTGGGATTCTTTACGATCGCGCGCGCGAGCGCAACGCGCTGGCGCTGACCGCCGGACAGCGTGCTGGGCTTTCTGTCCAGATACTGCGTAAGACCGACCTTTTCGCACGCTTCGCTGATCAGCTTCGCGCGCTCCGCCTTCGGAACCTTGTTGTTCTTCAGACCGAACTCGATGTTGTCGCGCACCGTCATCGTCGGGTAAATCGCATAGTTCTGGAAGACCATCGCCACGCCGCGCTTGCCGGGCGCAATCTGCGTTACGTCTTTTCCGTCGATCAGCACGCGGCCGGAGGTCTGCGGGCCGATGCCGGCAATCATGCGAAGCAGCGTGGTTTTGCCGCAGCCGGAAGGACCGACCAGCACCGTAAAGGAGCCGTCTTCGATCTCAAGATCGAGATTCTCGATTACCGTGTTGCTGCCAAAGCTCTTGGTCACTTTTTCAAAAGTTATCGATGCCATGGTTCCACCTCATTTTCGTCTTTTCCCACTCCGGCGCGTTTCCCGAATGGGCGCTTCAAAGGGCTGCGCGGCAAACTGCTTTTTTTCGTTTTGAATGAACCTCTTCGAAAAAAATTCAGCGCCCTGACAAAATTTGCGCGCCATATTCCCCTTGTTTTCGCCTGTTTGCTCTGATATAATGATCTATAATCTAGAACAAAAAATACTATATCACATTTTGAGCAAATAATCAATCTCCATCAGAAAATTGATTGAGGAACGCCTAAGCGTTCAAACTCAATCAGAAATGAGCAAACATGAAAACAACGCTTGAATTTGGCCGCCTTCAGGAGATCCTGAACATCCTCTCGGAGAACCGTTCGTGCACGGTTTCCAGCCTCGCGCAGCGCCTCTATGTCAGTGAAGCGACGATCCGCCGCGACCTGAACGCGCTGGAAAAACAGGGGCACGTCCGCCGCGTGTTCGGCGGCGTCGTCCTGATTCAGAACGACCAGAAGGACGTTCCATTTTATGGGCATACGACGCTGGACGAGGATAAAGAAGAAATTGCCCGCCGTGCCGCAGAGCTCATTCACAACGGCGACACGATTATGCTCGACGCGTCAAGCACCGCCTGCGCGCTGATTCGCCACCTCAAACGCTTCAAGGGCCTGACTGTGATCACGAATTCCGCACTCGTCGCCGGCGGACTTCAGGAGCTGGACGCGCGCGTGTTCATCACAGGCGGCTTCATGCCCCACAATTCGCAGGGCTTCGTCGGCAATTATGCTGAATCCATGCTCGCAAATTTCAGCGCCGATATTCTCTTCTTCACCTGCGCCGCGCTGGACATGAACGGCGAAATGTCGGATACTTCCAGCGACGAAATCTCGATCCGCCGCGTGATGATGCGCCGCGCGAAAAAGCGCGTCCTCCTGTGCGATAAACAGAAATTCGGTCTGAATCATTGCTTCACATTAGGCACGCTCGAGGACGTCGACGTCCTGATCAGCGACGCGGAATACACCGGCCGCTGGCACGAAAAGCAGCTTAAATAAGTGCTCCGCCGGCGGAGTTTCTACACATTAATATAGTTAAATATTCCATACCGAATCCCTGTTTGTTCGAATACCCACGAACCGATACCGAACGCGCAAAGTCCGCAAAGCGCCGCCAGCTTCAAAAGCGCGCCCCGCAGCCGTCAATGCTGCGGGGCGCTTGATTCGGATTTATTTCAGAAGCTGCTTCAAATCCTCTTCCGGAGTGGTTATGGGGGCGATGCCGAAGTTTTCTACAAGATAATTCAGCACATTCGTGGAAATAAACGCCGGCAGCGTCGGACCCAGACGAATATTCTTAATGCCCAGATACAAAAGCGTCAGCAGGATGCACACCGCCTTCTGCTCGTACCAGGAGAGCACCATGGAAAGCGGTAAATCGTTTACGCCGCAGCCGAACGCTTCGGCAAGCGCGACCGCAATCTGGATGGCGCTGTAGGCGTCGTTGCACTGGCCCACGTCCATCAGGCGGGGCAAGCCGCCGATCGTACCGAGGTCGAGATCGTTGAAGCGATATTTGCCGCAGGCGAGCGTCAGCACCACGGTATCCGCCGGGGTCTGTTTGACAAATTCCGTGTAATAATTGCGCCCCGGACGCGCGCCGTCGCAGCCGGCGACCAGGAAGAAATGCCGGATTGCGCCCGATTTCACCGCGTCGACCACCTTATCCGCCACGCCGAGTACCGCGCCGCGCGCAAAGCCGGTCACGACCGTGCCTCCGCCGTTGATGCCGGTAAACGTCCTTTCCTTCGGATAGCCGCCCAGCTCGAGCGCCTTTTCGATCACCGGCGTAAAATCCTTATTCTCGCCGATATGAACCATTTCCGGATAGGATACCACTGCAGTGGTAAACACGCGATCGGCATAGCTCGCCTTCGGCGGCATCAGACAGTTGGTGGTAAACAGCACCGGCGCGGGCATATCCGCGAACTCCTTCTGCTGGTTCTGCCACGCCGTGCCGAAATTGCCCTTGAGATGGGCGTACTTTTTCAGTTCGGGATAGCCGTGGGCGGGCAGCATTTCGCCGTGGGTGTAGATATTGACGCCCTTTCCCTCCGTCTGCTCCAGCAGCAGCTTCAGATCATGAAGATCATGACCGGAAATCACGATAAAAGGCCCCTTTTCAACCGTCAACGGAACGGCGACGGGCGCGGGCGCGCCATAGCTTTCGGTGTTCGCCTTATCCAGAAGCGCCATGCACTTAAGGTTCTTCTCGCCAACCTCCATCACGATCGGCAGCAGCCCGTTCATATCCCAATCGTCGCCCACCGCGAGCAGCGCCTTTGCGAAAAAGCGATTGACCTCCTCGTCCGTATAGCCCAGCACCAGCGCGTGATGCGCATAAGCCGCCATGCCGCGCACGCCGAAAAGAATCAGGGATTTGAGACTGCGGATGTCCTCCTGCGCATTCCAGAGCTGCGCCATGTCGTAATCGTCGGTTCGCCCGCAGGACGCGGCGCACGCCGCGCAGTTGGGCACGAGCCTCGCTTTTTCCGCGTGCACGCGATCGATCATCTCGCGAACGGTCTTTTCATTGAAATTCACGTTGGTGACGGTGGTGAACAATCCCTCGATCATCGTTCGCCACGTGCCCGCATTCACATCCGGCGCGTTGTCCGCCGCCCGTGCAAGACCGATCAGCGCGCCGGTCAACTCGTCCTGAAGCTGAGCAACGTCGTAAGTTTTGCCGCAAACGCCCATTTTTCCCGTGCAGCCCGTGCAACCCGCCGTCTGCTCGCACTGAAAACAAAACATCCGATTCTCCATTTGAAATCCTCGCTTTCCCTCAGTCAACTATTCTTCCGTCCGTGGAAATGGTCACGACCTGCCACGGGATGAACTTTCCGCTCCGCTGCAACGCGGTTTTCGCCGCATTCTCCAGTCCGCCGCAGCAGGGAACCTCCATGCGAACGACAGTCACGCTCCGGACATCGTTGTCCCGAATGATCTCGGTGAGCTTTTCGGAATAATCCACGCCGTCCAGCTTCGGACAGCCTACGAGCGTAATATGCCCCCTGATGAACCGCTCATGAAACGCAGCATAAGCATACGCCGTGCAATCCGCGGCGATCAGCAGCTTTGCCCCGTCGAAATACGGTGCATTCACCGGCACGAGCTTGATCTGTACGGGCCATTGCGCCAGCCGGCTGACGGGCTCCGCAAAGGCAACCGCCGCATCGGCGCGCTCCGCGCGCTCTATCTTTCTCGATTGCGTTCCCGGGCATCCGCAGGGCAGCGTCGCTCCCGTTTTTTGCATCTTTTTCCGCTTATTTTCCATAACGGCTTTTTCGTCGTAAGCGACTGCTTCGCGCTCAACAAAGGCAATCGCGCCGGTAGGACAGGCAGGCAGGCAATCGCCCAGACCGTCGCAGTAATCGTCCCGCATCAGCTGCGCTTTTCCGTCTACCATGGAAATCGCACCTTCGTGGCACGCCGCGGCGCAAGCCCCGCAGCCATTACATTTATCCCGATCAATTTCAATGATTCTTCTCTTCATTTCAAAGCCTCCTTGCTTTTTCGATTTGATTATAATATAATAAATTCAACAAGTCTGTTGAATTTTCAACGTAAGGAGCATTCCATGAAAAATTATTCATCCGTAATTCGGTCTTCAACGCTCTTTTCGGGTGTTTCGGAGGAGGAGCTCGGCGCAATGCTCGCCTGCCTTCGCGCCGAAAAGAAGGATTTTCCAAAGGACGCGTTTCTGATGCGTACCGGCGATACGGCGGAATCGATCGGGCTCGTGCTGTCGGGAAGCGTTCTGGTCATTCAGGAGGACGTCTGGGGTAATCGCAATATTCTCTCCAAAGCAGGTGCGGGTCAGACCTTCGCCGCCGCTTATGCCTGCGCGCCCGGATCGATAATGAACGTAAGCGTCGCCGCAGAAACGCCCGTTACCGCGATGTTTCTGAATGTAAAGCGCGTACTGAATGTCTGCCCGTCCGCCTGCGCGCACCACAGCCGCATGATTCGGAATCTCCTCGGCGAGCTCGCCGAAAAGAACCTGCGATTCAGTGAAAAGCTTTCGCATATGGGACAGCGCACCACGCGCGCAAAGCTCATGTCCTATTTCTCTGCCGAAGCGCAGCGCCTCGGAAAATATGAATTCGATATTCCCTTTTCAAGGCAGCAGCTCGCCGATTTTCTGGCGGTTGAGCGCAGCGGTCTGTCGCTCGAGCTCGGAAAAATGCGCAGAGAAGGGCTCATCGACTTTCATAAAAGCCATTTTGTCTTGAAGGTATAGCCGCATTTTACGCACAAAAAGGGGAACTTTATCCTATTCATAATGCAATATATATTCAACCGATTCAAATCGTACAATTCCATTTCAAATTCGTATTCGTTTTCACGATGCAGGAAAACGCCCCCTCAATGGCGAATATACCTTCAAATTCTTCAGGAGGGCAATGATATGGACATTCTCCGCCGCGCTGAATCTGAGCGCGCGTTCCTTTCCGATACCTATCGCGCGTTTCATCGCGACCCCGAGCCTTCGCACCATGAAACACGCACTCATGCCCGCATCCGCGAAATTCTGAATCGAATGGGCATTCCCTATTCTGCCCCTGCGGACAACATCACGATCGCCACAATCGGAAAAGGCGGCAAAGTCGTCGGGCTCCGCGCGGACACCGACGCGCTTCAGCTGACCGAGCAGACCGGCCTCGAATTCTCATCGCAGAATCCCGGCGTGATGCACGCCTGCGGTCACGACGCGCATATCTCCGCTCTGCTGGGCGCGGCGAAAATTCTCCATTCCGTCGATCTCCCCGGCACGGTCAAGCTCATCTTTCAACCCGCCGAGGAAGGCGAACTCGGCGCGCAGGAGGTGCTCAAAACCGGTCTGGTCGACGACGTCAACGCCTTCTTCTGCATTCACGTCTGGAGTCCGTTCGAATCCGGCTCGATGCACGTCTCCCCCGGCGGCGTCGCCGCGAGCTGCGATATGTTCACCCTCACGATCACCGGCCGCGCTGGTCACGGCGCGATGCCTGAAAAATGCGTCGACGCAATCGTCTGCGCCAGCGCGCTCGTTCAGGCGCTGCAAACGATTCCTTCGCGCCTGACCTCGCCCATGGACCCGACCGTCGTTACCGTCGGCAGCTTTCATGCGGGCACGCGCGGAAATATCATCGCCGGCTCCGCCGTTCTCGAGGGCACGCTCCGCGCGTTCAATCCCGAAACCTACGATCGCATGCACGAATATTTTCAGCGCATCATCGAATCCACCTGCGCCTGCTACGGCTGCGCATGGTCGCTCGATCTGAAGGAAGCCTGCAAAGTCACATGGAACGACGCGCATCTGACCGCTCTCGCCCGCGCCGCCGCGAAAAAAATCGATCCCGCCGGCGCAGAAGACGACGTTCCCTGCGCACTCAGCGACGATTTTGCCGATTACCGCGCAATCGCGCCGATCTGCTACGCCCGCCTCGGCATGGGCAGCGACGCCGCAAATTCCCGCCACGCGCACCATTCCGAGCATTTCCGCATCGACGAATCCGCGCTGCCGAAAAACGCCGCATGGCTCGCGCAAATGGCGCTCGAATACCTCAGCGAAGGAGAAAACGCATGATTCTGAATCAATTCGTTCCCGCGCAGAACGCCGTATTCGACCCGCACCACGTCGTAAAGCCGCTTCCCGGAATGCCGAAAACAATCGTCACGTGTTTCGCGCACAACTTAATCGAATATGCCGCCAGCCGCTATCCCTCCGAAATCATCGGCAACCACACCACCTGCAACGGCGCAACCCCGATTCACCGCCTGTGCTTCAACGATCGCGATCTCGCGCTCACAATGGCCTATGTCGGCGCGTCGGTCGCCGTCGCGGAATACGAAGAGCTGTTCGCAATGGGCGCGGAGCGCATCGTCGTATTCGGCACCTGCGGCGTGCTCGATTGTTCCATTGCGTCCTGCGGCATCATTCTCCCCGATCGTGCCGTCCGCGACGAGGGCACGAGTTATCATTACGCGCCCGCGTCCGACGAAATCGCCGTCAATGCGAAAGCCCTCCCCGCCATGCGCGCGTTTTTCGATTTCGCAAACGTCGATTATACTGTCGGCAAGGTCTGGACCACCGATGCGATTTATCGCGAAACCCGCGAAAAGGTTGCCCGCCGAAAGGCAGAGGGCTGCGTCTGTGTGGATATGGAATGTTCCGCGTTCGCCGCGCTTTCGCAGTTCAGAAACAAGCCGATCGCCCAGTTTTTCTACGCCGCCGATAACCTCGACAGCGAAAAATGGGATGCGCGCAGCCTCGGCAATCACGAAAGCGTCGATGAGAAATACGCGATCGTCGAACTCGCCCTCGCCCTCGCAGCGAAGCTGGATTCAGAAATGTAATTTGCGCCACGCGCGCAAAAAATCGCCCGGGAGCGTTCATCCTCCCGGGCGATTCGATTATTCTTTCAATATGAAAAGCTCCCGAACCATTCGCTTCGGGAGCAAAATATCAAACGCCTAAATCGTAATGATGGTCCTCATACATCTGGCGGCTGAACGAGAAAATGATAATGTCGGGATTAACCTCATTCACATAATCCATCGCACTCAAATCCGTCGTTCGCATATCCACCATCACCACGCGGCGCGCCAGCAGCGAAAGGAAACTGCCGATCGGCGCGGAATACGAATCCTTGAACATCAGTATCGTCAGGTCCTCGCAGTCGCCCTCGTTGATCAGCTCCTCGTAGCGCTCGATCAGACCGTACGCGATGTAACCGCTGATGTTCGTGCCGTCCGGCTCCGTATCGAACGCGTCCCAGTGAATCACTGCATCGCGGAAACCGCCGTGCGCGGATTCCTCCGTGCCGTCGCGATTGATCGTAATGCGCGTAAACGTCGAATCCTCCTTCGGCGAAAAGATCGTAATGTCGTCCAGACCGGAATTCATCTCGCCCACCTGCTGACCGTATTCTCCCAGGAACAGGTTCTTATGCACTTCGGTATCAAAATTCTGAACATCCAGCTTCGACGCATCCAGATTCGCGCCCGTCAGACGGTTGATTTCGCGCACATACGATTGCGCCGCCAGCAGAGCCGCCAGCGTCGTCCAGTGCATATCGGTCTTGTACTGCAAATCGTTTACCGTATATTCAGGGTAATCGACGAAGAAATCGCGGCTATCCAGCGAATCCACACCCTCGCTTCTCATCGTGTCCAGCACCTGATCGGCAAGAAAATCGCCCGTATCGATCGCCTGATAATCCGCCGGCAGCTCGTCTCCGCCCCTGTAAAACTGCGGATGCACATACGCGAACAGGAACGGCGCGCGATCCTTCACCGCATGATAAAACCGCACCACCTCGTCCGCCTGCTGCGCAAGCGATTCCGTGGTCGTCAGCGCATAAAGCTGATCGTGCGGCAGCGAAACGATCTGCTCGCTGCCCTGCAAAACCATCTCCTTGCCCAGCCCGTACTGGAACGACGCGTTGAAATACCCCAGCTCTTTCTTCAGCGGTATGCCGTCGCCCAGCGCCGTTTCCAGCGATTGAATGCGCGCGCGCGTCATTTCAAAAAAGCCTGGATCGTCCGGATTGGTCAGATAGTTCTGCGCATAGCTGTAGCGAATCGATTTTCCAATCTCCGTTCGGTTGGAAATTGCGCCGTATACGCCGCCGACCGCGATCATCGGAATGAAAATCGCCGCCAGCGCAATCGCAATCACTCTCTGCGTCTTCGTCGTCTTTTCCATTTTACTTTCTCCTCCGCAGCAGAATCCCCGCGGCAACCGCCGCAATCAGCGTAATCGCGCCGCCCAAGCGCAGTCCCGGCGTCTCATACGCAACCACAATCTCGTGCTCGCCCTCCGAAACCGGCACCGCCAGCATCGTTCCCGCCGAACAGGTCGTTTCGACCTTCGCGCCGTCCACCGTCGCCGTCCAGCCGGATGAATATGGTATCGCAAACACCACTGTGCCCGCCGCATCCAGCGAAATCTTTCCCGAAACGCGATCGTTTCCGATCTCCACGTCCCGAAGCCCGCGCGCCTGAAGCGCCGATACCATTTCCTCGTAATCCGCCATCGGCTGCGCAATCAGCTTCAGCGCACCCATTCGGTATTCACCCGCACGCGCAAAGCGAATCTCCGCCGTCGTCCGCACTTCGGAATCGTACCCGAGGCAAATATAAAACGTTCCGCGGTCTCGAATCGTGAGTTCAAAATCCTCCGGCATCAGGTGAATCATGCGCTGCCCCGCGCCCGATTGAAATGAAACATAATTTCCCAACGCGATTTCACTTCCGTGATATTCCAGCGAATCGATCGAAAGATACAATTCGCAGTCCGCCAGCGCGGAAAACGTAAGGCGAATGCACGCATCCTCGCCCACGTTCAGAATCTCGCCCTCGCGCTCGATGTTCTCCCATTCAACCTTCTCAATCGGCACGTCCGCAAGGCTCTGCTTCGCCGTTCCGCCGCTGGATTGCTTCAGAACCGCACACTGCAAAAGCGCCCATTGCTTCTCTAGCGGCGAAAGCGCCGCGTATTCCTCATTCGAAATGGAATCCGTATACGCGTATCCGATCGGCAGCGTATATCGATTCTCATAAATCCCGTCCACCGCTTCAAATCCATACGGCGCACCATCTCCGACATATCTTCCGACCGCCCAGACCGTCTCCAGCGCCGCGCGCCCGTCCAGCCCGCAGATCGAATTGACCTGAATCAGTCCGGAATTGCCCAAATCCTGCATGAACCGGAACACGCGTCCGGAGATCGTGCTGTTGTAAACGCTCGTTCCCGCCGCTCTCGACCATGTCGGCGCATTCAAAAGCGGCGCGACTGCCGAAAGCGACGCATCCGTGCGCGGGAATGCGCTCAGAGATGCAAACGCGCTTTCCTCATAAGCCGTCCGGCTCTCGCCCCAGCGCATCATTTCGCCTGCGCGATCCTGCCACACGTCCCAGCCGTTCAAAAGCAGCTGCGCCGCGCAAACGCCCGCGATCAGGATTTTTCCAATCCGCCCGCGCGCGCGAAGCGCAATCCACGCGCCCGCAATCAGCACGAGCATTGCCGCAGGAATCAACCTGCGCATTCCGCCGCCTGCATAGACGGTAAAAGCCAGTCCCAGCAGCGCAATCGCCGCGCGCCAGTCGCCCCGTTTTTTCAGTACCCAGCCCGCGAAAACGATCATCGCGCCGCCAACCAGCGCTGCCGCGACGATTTTATTTACTCCTGAAACGCTCGCAATCAGCAATGCGATCGGGTAAGCCGCAATCGCCGCACAGATGCGATTCAACGCTCTTTTTTCGAGCGTCTCCGCACAATCGATCGCGCGCGCGCCGAGCAATGCGGCGAGCAGCGAAAGCGCAAAGCTCCATCGCGTCGTTTCATAGCTGAATCCGTTCAGCGCCCAGCCGGTCAGCGGCGTAAGCGCGGCGAGCAGCGCAATAATAGCGAAAGCGCGTGCAGATTTATCCTTTTTCAGCATCGGAATCAATCCGATCAGCCCGACGATAACGATCGGCTGCGCCGCGCCCGTTCCATGCGTGGTCAGCAGCGCGGCGGGCATTTGGGCATAGCTTTTAAGCGCGTAGAGGACTCGCGCATGGCTCAGGTCAAACGCGCCGGAGAGCCTTTGTCCGTCCAGAAAACCGAATGTCACGGGCACAAACACGACCGCAGCGAGCGCGATACCGATCAGGTACTGCCCGATTGCGCGTCCCGCAGCGCGGGTGAAGCTGGTTTTCCGCTCCTTTTGCGTGCAATAGCGGACGATTGCGCAGACGAGCAGCAGTGCCGATTCGCAATAGAGCATATAAAACCCGCTCAATGCGGCGAGCCACGCGCCCAGGGTAAGCCATCCCGCGCGCTTATTTTTGATTGCGCATTCAACCCCTGTGAGCATCACGGGGAAATGGATATAGGCGTTCAGGAACAGAATTTGCCGGCTGGCGGCGCCCGCGAACATTCCTGTGCTCAGCGCATAGAGGACGCCGGCGATGACGCGCTGTTTTTCGGAAAACCCGAGTTCCCTTGAAAGGCGCATACAGGCAAGTCCCGCGAGCCAGATACGAACGGCGATCAGGACGGCATAGCCCCACTCGTTCGCGCCTGCGGCGAGGGCGATGATCATGAGCAGCGGGTCGCCGAGTCCGTAATAATTAAGGCTGGTAAGCACATCCGCGCCAAAGCCGATTGAGAAATCGAACGCTCTGAAATTTCCGGAGAGCGCGTTCCGAATCCAATCGCCGATTACTTTCATAAACGGATAATGCTGCATCAATCCGTCTACATTCCAGACGGCGCCCTTCAAGATCATTCCGCCATAGCAGACGCAGCCCAGCACAGCAAATATCGCGGTATAAATCCCGACGCTGTGCGCCGCTCCCCTTTTTCTCACCATCCGCTCCTCCGTCCAAACAACTCCATCAAACATTATACACGCCCCTCCCCCAAAAATCAAGGCGGGCGGCGTGCCGCCGCTGGCATTTGCTGCCGCGCTTGATCACATCGATTTTGAATCGCTTCCCGATTCAAAATCGATGTGACTAGCGCGGCAGCAAGTGCTACAGGATGCAATCCTGCGCGGCGACAGGTGTCAGCAGGTACTGCCCGCCCAAACATAGGGCGCAAGCCGCCACCACGGCGGCGCCGCGACTGCCGAGATGGGAACAAAGCTGCCTTCGAGAATAAAGAAAGAAATCGGGTCGCTTCCCGACCCGATTTCGATGTGATCAGCGCGGCAGCAAGTGCTACAGGATGCAATCCTGCGCGGCAGCAAATGTCACTTGGCACTGCCAAGACGGTCGTAGTGGTAGACGGGGTTCAGAGCAGAGATCCATTCCGTCAGAGCGTTCGAGTAGGTCTCGCTGATCTTGGAGTCCAGAAGCGAGGATTCCAGCGCATCGTGAATGTCCGAGAGAGGAACCTCGCCCGCAGGAACGTCCGCGAAATAGTTGATCACGTAAATGCCGTACGCACCCTTGACCGGTTCGGAAATGCCGCCCAGCTCGGCAATCGACATCGCACCGGCGGTAAACGCCGCATCATACGCCGTCGAATCCGCCTTCACCGCGTAGCCCTGCGACTTCGTCGGCTCGGCCGTCATGCCCGGATCGCCATTGTAGGTATCAATCAGGGATTCGAAGGTTTCGCCGGCGTTGAACTTGTCAATAACCTCCTGCGCTGTCGGCATCAGCTCCGCGTAAAGCGCGTCCAGCTGTGCCTGTACCGCGTCGATGTCCGCCTGAATCTCTTCCGCAGTGCGCTCGACAACTTCCTCTTCAGCAGGCTCTTCCGTCGCGTCCGCGTCCGCAGTCGGCTCAGCCGTCGGTTCCGGATTCAGCGCTGCGTCCAGAGCCTCGTTCAGATTGTTCAGCTGGCTGGTCAGATCGCTGTAGCGGGAGGACTGATCCTCGTCGAACTTGATCAGAACGTGCTTCACCGCACGATAGCCTTCGGGATTCCACGCAATCGTCGTGCCCGCATTGCGCGCGGAATTGTAGGTTGAATCGTTCGCGTAGTTCTCCTTGTCGGATTCGATCTGCGCTTCGTATGCCGCCTGAACATCCTCTTCGGTCACGGTCACATCCGCGGTCGTGACTTCGTAAAGCTTGTCTTCAATGTAGTTATGCTTCAGATTCTCGAACACGGAATCATGCGTGTAGCCGATGCTCTCGAGATACGCAATCGCCTGATCGCGCACGTCGTCCAGCGTCTGTTCGTCGGTCTTCATCTGCTCGCCGATGGTCTGAATGTAGGTCTCCCACATCTCGTCCGCCTGCGCGGTCAGATCGGAAAGCGTCTGCTCGTCCAGATTGTCCAGACCCAGCTCTGTCGCCTTCGCGTGCTTCACGACTTCTTCCATCAGATGCTGCGCCGCCTGCTGCTTGACCTGCGCGTCCAGACCGTAGGAAGCCAGATCGATGCCGTACTGCTGGGAATACATCTGCTCATAATAGGAATACTCTTCGAGCACGTCGTCCAGGAAAATCGCGCCGCCATCGTATTCAACGATTACCTGCGCGTCGTAATAGGGCTTGTAAAGCTCGACCTGCGCCTCCAGCTCGGCAATGCGTGCCTGAAGGTCTTCGGTCGTTTCCGCAAACGCCAGCGTGCCGAGGCAGGCGATTGCAAGGAACAGGCAAAGTATTTTCTTCAGCATTGGGAAAATCCTCCTCATGATCATGCTTTCCGGTTTTCGGAATCATCGCAATTATAACATATCGCGATTAAAAAGTAAAATGTATGCGCATGGTTTTCAAAAAATGTTCACAAGTAAGCATTTCAAAGCGTGCTTTGAAATGCTTGTGGCGGGGGAGCTTGCTCCCCCGCCAGGCGCCGCGTCAAAATCCTCGATTTTGCCGTCGACAGTTTCGCCTCTCTCGAGCTCTCCCGGAAGTTGCGGATATAAGTCTTTTCAATATCTTTCTTCATTGACAAACACGTCGGGGTGCGCTATCATGGTTTCAGCGTAATACGGCTTGAGGAGGGAATTTATGGAATACGGGATTCAGCTTTACAGCGTGCGCGATTTGACGGAGAAAAATCTGGACGATGCGCTTCGGCAGGTGAGTGCGCTCGGGTATCGGTTCGTTGAATTTGCGGGCTTTTTCGGACATTCGGCGGAGGATGTGCGCGCGATGCTCGAGAAATACAATCTCACCGTTTCCGGAACGCACACCGGCTGGCAGGAGATTGCCGAGCGGTTCGAGGAAACTGTCGCGTATCATAAAGCGATTGGGAACCGCAATATCATCATCCCCGGTGCGGATTTGTCCGATCAGGCGAAGCTGGACGCGTTTGTCGAAATGGTGAATACATTTCAGCCGCGGCTTGCCGACGAGGGGATTCGGCTGGGATACCACAACCATTCGCCCGAGTTTAAGCCGAACCCCGACGGCTCCATGATTCACGATCAGCTCGTTTACAGAACGAAGATCGATATTGAGATCGACACGTTCTGGGCGTTTGCCGCGGGCGTGGATCCGCTGAAGCTGATGGAGCGGCTGAAGGCCCGCCTGCGCGTGATCCATATTAAGGACGGATTCAGGGACGGACGCGGAATGCCGCTCGGAAGGGGCGAAGCGCCGGTTGCCGACGTTTATCGGAAGGCGCTGGAGATGGGCGTTCCGATGGTCGTTGAAAGCGAAACGCTTGCGCCCAGCGGCATGGATGAGGCGCGGGTGTGCATTGAATATCTGAAAGCACAGGAGAAATGAATATGTGGTTTGAAAAAAAGGGGCTTGATTGGGTTATTCCGCCGGTAGAAGCACAGGTTCGGGCGCTGGAACTGCCTGAGGGCAAAATCGATATGGTGCTGGATACGGATACGTTCAACGAGGTCGACGATCAGTTTGCGCTCGCATACGCGCTTTTGTCGCCGGAACGACTGAATGTAGAGGCAATCTACGCCGCCCCGTTTTACAACAGCCGTTCGACCGGCGCGAAGGATGGCATGGAAAAGAGCTATCAGGAAATTCAGCGGCTGCTTGGCAAAATGAATCGAACGGAGAATGTGCTGCGCGGTTCAGACGCGTTTTTGCAGGAGAGCGGATATGTGGACAGCCCTGCGGCGCGCGATCTGGTGGAACGCGCAATGGCGCGGGCGGACGGCGAGCGGCTTTACGTGGTGGCGATCGGTGCGATCACGAACGTGGCTTCCGCAATCCTGATGGAGCCTAAAATTTGCGAAAAAATCGCAGTCGTATGGCTGGGTGGGCATCCGACGAGCTATCCGACGGCGCTTGAATTCAACCTTTCACAGGACGTCCGCGCGGCGCGAATCGTGCTGGACTGCGGATGCCCGCTGACGCTGGTGCCGTGTCTGGGCGTGGCGAGCCACCTTTTGACGAGCGTTCAGGAATTGAGCGCGTGCATCGGCGGGAAGAATCCGCTGTGCGATGCGCTGGTGGAGCTGTTCGCGGCGTATTCGGACGATCATTTCGCGTGGGCGAAGGAGATTTGGGACGTATCGACGATCGCATATCTGATCAATCCCGAATGGGTTCCGACGAAGATTGTTCACAGTCCGCTGCTGACCGACGACAGCCACTGGGCGCACGACGAGAAACGGCATCTGATTCGCGAGGCGTATTTCTGCCGCCGCAACCCGATTTTCCGCGACCTGTTTGAAAAGCTCGCGCGGGCGTAAGGGGGATTTATGATGAAGAAATGCGCCGTAATCGGTTCGATCAATACGGATATGGTTGCGCGTACGCCGCGCTTTCCCGCGCAGGGCGAATCGATCATTGGAAGTGTGTTCCGCACGGAGTTTGGCGGCAAGGGCGCGAATCAGGCGATCGCGCTGGCACGACTGGGCGCGGAGGTCTGCATGGCGGGTAAGGTCGGCGACGATCTGTTCGGCAAAAAGTATTTGGAGCATTTGATTGAAGAAAAGGTGAACGTCGATTGCGTCGCCGTGGAGACGGGCGAAACGACGGGCGTTGCGGATATCTGGGTAGCGGATTCGGGCGAAAACAGCATCATTTCGATTTCTGGCGCGAATGCGAAATGCGATTTGGATTGGCTGAATGCGGCGCTTGAACGGCTTTCAGACTGTGATATTTTCCTGCTTCAGCTGGAAATTCCGCATGAAACGGTCGGCGCGGCGTTGAAAAAGCTGTGCGAAATGGGAAAAACGGTGATTCTTGATCCCGCGCCGGCGGTGCCGCTGCCCGCGGAATGGCTCGCGTGTGCGGATTACATCACGCCGAACGAGACGGAATTGGAGATCCTGACCGGCGATTTGCCGAAGAATGCGGCGGTCGAAGCGCGGATCCGCCGACTTGTGGGCGAAAGCAATCGAATGGTGATTCATAAGCGCGGCGCGGAGGGCGCGTTCATCGGAACGAAGGATGGCGTTTTGCCGGTTTCGGGATTTAAGGTGAAAGCCGTGGATACCACTGCCGCAGGCGATACCTTCAATGCCGGACTCGCCGCGGGACTCGCGATGGGCAAACCGATCGAAGAATGCGTCCGTCTGGCAAACACCGCAGGTGCGCTGGCAGTTACCGCGCTCGGCGCGCAGGGATGTATGCCAACGCTGGAAATGATTCGCGAGCGATTTGGGATTGAATAGCTCGGTCTTCTGACAGGATGGTTTTATGAATTTGAATGCTGTGATGGAGTCGGTCATTCGGTATGCGATTGCGGAATCGCTGCCGGAGGCGGCGGTGCGGAAGGCGCTTACCGATTTGCCGCGGGAAAAGGGACGGCTGGTTGTGATCGCCGTCGGGAAAGCGGCGTGGCGCATGGCGAATGCGGCGCATGAGATGCTCGGCGCGCGTGCGGACGAGGGTGTTGTAATTACGAAATACGATCACGCGCTCGGAAAAATCGGCCGTTTGCGGATTTTTGAAGCAGGGCATCCGGTGCCGGATGAGCGCTCGTTTCAGGCGACGCGCGCTGCGATGGACGCGGTGCGCGGGCTGGGCGAATGCGATCAGGTGCTGTTTTTGCTGTCCGGCGGCGGGTCGGCGCTGTTTGAATCGCCGCTGATTGAACCGGACGAACTGGCGTTCATTACGCGGCAGCTGCTTGCGCGCGGTGCGGAAATTTCTGAAATTAACTCGATTCGCAAACGGCTTTCCGCAGTCAAGGGCGGTCGGTTTGCGCAGCTCTGCGCGCCTGCGCAGGTATTTACGATTGCGCTTTCCGACGTGCTGGGCGACGCGGCGGATGTAATCGCGTCGGGCCCGAGCTGTCCGGACGCGTCGACGTGCGATCAGGCGCGCGCGGCGGCGGAAAAGTATTCGCTCGAAATGAGCGAGCGGGCGCAGGAATGTTTGAATGTGGAAACGCCGAAGATGCTTTCGAATTCAACCGTTTGCGTGACCGGTTCTGTCCGCGGGCTTTGCGCGGCGGCGGAGAAGGCGTGCGGCGAACTCGGCTTTTGCCCCGAGGTACTCACGACGAGCCTGAACTGCGAAGCGAGGGAGGCGGGCGCGTTTCTTGCGGCGATTGCGCGCGAACACGCTGGCAGGGGCGAGCGGCGCGCGTTCATTTTGGGCGGCGAAACGGTCGTTCATCTGACCGGAAACGGCAAGGGCGGGCGCAATCAGGAAATCGTGCTCAGCGCGGCGCGCGGCATGGAAGGGCTGAACGGCGCGCTGCTGTTCTCCATCGGATCCGATGGAACCGACGGCCCGACTGACGCGGCGGGCGGCTGGTGTGACGGCGAAACAATTCGCAAAATGCGCGAAAAGGGCGTTTGCGCGGAGGCGGCGCTTCGGAATAACGACGCGTATCGCGCGCTGGACGCAATCGGCAATCTGATTAAAACCGGCGCGACGGGCACGAACGTAAACGATCTGACGGTGCTGCTGGTGGAGTAACCGCGCTGGTGAAAAAATAGAAGCAATCGCGAAAATAATGCGATTGCTTCTATTTTTTGACAGGGAGCAGATCGTTTTCCCGCAGCGGAAAATGTCCTCACCGTCGGGAAGGTTTGCGGCATCATCAAGCTCGATGATAAAATGTGCAATCCTTCGGATATGCCATCGTCGACAATCATCCCGCGCTTTCCACTGGCTTTTATAATCACATCATCATAAAACTCCATAAATACCTCCCAAAGCAAGCGAATCGCGCCGTTGTCCGGCGCGATTTGCGGGAAGATGGGAACAAAGCCTGCATTGCCAGCAGAAGAAGATTTTGAATCGCTTCCCGATTCAAAATCGATGCGACTAAGCGCGGCAGCAAC
>OLPR01001201.1_pt1 | contig 21768 bp, 18 predicted proteins | sample 1672761 | NCBI WGS metagenome assembly OLPR01 (sample SAMEA3136721, study PRJEB25190) | human gut metagenome | biome: human gut; feature: human-associated habitat; material: faeces | place: Austria | collected 2013 | reverse complement strand
ACAATCTTCTCAGACATGGTTTGCTGTCTCCTTTCAGAATGGTGTGTCGCAACTTCATTCTACCAGAGTTCTGCAAACCATGCCTCTTTTTTCCTCCTTTCAATTTGCGCAACTTATCTTACCTTATCGTCTGATTCAAAAGGATCAGACAGCTTTTTTATTCCAAACAAGTTTTTTAGATTTGCAAGGATACTGCATATTTAGGTGCTACGATGGAATTGCGAAAGACCTGCTAAGAAAAGTCAAGTAGAAATTTCAGAAATTTTGCAGCGCAAAATGGGCGCACCAATCTAAGCCGCTTCGCGTCTCTTTTTTTGAAACGGCGGCCAGCCAGAAAATTATGTACAGGGTTACGCTGTTTCCAAAGCGTCGAGATAAGCCTTAACTGTGGCGTAATAGATGCGCAGGAATTTGTTGGCTGAGGCCATCATGTAGACCCGGTAGGGCTTACCCTCGGAGCGTTTTTTGTTCATGAACTGATAAACCGGTTCATCCCCTGGAGCGCATTGCAGGATGACTCCCATCACCAGAAAGAGTGCCCTGCGCAGTGAGGCAGACCCCCGCTTGGAAATGCTGCGGCTGCGGACATCTATTTGTCCGGATTGGTAGGGCGGGGCGTCAATGCCCGCAAAGGCGACCAAAGCCTTTTTGGAGTGAAATCGGCGTACATCGCCGATTTCAGCCATGAGTTGAGGGCCGAGGGTTGGGCCAACACCAAACATCTCCATCACCACAGGATACTCCGGCAGAGAAGCCGCCAGGGACTGCATCTCCTGCTTGAGAGCAGCTAACGCGGCAGAAGTTGCCCGGAGCTGGAAAATGGCCTGTTCCACCAAAAGTTTTGCTGTATCCGTTTTGGGTATGACACCGAAGTGCCCACAGGCAGAAGCGTAAATATCCAGTGCTTTCTCCTCGCTGAAATTGTAGCGGTGCTTCCTGCACCACCTCTGGTACTTGGCGGTAAATGCCTTCTCAGACAGGCCACAGACGCACTCGCAGTGCCAAAAAGTGGCTACAAAGTCCACCCACTTTTCGCTGCCATCGGCACGAGGTGGACTGGTAAACAGGCGGTTTACGTCCGGGAAAGCGGTGTCCAGCAGGGAGATCAGGTTGTTCTTCAGCATGGTTTGTACTTTGGAATACTGCTGGTACTGCCGGTAGCAGGTCTTCAGCATGAGCCGGGTATCCTCCTCTGGGACATATCGCGGCAGCGTAAGCCAGCGGTCAAGGCCGTAGTTGGCCAGCTTCACGGCATCCTTCTTGTCGGTCTTGGCACGTCTTAAACTATTGTTTCCGTAGTCATGCACCAGCATTGCATTGACTACCGAGACATAAAGGCCCGCATCGTGGAGTAGCCGGGCCACTGGCGCGTGGTAATTACCTGTGGATTCCATCACCACACGGGTCTCACCGTCCAGGCTTTTGAGCAGCCTTGCCAGCTCGCTCAGTTCACTGGCGGTGTGGCGCACTTCAAAGGGTGAAACCACCACTTCTCCGAAGGGCCGCATGACGGCAATCATGCTTTTCCCTTTGGAAACATCAATGCCAACACAGTTCATTCACGTTCCTCCAATACAAAGAATCCGCAACCGGAATCCACCTTTTCTCGTTGCCGATTCAATCTATTGGGTAACGCGAACTCTCCGGCATTCGGTGGCTCAACCTGCTTAAATCGAACGCTGCAACAAGAGGATGGCTGACAGTCTTTCCAACGGACATGAAAGCCCAAGGAGGCGTTGGTCAGCCAGTTGCTCCTCTCATTGTAGCTTAGGCACGAGATGGAAAGAAAGCCGGACTGGCTGCTCGGCTTTCCTGCCCAAATTTATTGTAATAGGAGGCGGACCCCACATGGCCACCACCCGCATTATACCGCTGCACGCCGGCAAGGGCCGCACGGTCGGCAAGGCGATCAGCGACATCATCGACTATGTAAAAAATCCCGAAAAGACCGACCACAGCAGGCTCATCACCAGCTACCAGTGTGACAGCCGCGTGGCCGACGCGCAGTTCCTGCTGGATAAGCAGACCTATGCCGCCCGCACCGGCCGGGTGCGCGGTGCAGACGATGTGATTGCCTACCACCTGCGGCAGTCCTTTGTGCCGGGCGAGATCACGCCGGAGGAAGCCAACCGGCTGGGCGTAGAGCTGGCCCGGCGCTTCACCAAGGGCAAACACGCTTTCGTCGTCTGTACCCACATCGACAAATCTCACACCCACAACCACATTATATGGAACTCCACCACGCTGGAGTGTGACCGCAAGTTCCGCAACTTTTGGGGCAGCACCCGTGCTGTCCACCGCCTGAGCGATACCATCTGCATCGAAAACGGCTACTCCATTGTGGAGGCTCCCAAGCGGCGCGGCCAGAGCTACAACAAGTGGCTGGGTGATGCGGCGAAGCCCTCCCACAAGGAGCTGCTGCGCCAGGCCATTGACCGGGCGCTGGCACAGAAACCGACCAGCCTGGAGGAGTTGCTGCGCCTGTTGGAGCAGGACGGCTTTACCGTTCACCGGCGTGGAAAAACCATCTCCATCAGCGCGGAGGGCTGGGGCAACAACGTCCGCTTTGACCGGCTGGGGGACGGCTACACGCTGGACGATCTGCTGGCGGTCCTCTCCGGCCAGAAAGAACATACGACCCGCAAGCAAGCCGTCCCGCAGGCCGCCCCGCCCAGGGTCAATCTGCTGGTGGACATCCAGGCAAAATTGCAGGCCGGGAAAGGTGCCGGGTATGCCCGCTGGGCCAAGGTGTTCAACCTCAAACAGATGGCGCAGACCCTCAACTACCTGTCCGAACACGAGCTGCTGGATTATGCTGATCTGGAAGCAAAAACGGCAGAGGCGACGGCCCGTTACCATGCGTTGTCCGACCAGATCAAGGCCGCCGAGAAGCGCATGGCCGAGATCGCCGTGCTGCGCACCCACATCGTCAACTATGCCAAGACCCGCGACACCTATGTGGCCTACCGCAAGGCCGGGTATTCAAGAAAATTCCGGCAGGAGCATGAGGAAGAAATCTTGCTGCACCAGGCCGCCAAGGAGGCGTTCAAAGAGCTGAACGTGAAAAAGCTGCCCACCGTCAAGGAGCTTCAGACCGAGTACGCCAAGCTGCTGGCAGACAAGAAAGAGGCTTACGCCGAGTACCGGCAGGCCCGCGCCGCCATGCGGGAGCTGCTGACGGTCAAGAACAATGTGGATCGGGTCCTGGGCTTTGAGGATGGAAAACAGATTGAGAAAGAACGTGATCAGAAGCAGAACCGTTAATAACCTTGGTAAAGCGAAAAGCCGGGCGCGGGGGCTGTATGGCCTCTGCGTCCGGCGCTGTTTTTTTGCCTTTATGCCTGCTCCATCGGGAAATTCGGCAGGGCTTCCAACAGCTTCATAATCAAGTGCTGTTTCATATCCTCGTCCACGGCCAGCTCGTCGATCATGGGGGCATAGTGTTCAATCACCTTTTCCGTAGCCCACTTCTCGCCTGCGACGGCTGCCTTGATCGTGGCGCTGTCCAGCAACATTTCCTGTTCGGCCATCCCTTAAACACTCCTGTCATAGTTTTTATTCAGCATACCACAGAAGCGCCGGGAATACCACCATCAGAAGAATTTTCCTACGCATTTAGAAGCCCTCTCTGGCGGGGATTAGATAATCTGTCCCGCCTACCATGCCGGAAAAGCCTTAAAAGTTCCTCTGAAATCCATTTTCAAGTAGCTTTAATGGTGAAAGCCTTTATTTTTCAAGCAGTTGCGTTATTTTCATCTTGTTTGCGCCTTCATCATCTGGGGAAATTTCAGGGGCAAGCAAAGAATCCAAAGAAAGCGGAACAACCTTTGCCAGAGCTTTCAAAATCAGATAAGACGGGTTCATTTTCCCTCTCTCAATATTTGCGATCTGCTTTGTGGAAACATGGCTGATGTCCGAGAGTTCTTGTTGTGTCAAGCCTTTTTCTTTCCGGGTAGCTTTCAGCTTCAGACCCAATTCCTTCAATTCGTCAATCGGCATAATCATTCACCTCAATAATATTGTATCCTGCCGATTTCAGACAAGGAATAGCCTTGTTGTTCCGGTTTGCAGGAATGATTATGCTGATTTTTGGATTCCGTTCATGAGTATATGCTTGTATTCTTCGAGCAGAAGAACTATATAATAACCGGCGTTCCCGGTCTAGGAAACGACGCCGTAAAAGGAAATCTTGCGTCTTTTTCAAAACATTCATTGGACAAGCGACGCTTGAAAAAGTACATAGGAAAATTGAAGAAATCCTCAATGAACGAGGTTAATCGAGCTTTGGCAGTCAGTGTAGGACTGTCAAAGTTTTATTTGTGCCAAAAAGAATGTGCAGAGCATTTGAACCAAATTGCTGAGAATAATACCCGGCAATGACCGGAAGGAGGTTATATTATGTTTGAAGAAAGAATTGCTGAAATGAACCGTGAAACAGAAACCATGCAGGCCCATTATGCTCCTGAGAAAAGGACCTACACAGTTGATGAAATCCAGGATATTCTGGGAATCAGCCAGCCGACCGCCTATGCGCTGATTAAAAAGAATCTGTTTCACAGTATTCGCATTGGGCGGAATATCCGGGTATCGAAAGCCAGCTTCGACGCTTGGCTGGACAATCAGGGTTAATTTGTCAAGGATGTCGCGGGACTGATCGACAACATGGATGATATGGTCTTTATCCCTTACAATATAGGCATAACAGCTGTTTACCTATTTTGAAAGGAGATCGTATCAATGAATCATGTGACGATTGCCCTGGAGCCGGGACAGGTGGATGTTGCCAGTCAGAAACGCACCTATACCGTCCTGGAGATTCAGGATATTTTGAGCATCAGCCGCCCTACGGCTTATGCGTTGATTCGGAAGAATTACTTCCGCAGCATCCGGGTGGGAGGCCAAATTCGGGTTTCCAAAAAGAGCTTCGATGAATGGCTGAACCGTGGAAACGGGGGTGATGCGCATGAATAACATTACCCCTTCCTCAAAGAAGAAAACAAGCATTTCCGTCCGGGAGATGCGCCAGATATTAGGCTTGAACAAAGTGGAATCCTATTGGCTGGTACATCAGAACCGGTTTCGCACGATAGTGGCTGCTGGCCGGATGCGGATAATGCTGGACAGCTTTGAAGAATGGTATGCCGGGCAGTTCCATTACAAGAAAGTCAATGGAGAAGCGCCCGGTTCCAAGTGGGAGAAAACCACAATGTCCATTCGGGAAGCTGCTGCCCTTTTAGGATTGCAGGAAGCAACCCTGTATGACCTGTTGAAAAAGAAGCCATTCCAAACAATCCAGGTGGATAACCGGACACGGATTGACCGGATCAGCTTCTGGGCGTGGTATGAATCCCAGGATTTTTACCGCACCGTGGCAGATCAGCAAGCCGACCGACTAAAATTCGGAGAAACCCTTACCATGCCGGAAGTTGCCCGTCTGCTGGGGACCCACCGGAACAATGTTTACTATTTAGTCCAGAAAGGATGCTTTGAAACAATTCAAACTTCCCGTACCAAGCTGATATGCAAAGATAGTTTTGAGCGTTGGTACGAGGGCCAGAGCAAATATCGGATTGTTTCCGCCGCAAACGGAGGTGATGAGGATGGCATCCATTGTTAAAAGAAAGAGCAAGTATTCCGTCGTTTATAATATCGTGGATGAGAACGGCGTGAAGCGCCAGAGATGGGAAACCTTCGCTTCTCAGGCAGAGGCGAAAAAGCGAAAGGCACAGATTGAGTACCAGCAGAGTACCGGAACCTTCATTGCGCCGACAGCAAAGACGATCCGGGAACTTTTGGAGGAATACATCAATATCTACGGCATCAACACTTGGGCGCTGTCCACTTATGAAAGCCGCCGTGCCTTGATTGATAACTACATCAACCCAATCATCGGGGATATGCCGCTGGAGCAGGCAACGCCACGCGTAATGGACAAATATTACCGGGACTTGCTGACTGTCAAAGCGAAACCCCGCCCTTACCAGACTCCGCGAAATGAATACCTTTCTCCGAGGACGGTAAAGGAAATACATAAAATCCTGCGGAATGCTTTTAATCAGGCTGTGAAGTGGGAAATGATCTCCAGAAATCCTGTGCTGAATGCTACGCTTCCCAAGTGTGAAACCAAGCCCAGGGAAATCTGGACAGCGGATACCTTGTTCCATGCTCTGGAACTCTGTGACGATGATAACCTGGCGCTGGCGTTGAATCTGGCGTTTTCCTGTTCGCTCCGCATGGGAGAAATGCTCGCACTCACCTGGGACTGTATTGATATTTCAGCTGAGAGTATTTCTCACGATTGCGCCAGCATCTTCGTCAATAAGGAATTACAGCGAGTACAAAAGCAGTCGTTGGAAATGCTGGACGGCAAAGGCGTGATAAAGGTGTTTCCGTCTATTCTGGTATCCAAACATACGGCGCTGGTCTTAAAAGAGCCGAAAACCAAGACCAGCATCCGAAAAGTATTTCTGCCCAAAACGGTTGCTGAAATGCTTCTCAAGCGTCAGGCAGAGCAAAATGAACTGAAAGAACTTTTTGGAGAGGAGTACACCGATTATGGCTTAGTATTCTGTTCTCCGATGGGAACGCCCATTGAAGGGCAGGTTATCAACCGGGCGCTGAATAAGCTGATTGAGGATAACGGGCTTCCGAAGGTAGTATTTCATAGTCTGCGGCACAGCAGCATTACCTACAAACTCAAACTTAACGGCGGAGATATGAAATCCGTACAAGGTGATTCGGGACACGCCCAGCTGAAGATGGTGGCGGATGTGTACTCTCACATCATCGACGAGGACAGACGGCTCAATGCCAAGCGTTTTGAGGATGCCTTCTATTCCGGGCATAAAACAGAGGATGAGCTGGATGGACTTCATGCTCGCTCCATTGAGCAGGCGGCAGCGCCGCAACCAGCAGAACCGGAAACGGATCAGCAGCTCCTTCTCAAACTTCTGAATAATCCTGAGATGGCCGCACTGTTGAAAACGCTGGCAAAATCCTTATAACAGGAGAAGAAAAGCAAGGTTTGGTTCACTTAGCCACCTTGCTTTTTCTTTGTCTTAGCTTTATAATATTTTACAGTGTGACAATCAACTTTTTCAGACTCCTCTGCTAATTCCTTGCCAGTCAGAGGCCGAAAAAAGAGGTTATTTTAGCCGTAAAACCCTTTGGAATGGTTAAGAATAAAACACGCCAAAAGCCCGTAAATGCTTGGGTTTCCTTGTGTTTGGTTACGAAGCGATTAGCAAACTGGGGCGAACTCCTAAGCGGAACGTAGTGAGTTCGAGTCTCGCCGGGGGTGCTGAATGCGCCGAAAGTCTGCAATCGACTTTCGGCGCTGTTTTTTTACCAATTTGCCTGTTGCGTGGGCGCGGTTTCAAAGCGCAGGGTGAGCTGATCGTCCGGATTGTCGAAGAGCACCTCGAGCTCGAGATCGTTCATCTGCGCGTAAACGATTTCGACGCTGCCGTCCGGATTGCGGATGCCGTCGATCGCCGGAACATCGCTGGCGGTATACTTCACGATCAGCGCAGGCGGTTCGCCGAATTTCGCCTGAATGTAATCGGCATACGCCTGAAGCGATTGGGTTTTATGAATGTTGCCGAGGATGAAATCGCTGGCATAATAGCCCTCAAGATTGCCGTCCTCCACCGCGGTATTGCCGCCGGCGGCGAGGTAATGCGTCAAATCGATCAGATAATACCAGCCGTCCTGAAGAATGTAATTGAACACGTGCCCATTGCCGTCCGGCTGCGAAAGCCCGATATAGCCGATTTCATCGTAATCGCCGCTGAGGATGTAATGCAGCCAGTTGGAATCCGTGGCACAGCAGCCGTTGTTGGTCAGAACCGCGGAATAGCCCGGCTTGTGATGCTCCCAATCGACGCCGTTTTCCGGAATGCGCACGTTGTCGTCCGAGGAAAGGAAGCCGCCGATCTGATAAAGCTGAAGCGCTTCGTAGAGCGTCGAAATTTCGCTTTGCTTTTCCTCGGGAGAATGCCCGATCATCTGAGAAATTTCCGCGTTCGTATAGCGGCTGCCGCCCAGCGAGTTCGCCGGAACCCAGTAAACGTCGCGCGCAATCTCGCTTTGATAATGTGCGTCGATGCGCAGCGTGTTAAGATCATAGCCCTGATCCTGTGAATAATCGACGTTCGGCGTTTCGGAAACCGCATTCTTCATATCGCAAACGAACGTGATCTTGTATTCGTTCTGATCCGGATCCCGATAGGCAAATACGTAATGGCGAACGTCGAACGGCGCGGGGGAGGGGTGCCAGTCGTCGAAGGACGCGCCGGAATGGGGCGCGAGCGCGACGAAATCCCAGCCGGCAAAATCGTCGGCGGGATGAACGAAGTCGCCATCCGAATTGCCGTTTGAAAAATCGTTCACGACGAGATTAACCAGCGAAAGCGGCTGATCGGTCGCGTTTGCCAGAAGAAAGGAAAAGCGATAATCGCCGCTCGCTTCCTGAACGGCGGCAGCGGAAAGCGTTTCCTCGCCGGGCTGCATGAATGTATACTCGGCTGCGGTCGTGTCGGTTTCAGACGCTTCAGGCGCTTCCTGATCACCGCCCGGCTGGGAAGAATTGTTTGCGCGCAGCATTTCGATTACCTGAATCGCCAGATCGTATTCGCCCCTGTCCAGCAGGGAGATGATGTAATCGTAATCCACGTTTCCGGTGCCGTCGGCATAAGCGATTGGTGCGAGACATAAAATCAGCGCCAGCAGCAAAAGAAATCCCTTTTTCATTTTGATCCTCCATAAAATCAGCATAGTGCCGTTTCATTATACCCGATTCAGAACGGAATTTCAAGGAAAAAGCCCATCCGAACGGACGGGCTTTGAAAATCAGGCGCTTTGATCGAGCAGCATTTGCAGCGATTCTTCGGATTCGCCTTCGCGAACGCGGCGATAGGTAAGAATCAGGCGCTCGTCGTCCAGACAGGTGGAGAGCGTCAGCAGCGCGTCGGCGGGCGTGACCGTGATTGGGATTTCATAGAACGAATGCTCGCGCAGCGCCTTAATGAACGCATTGAACTGATGCTCCGTCCGGAAGGTCGGCGTGCCCGTATAGGCGATATAGCCGCCGGCATTGACGTTCTCCGGAACGGAATTGACGCAGAACAGCACGTATCGCTCCTCACGATAGAGCGTATTCAGCGACGCAAAGCCGTGATCGCGAACGAAATCGAGCTTGCGCGCGTGCGAAAGCAGCCCGAACATCGTGCCGTCGTACATATTATGACCGTGAATGACCAGATGCTGCGTCTTTGGAACGAGCGGATGCAGCTCGTCGAGAAACAGCGTGCCGGCGGAACTGGATTTGCGGTCGAAATCGTGGGTAAGGTAATAGGTATTGTCCCGATAAACGACGGGCAGGCTGACCATGCCCGAAATGCGCAGCCACGCGACCAGATCGCGGTTTTTCGCAAAGAGCTCGCGCATTTCGGGGCGAATTTCCTCGGAAACCAGCTGGTATTCCGGCTTCAGCGTCGCAATCGGCTGGACGGACGGTTCAGGCGTGGATTCGGATGCGAGCCTGGAAACGGCGGTTGGTTCGGATGCAGATTCGTGCGCAAGCGCAGATGCGTCGGTTGGATCAGATGCGAGCGAAGTCAAAGCGGTCGATTTGGATGCGGCGGAATGCGATTCTTCATAAATCGCCTGTAATTCGGCGTTCGCCTGCTTTACGCCGTGTGAATGCGCGAAATAAACGGTCAACCGAACCGCGCCGAATGCGATCAGCCCCAAACAGAGCAGCGCAGGAAGAAAGCGCCTCCAGACGATTCTTCTTCCCGTGCGCCGCGCATTCGGCTGGCGAAGTTGGGCGGTGGGTCGATTGGCTGTCATGCGCTGCATATTCGGCTGGCGAGATTGCGCGGCGGGTTGGATTTCTTTTGTGCGGCGTCCATTCAGTTGCCGGGAGTGCGAATGGGTTAGCCTTCTTCCCATTCGCACTTTCCGTCCGCGCCTGTTTCGGCGGGCGTATTTCATGCGCGCCGCCTCCTGCGCGCGATTACCATCAGCCCCGCCACGCCGAGAATACACATGGCGAGCCAGAGCATCGGCGTGGACGAATCGCCCGTTGCCGGCGGAACGACGGGTTCGGATACGTGCAGCACCGCGACGTCGGACTGCACGACCGCGCCGGTCGCGTCGGTAATCAGGCAGCCGTACTGGAATCCGTCGTATTCCTTCTTGAGGACGGATGTGGTATAGCTCGCGCCGGTCGCGCCGTCGATCGGCTTCCAGCCCGCGCCCTGATTGCGGTTGATGTACCACTGATAGGTAAGCCCCGTGCCTTCGGCGATTACATAGAACGTCGCCGTTTGCCCCTCGACCATGTATTGCGCCTCCGGCTGGCGAATGATTACGAGCGTTTTTCCGAGCGTGACGGAACGCTGATTGTCGAAATCGGCAAATTCGTTGCCGGAATCGTTGTCCGTGATCGTGAATACGATTTCGCCGCCGTTCGCGCCGCCGAGCAGCCGCTCCGCGGGAATATCGAGCGTGTAGCCGAAATCCTCGTCGATCGCGCGGACGAAGGTGTAGCTGAATACGGTATTTCCGTTTCGGGTCGCAGTCAGCGTCGGCGCGATGCGGCTCGACGTTTCCGAGCGCCCCGTGATGCTTACGCGCACAAATTCCTTGCCTTCGGAATCGACGTATGCCTGACAATCGAGCGTCAGATCGCCGCGGCCCAGCTCGATATGCTTTTCCATATCGGCGGGATCGACATTTGCGCGCCTGACGCCGATCAGCGACGGCGCGTTGGCGTTTGTGGAAACGAGATTGCCGTCCGCGTCAAAGCCGTATTCCGTGTCGCTCGCGTTGACCGCCGCGCCGGACAGTGAGCCGGAATAGTGCGTCAGCGCGAACAGATTGCCCAGCTCCGCGGTGAGCTTGACGTTGCCGTTCCAATCCTCCGGAACCTTGAACGACGCCTGATACGTATGCACGCCGCCCGGCATGAGCAGATTGGTGTGCACGTATTCGGCGACGGCGTTTCCGTTCTGGAAGGTCGTCGTCAGCCAGCTGTCGCCGTTCAGATCGTCGTAAATGCCGCTTATGCGGGTTACGGAAAACGCGGAATCATCCCGCGCGCCGAACAGGGTGTTTACGCTGTTCGTTTCGGGATTTGAGCAGTCCACGAGCACGGTTTGAAGCGGCTCGGCTGCGCCCTCGGCGAGAATGCCCACCATGAATTTGGAAACCGGCAGGTTTCCGATGTTCTTTACGGCAAACAGCAGCGTCGCGTATTCGCCCGCGCACACGCACGGATCATACGAGACTACGCCGGTGAGCTCGACGGCGGTTTGCAGGCTGAATGTAAACCGGATCAGCCGCTGACTGACCGCCGCGGATTCGGCGTTCGGGTCGTTTTTCATTGCCGTCGTGTAATAGCCGGTTCCGTCCATCATCAGATGCAGGCTTTCCGGATGCTCGGACAGCTCGACGAGCGTAAACGGAGCGCTCATCGTGTTCGTTTCGCGGTCGAAGCGCACGCATTTGATCTCGTATTTCTCGGCGCTTTCGTATTCGCCTGTGCCGGCGCTTTCCGTCCAGTAAAGATAGGTGATTCCGTAGGTCGAGCCGTCGTTTACGGTGGTGATCTTGAACTGACCGGAATAGAGGGGAACGTCGTAATCGCGAATCGCGAAGCTGCCGTTCCCGATGCGGCTCGCACCCATCAGGCGATAGCAGTCCGAGCCGTCGTCCGCCTGTCCCTGCTTGAGATAGAAGATAAATTCCTGCGCGTCGGGCAGTGCGCCGTATTCCACCAGCGGCGCGAAATAAACCACGTCGCTGTCCAGCTTCTGTTTCGTGCCGTTCAGGTGAATGAACAGACCGGTGTCCTCGTTCATCTCCGGCGTTCGCTTTTCCATGACCTTCAGCCGGTAATAGCACGAAAGGGATTTGTCGTCGCCGACATATGTGCCGTCAAACTTCGCGTTCGTCGGGCGCGCGGCGGAAAGCGCGCGCGTAATCGTCGCCGGATCGGAGGTGTAATCGCCGAATTCGGGATTCAGATCGGTGACGGGGGATTCCTGCAAGCCGCTTGCGGTGCGCTCAATATCGATTGTGACGACGCCCTTCGTTTCGCCGGTGCTGAGCCATTCGCAGTTGCAGCCGGCGTTCATAAACCAGAGATTGCGATTCGCGTCGCGCGGCGCGTTGTTCGTCAGGTACATGATCGGCGTGGAAAGCGAATAGCCTCCCCAGTCGCCGCCGGTCGCGCGGGTGACTTCCGCCTTGTACGTGCCTGCGGTGTTCGAAATGCCGAGCCCGAGCGTGCCGTCCGGAAGCTCGACCGCCTGCATCACGGCGACGGTCATCCGGCTCTGGGTGGGCTTGCCGTCCTTGCGGTCTTCAAATATGCCGCTCAGGATCGTAACGCCAACCACGTCGCCGTGCGCCATCGTCGCAAAGGCATAGTCGGTCGCTTCGGCCGCGCGCCAGGAATCGCCGCCGGTTTCAGGGTAAACCTTGCCGTAATTGGCGGGATTGTCCAGATTGTACCAGACCAGCTCGCCCTTGCGGTCGCCGCTGCCAATGGTCGGGGTAATCCAGAAGCCGAACGTCGCGGATTTGCCGCTGCCGGGCAGCTTCAGCGTGGCATACTGAATTTCGCCCGCGAGACTGTCGAGGCGCGAGAAGATTTCCTCCTCTTTATCCGCGGGAAGCCCGTCGCCGGAAAGGGTAATCGGCAATGCGTCCGCAGCGGAGGGGGTGTTCACGCCGTTCTGAATCTGCGTGTAGACCTGCGCCGCGCCTTCCGACGCGTTTTCGGAATCGCCGTTTGCGGCGGAATCATAAGCGTAAGTGCCCTTCCAGAGGTTTTCCTTCCATTTTGCCACGAACGCCTGCACGGTCACGTCCAGCCCCATGCCCAGCGAAACCGCAGCGCTCGTCGGATTGGTCAAGCGCAGCTTCGGCGCGATGTTTCCGAAGAATCGCAGCGCGATATTCAGCAGCCCGCGAATGCCGACGCCCGCGCTTACGCCCAATTCCGCAAGCAGGTCGACCGTCAGTCCCTGTCCCTTGTTGAACAGGAATCTGGCGTTCCCGAGGCCCGGAAGATCCGCTTCCAGCCCCAGCCCGAACGACGCGCCGATCGAGAACGTGTAATCCAGCGCCGCGAAGATCGGAATGCCGCCGGCAACCAGGAACTGCCAGCCGTAGCCGCCCTTGAACGCCGATTGAATGCCGCCCGCGCCGGTTAAGCTGAATCGCGTTGCGTCGGGCCTGATGTGCCCCTGAAGACCGGCGAATACGGTGACGCTCGCGCTCGCTTCGCCGAGAAATTTTACCTTGTCGGTTGCCCCGGCGTTTTTGTAAACCTGATTGTCGATCGCGTGCGCGTCGCGCTGCGCCTGCCTGTTCGCGTCGTCGGCGCGCTGCTGAACGTCGCGGGAGCTTTCATGCTTCCAGTTCAGCTCGTCGCTTTTGAAATCCTTGCCGTAAGCGAACATGATATAGCCGGTAGGATCAATCATCAGCTGCGCCGGAAGCCATGGCATATCCAGCGAGAGCTTGCTGCCGCCGATGAACGGAATGGACGAGGGGAATGTGAGCGAGAGATTGCCGCCGGTGAACGAAAGGTTGTTCGTATCCAGAAACTGCGGCTCGTCCACGACTGCCTTTTCGACCGTCAGCTGCGTTTGATATTCCTTTGAAAACGAATTCGTTTCCACGCGCACGCCGACGCTCGAACCGGGCACGATCAGCTGTGCGTATCGCCCGCTGAAGATTACGGCGGTGCCGGAGGTGAAGCTGCGCCGGTCTTCTTTTGCGACGATGTTGCCGTCCGCGTCGTAAACCTGATACGTCAGGTAAAGGAAGCCGCTGATCTTCGTTTTCGAGAAGCTGTCGATCAGAATGTCGAATACCTGTTCCGCGTTGTTTTTCGGCGAATAGTAAATCGTGGTTTTCTGGCTGAGAATGTCGGTTCCGTTGTAGCCCGCCATGCGCAGGTACGGCTGCCCCGCATACAGCTCCATGCGCACGGTTTCCGCGGAGCCGCCGCGAATGCTCAGCGTGCGCATTTCGCGGGTGCAATAGTAATCGCTTTTGATAATCGCATTTACGGTCACGCGGTTTTTCTCGTCCGGCAGGTAATCCATGATCAGGAACGTGACCAGACCCTCCGCATTCGTCTTGGCGGTTTGGGTAATCGCCGGCTTCGACGAGGAGGAAACCGTGACCGAAGCGTCCTTCATCGGCTTGCCGGCGGAATCGCGCACGATGAATCCGAACTGCTTGGACGAAAGCACGAGTACCTCGAAATCCACGCCGTTCTGCGAATCGATATTCGCCTGTTCCTCATCCGTAAGCATTTTCGCTTCGGCGAGGAGCTGCTCGGACGCGCTGCCGGTAAGCGCGCCGTCCGGCGCATCCGCGGCATTCATCAGCGACGCAAACGACGTGCTGCCGTTTTCGAGCGCGGTATGATACAGCGAATAGTAATTCGCCACCGTCGAAATCGTCTGGCGCATGGATGAGACGTCCTCGCGAACGCGCAGCGCAATGCGCATTTCCTCCCGCGCGGAGAGGTTTTCCGCGCTCGAAAGGCGATAGAGATCATTGTAAACGCTCTGGCTGCGGGCTTCAAGATCGTCGCGATAGAATGCGATGCGGTTGTACAGCTGCTGAAGCGTAATGCTTACGCCCTGAAGCGAAATGCTTTTGCCCTCCTGCGCCATATCCAGCAGCTGAATGCCGTCCTGAATGCGGGCGATCAGACCGCCGGCTTCGTCGGATAAAAGCCATGAAAGGTATTGCCGAACCTGAACGGCGTTCATCGTTTCCAGAAGTGCGTCGCCCTCCCGCCACGGCTGATCGCCATCGGAAAGCGAAATCATGCGCCGGGCTTCTTCGATTTCCTGCGCCGAGAGCGGCGAAATCTCCGCGAGTGAGGACGCCGCCGAAAGCAGCGTCAGAAGCGCAAGCGCGAGACTGAGAATTCTCTTTAGCATAAACGCACCTCCGAAGCCTTAGCGAGCAAGCGCCTGATTTCCGGAAAGATCATAGGAAATTACGTCGCCCCAGTTGCGGCGCAGCGCGGTTTCCACGGTAAGATCGGTATTGTTGTAATTCAGCGACCACTGCGTGTTGCTGGTCACGTCCTCGGGGTTCGGATCCTGCGCGGCGGCGCGGAGGGCGTTCCATGCGGTGTCGTTCGTGTGTGCCGGTTCGGATTCAAACACGTTCAGCACCGCGTCGTAGCGCTCGCGGCCATGACCGTAAATCCCGTTTTTCTGATTCGGCAGTACCTGATCGCGATAGAGAATGAAGAAATTCGTCACAGCATCTGTCTTCGTGTCGACGAGCGGGCGCGCGGGATCGTCGCAGTCGTATTCAACCGCGCGGCCGTCGCCGGAAGCGTCGGTAATATAGAAATGGTAATCCCTGCCGGAGGACGCGAACATATCGTAGCCGCGCAGCAGCTCGACCGCTTCCTCCGTCGTCGCCGCGTGATCGAGCACGAGGCGAATTGCCAGCGTGGTCGCGATGGTCGGCTTGCCGGTGTTCTGAATCGTCGGCTCGCTGTCGAGCGTCAGCACCGCGATGGACACGCCCTTTTCATTCATGCCGTCCAGACAGATAAACGGCGCGGTCAGCGCGGCGAGCTTCTGTTTCGCGCTCGATTCCGGCGTATTTGCGTTTATATTGTCCAAAGCCGCGAATGCGACGGATTTGTAGCCGTCCTTCGGCGCGCAGTAAACGAGCATCGAGGAGGTGTCGAGCTTGAAATCGTAGTTGCGGCCCATGTGCACATTCCCGTCCTGATCGATCATCGTAAACGCCGTGCAGCCGAACGACGGCGCTTTGATGTTCACCGGCAGCAGCGGCAGCGCTTCCTTCACGATCGCGCTTACGAAGCTCTGGTTGTCGGTAATGCCGGCGGCGATGATATTGTCCAGATTGTAATCGTATTGAACGTTCATTCGGTAAAGGTTGTAGCCGTCGTCATAAGCGGTGATCTTTTCGATCGAGGAAAGCGTGCGCAGGCGCGTGAAATACACGCAGCAAAACGCGACTGCGAGCAGCAGAATCAGCGCAAGCAGCGCGATCAGAATTCGCTTCAAAACTTTTTTCATCGCTTTGATTCTCCTTTTTTCTTCAATTTCTGTTCTTGAATCCGGAAGCAGGCAACCGTGAACGCGACGCCCACTATAAACGCGCCCACGCCTACCACCACATACGCGCCCGTGCCGCGCTGAAGCAGCACTGCGCTCCAGCCGCCCGTGACGCGGGATACGCCCGGCGCGTGAACGCCGGAAATCACGACGCCGATTCCAATCGCCAGGCAAACGCACGCGGCGGAGAGCCGCGCGACGGACGCGCGCAGGCGACGTTTCCTGTAAAGACGCGCGCGGCGGCAAATCTCGCGCAGCCGCGGCTCCGTCCTGTCGGACATGACCAATTCCTTTCCTCCCTTGCAAGAATGTTCTATTCTATAAAAGGCAGAAAATGGGAAATCCTCTCAGCAAAAATGAAAAAGAACCGCTCTTTGCAGAACGGTTCTTCGGAAAATTTTGGGTGCGCTTTAGTCAGACTGTCTCGGCTTCGAAACGGCGCGGACGGCGAGCGCGATCAGGTAATTCCCGCCGATGATCGCGACGAACCACCCCACCGACGCGATTGCCGGCTGGCGATAGACCTGAAGAAACGGATACGGCCCGTCCAGCTCGCGCGCAAGATTCAAAATCAGCGTTACAATTCCGTAAATCAACGTCGGAATCACGGCGTATGCCGCGGTGCGCATCGGAATGTTCGGGCGTTCGAGCAGCGCAAACGCGGCCAGAATCAGAATCGGGCACAGCAGATGATGATACAGCATATCGCCTTGCGTCAGCATTGTGCGATAGCCGTTTTTCCCCGCGTCCGGCGCGAGCACGAACAGCACCACCAGAAACGTGACCATCAGGCAGCAGACCGCGGAAAACTGAATGCAATATGCCCAGACGGGCGTTTTTTCCCGCTTTGCGCAAATGCTTTTGATTTCAAAGCCCGCAATCACCAGACACGCGAACGCGCCGAACAGATTGCTCAGCTGCGTATAGTATTTGAGAATTGACCAGCCCGAATGCCGGGCGGCGGTCGCCGTTCCGTAAAGCGCCATGCCTGCCACGGCGAGATTGGCAATCAGCGCGAGAAGACGCGGCATTTGCCTTTTCATATTCAGTTTCCGAGAATCCTGAAATCGTGATCCAGCGCGTTCAGCGTTTCGCAGCCCGTTTCCGTGACCGCAACCAGATCCTCGACGCGCACGCCAAATTTGCCCGGCAGATACACGCCCGGCTCGACCGAGAACGTCATGCCCGGCTGCGCGATCGTCTGATTCGTCGCGGAATTATCCGGCGGCTCGTGAACGTCCAGCCCGATGCCGTGACCGGTGCGATGGATGAAGTATTCGCCGTAGCCGGCTTCCTCAATCACGCTGCGCGCCGCCTTATCGAATTCGGACATCGGAACGCCGGGGCGAACCGCGGCGCGGCCGGCGGCGTTTGCACGCGTGACCAGCTCGTGCACCTTTTTCTGTTCGTCCGAAGCGGATTTCCAGAACACGGTGCGCGTCATATCGCTGGCATAGCGCTTATGCAGCGCGCCGACGTCGATGATCACGGAATCGCCGGGCTTCAGGCGCGTATTATCGGAAGCATGGTGGGGTTCGGCGCAGTTCGGACCGAAGCAGACCAGCGGCTCGAAGCTCGACCCGTCCGCGCCGACCGCCTTGGCATTGTCGAGATAGAGCCGGCAGGCTTCCAGCTCGGTCATGCCCTCGCGCAGACCTTCGATCGTGCGGCGGGTGATTTCGTCGTTCATTCGGGAGGCGGTGCGCATCAGGCGAAGCTCTTCCTCGTCCTTCATCATGCGCGCAAGGTCGACCGGACGGCTGCCGAGGACGGGCTGAACGTCGGCTCTCGCGGCCATCAGGCGAAGGGTGAACTGGCTGGGCCAAAATTTATCGACGCCGATTTTTCCGGGCAGGATGCTCGGCGCGAGCAGCGCGATGGGGTCGTCGGTATCGTCGAATTCGACGAGAGGCACGGAGGTATTGCCCGTCAGCGCGAACAGGCGATTGGCGAACAGGGTGATGCTTCCGTCGTCCTTTAATAGAAGCGCGAGCATTCTTTCGCCGGGGGAAACGAACGTGCCCGTGAGGTAATAGACCGATTCCGGCGCGGAAACGATGATCTGGCTCAAATTTTCCGCGCGCATATTTTCGATTACGCGGCTGATTCTCCGTTTATTCATGATCCGGTTCCTTCTCTCTGGTTTGCATTTGTTCGAGCGCGACGCCGCCCTCTTCAAAGATTTTAAGCGCGAAATCGTCCGGATAGCCTTCCTCATAGACGACGCGATTGATGCCGGCGTTGACGATCATTTTCGCGCACAGCACGCACGGCTGATGCGTGCAATACAGCGTTGCGCCCTCGATGGACGAGCCGAGCTTTGCCGCCTGGATGATGGCGTTCTGTTCGGCATGGACGGCATAGCACAGCTCCGCGTGCGTTCCGGACGCGATACCGATCTTTTTTCTCAGGCATTCGCCGCGCTCGACGCAGGTTTTGATGCCCGCCGGCGCGCCGTTATATCCCGTGGTCACGATGCGCTTGTTTTTCACGATCACGCACCCGATTTTCCGGTTCGGCTTAAAGCAGCTGGCCCAGTTGGAGATGACCCATGCGAGCTCCATGAATCGCTGATCCCATTTATCCATCCGCTCTGCTCCTTTCATAACTTTGTTCCATTATAGCGCATTTTCCGTTTTCTGCGCCGCTTCGCTCCCAAAATCAAATATTTAACAGAAAAATTGGGTTCAAAGGGGTTGATTTTCTGCCGAAACATGGTAAACTATCCCCTGTAAGCGGTTAGCACTCGGATAAAATGAGTGCTAACAAGCAACTGCTTGACAGGATAAGGGAGGTTTATTGATATGACTATTAAGCCTTTGGGCGATCGCGTAGTGATCAAGAATCTGGAAGCGCAGGAAGTAACGAAGGGTGGACTGTATCTGGCGACGACGGCGAAGGAAAAGCCGGTGATGGCGGAAGTCATCGCGGTTGGTCCCGGCGGAAACGTTGACGGCAAGGAAGTCACGATGTACGTCACCGTTGGCGAAAAGGTCATCTACTCGAAGTACGCGGGCACGGAAGTCAAGCTCGACGGCGAAGAATACATCATCGTTCGTCAGTCCGACATCCTCGCCATCGTCGCCGACTGAGTCGGATTCACCTGCTGCCGCGTTTGGTCACGGCGAAATTGAATCGGGAAGCGATTCAATTTCTTGGTAAGTTCGGAGCGCGATGTTCTTCCCAACTTACCGGTCGCTGCGCCGTCATGGTGACGGCGGGCGGTGCCCGCTGACGATTGCTGCCGCGCTTAGTCGCGACGATTTTGAATCGGGAAGCGATTCAAAATCTTAGGTGGTTCTAAGCACTGGCGAGTTCCCATCTTCCCGGTCGCTGCGCCGTCATGGTGACGGCTTGCGCCCTGTGGGTGGGGCAGTAAACTTGAGAGATTGAAGCGCGAAGCGGTTTGATTTCTCGGTGCGTTCAAAGCATTGGCGTTCTTCTCATCCTGACGCGAATTGCAGCGGATAGCGGCGCAATTCACTCGGTGTGTTGGGGTTGAACGGGATGCGAATCTGGATTGTTTCTTTCCGCTTTTGCGGGGTTGATTTAAGATAATTGGAGGGAATATTATGGCAAAGCAGATTAAGTACGGCGAGGACGCGCGTCGCGCACTGGAAGCCGGTATCAATACGCTGGCGAACACGGTGAAGATCACTCTGGGCCCGAAGGGTCGCAACGTTGTGCTGGACAAGAAGTTCGGTTCTCCGCTGATCACGAACGACGGCGTGACCATCGCGAAGGAAATCGAGCTGGAAGACCCCTTTGAGAACATGGGCGCGCAGCTGGTTCGCGAGGTTTCCGTAAAGACCAACGACATCGCGGGTGATGGCACGACCACCGCGACGCTGCTGGCGCAGGCGCTGATTCACGAGGGCATGAAGAACGTTGCCGCGGGCGCGAACCCGATGGTTCTGAAGAAGGGCATTCAGATGGCGACGGACGCAGCGGTTGCGTCTCTGAGCGCGATGTCCAAGCCGATTGAATCCAAGCAGGAAATCGCGCAGGTTGCGGCAATTTCCTCCGGCGACGAAGTGATCGGCGCGCTGATCTCGGACGCGATGGAGAAGGTTGGCAAGGACGGCGTGATCACCGTTGAGGAATCCAAGACGATGAAGACCGAGCTGAACGTCGTCGAAGGTATGCAGTTCGATCGCGGCTATGCTTCTTCCTATATGTGCACCGACATGGAGAAGATGGAAGCGGTTCTGGACAATCCGTACATCCTGATCACCGATAAGAAGATCTCGAACATTCAGGAGATCATCACCCTGCTGGAGAGCGTTGTGCAGTCCGGCAAGAAGCTCCTGATCATTGCCGAGGATGTTGAAGGCGAAGCGCTGGCGACGCTGGTTCTGAACAAACTGCGCGGCACGTTCACCTGCGTTGCGGTCAAGGCGCCCGGCTTCGGCGATCGTCGCAAGGCGATGCTGCAGGATATTGCGGTGCTGACCGGCGGTCAGGTGATTACCGAGGAACTGGGCCTTGAGCTGAAGGACGCGACCATCGATATGCTGGGCACCGCGCGTCAGGTCAAGGTTGACAAGGAAAACACCGTGATCGTTGAAGGCGCCGGCGACCCCGACGAGATCAAGGCGCGCATTGCGTCGATCCGTTCTCAGATCGAAGTTACGACCTCCGATTATGATCGCGAGAAGCTCCAGGAGCGTCTGGCGAAGCTGTCCGGCGGCGTAGCGGTCATCAACGTTGGCGCTGCGACCGAGGTTGAGATGAAGGAGCGCAAGCTGCGCATTGAGGATGCTCTGGCGGCGACCCGCGCGGCGGTTGAAGAGGGCATCGTGCCCGGCGGCGGAACGGCGCTGATCAACGCGTCCAAGGCGGTTGCGAAGCTGCTGCCCGAGGTTTCCGGCGATGTGAAGACCGGCGTGAACATCGTTCTGCGCTCTCTGGAGGAGCCTGTACGCCAGATCGCGGCGAACGCGGGCGTTGAAGGTTCTCTGATTGTCGAGAAGATCAAGGCGAAGAAGTCCATTTCTTACGGCTATGACGCTGCGAAGGATGAATACGCCGATATGCTCGAGCGCGGCATCACCGACCCGACGAAGGTCACTCGCTCCGCGCTTCAGAACGCTGCGTCCGTTGCGGCGATGGTTCTGACCACCGAATCCATCGTTACCGACATTCCCGCTCCGGAACCGGCGCCGGCAGCCCCTCAGGGCGGCATGGGCGGCATGTACTAACAAGGCGGCGCCTTGAGGCGCTTGCTGCCGCGCTAGTCACAACGAAATCGGGTCGGACAACGACCCGATTTCTTACTTGGTTCAAGAAAGATGTTAGTACCCATCAACCGGTCGCTGCGCCGCCGTGGTGGCGGCTTGCGCCCTGCGGTTTGGCGTTTGGGAGTGGAAGATAGCGACAATATCATGTTCTAAATCAAAAGCAGTCGTGCTATTCATTCAATAACACGACTGCTATTTCTATTTTCGAACCGAGTAAGCAAATTGCACCGCTATCCGGTGCAATTTGCGCCAAAATGGGAAGTCGCTAGCATTTAGAACTTGCCCAGATTTTGAATCGCTTCCCGATTCAAAATCGCCGCGATCAAGCGCGGCAGCAACCGTCAGCGGGCACCGCCCGCCGCGGCAGCAAGTGTCAGCGGGCACCG
>OLPR01001193.1_pt1 | contig 21886 bp, 20 predicted proteins | sample 1672761 | NCBI WGS metagenome assembly OLPR01 (sample SAMEA3136721, study PRJEB25190) | human gut metagenome | biome: human gut; feature: human-associated habitat; material: faeces | place: Austria | collected 2013 | reverse complement strand
GCTGCTTCCTATGTCATTTTCTGCCCGTGAGCCGCAGGCTCACAAGAAAATGACGCTTCCGATGAAAGTCTGCTTTAGCGGACTTTCATCGGTATTTTTAGGCCAGCACTTCGGTATCGTTTTCCACCGTGATTTCTTCCACGTTGCGGATGGCCCAGCGGGCGAACACAACGGGCACGTCCTGCGGGCCAACGGCCAGCGTGACGGTGCTTTCATCGCGGATGTTGGTGATGGTGCCGTAGATGCCGCCGATGGTGCACACGCGGTCGCCAACCTTCAGGGCAGCCAGCATTTCCTTGATCTTCTTATCCTTTTTGCGCTGGGGACGGATCAGGAACAGCCAGAAAACAACCACGATCAGCACCATGGGCAGGAAGGTGGTCAGCAGGGCGGCGACGGGGCTCATTTCCTGGGTAGCGTCGGTGGCAGCGGCGGCATCGCCGGTGGTTTCGGCCAGGGCGAAGGCGGCCACGGACAGGGTGAGCAGCAGGCACATAACGAAGGCAGCGATGCGGGACAGCTTGGATTTCATTGAGAAAGCTCCTTTCAAGCGTAGGATAGATCGCTAATTACAGATTATATCATAACCATGCCAAGTATGGCAAGCAAATCCGCAATTATCACGGATTGTTTATTGCAATTATCACGGATTGTTTATATTTCGCTTTGCCCTGCGCTGCGGACGGGTGTAGGTATAGATCACGGTGGACAGCGGGGGCACGGCGATGGAGGCGCTGTAGGCAAACTGCCCGCAGGGCTGCTTCTGCGCGCGGACGGCGCGGGGATTGCCCTTGCCGCTGCCGCCGTAGGCGGGATCGTCCGTATTGAGGGCTTCCTTCACATAGCCATATGCGGGCAGACCCACGCGGTAATCCGCATAGCAGGCGGGGGTGAAGTTGGTTACGCACATCAGCGCGTTGCCCGCCCGATCCCACCGCAGGAAGGACAGGATGCTGCGCTCGCTGTCATCGGCGTTCAGCCAGGTAAAGCCTGCCCAGCCGTCATCCTGCTGCCACAGCGCTGGATGGCTGCGATAGAGGGCGTTGAGGGCGCGCACGCATTTCTGCACATCGGGGTGCCGCTCGTACACCAGCAGGAACCAGTCCAGCTGATCCTCGTACTTCCACTCGATAAAGTGCGCAAACTCCGTGCCCATGAAGTTGAGCTTCTTGCCGGGGTGGCACAGCTGATACCCCAGCAGCATGCGCAGGCCGGCGAACTTTTGCCACAGGTCGCCGGGGTTCTTGTCCAGCATGCTGTGCTTGCCGTGCACCACCTCGTCGTGCGAGAAGGGCAGGATGTAGTTTTCGCTGAAGGCGTACATCAGCGAGAAGGTGAGCTTATCATGATGATACTTGCGATAGACCGGATCGAGCTTAATATAGGAGAGCATATCGTTCATCCAGCCCATGTTCCACTTAAAGCCAAAGCCCAGGCCGCCCGCGTGCACGGGGTGCGTCACCCTGGGATAGGCGGTGGATTCCTCGGCGATCATCATCACGCCGGGATAGCGGCCGTACACGGTGGTATTGAGCCTTTTCAGGAAGGCCGCGCCCTCCAGGTTTTCATTGCCGCCGTGGATATTGGGCACCCACTGCCCCGGCTCGCGGCAGAAATCATGGTACAGGATGGCGCTGACCGCGTCGCAGCGCAGGCCGTCGGCGTGGAACCACTCCAGCCAGTAGCACGCGCTGGCCATCAGGAAGGAGCAGGCCTCGCCCCGGCCGAAATCAAACAGCACCGTGCCCCACTGCGCCATGTCGCTGCGGCGGGGATCCTGATGCTCATAGCAGGGCGTGCCGTCAAAGCGGCGCAGGCCGATTTCATCGCGCGGGAAGTGCGCGGGCACCCAGTCCAGGATCACGCCGACGCCCGCCTGGTGCAGCGCGTCGATCAGGCGCATCAGCCCAAACGCCGTGCCGTAGCGCGCCGTGGGCGCGAAAAAGCCGCTTACCTGGTAGCCCCAGCTCATATCCAGCGGATGCTCCATGACGGGCAGGAACTCCACGTGCGTATAGCCCATGTCCTTCAGATAGGGTACCAGCTCGGCCGCCGTTTCCTCATAGGTATAGAAGGAGCCGTCCTTGTGCCGCCGCCAGGAGCCCAGGTGCATTTCATAGATATTGACCGGCTCGTGCACGGGATCGCCCTGGGCGCGGCGGGACATCCAGGCGGCGTCCTGCCAGGCATAGCCGCCGATATCGGTGAGCAGGCTGGCGTTGGCGGGGCGCAGCTCGCTGCCAAAGGCATAGGGATCGGCCCGCAGATGCCACTGGCCGTCCGCGCAGAGAATGGCGTATTTATAGGCCCGCAGCTTTTGCTGCGCATCGGGATCGGTGCGCCCCTGGGCCTGCGCGTCAAACAGCGCGGCAGGCAGCCGCAGCTCCCATGTGCCGTCATACTGCTTCTGCATGGGATAATCCTCATAGCGCCAGGAGCAGAACTCGCCCGTCACGCACACGCGCAGGGCGTTGGGCGCCCACACGGTAAACTGCCATGCCTGCCCGTCCAGCGTGGTCTTGTGCGCGCCCATCCAGCGATAGGCGTCGTATCCTTCCCCCTGGTGAAACGCCGCGCGCCGCGCGCCGTCCGGCGGTGAATACAGCATGCTGCGCCCTCCTTTTCGGTTGATTTTTGTCCGTATCTATATCATACCAGACCAAAGCGAAAAATGGAAGATGCAAAGTTGCGCAGAAGAGGCCGCAAAATTGTGTGGACAAGCGCGCCTGTTCTGTGTAAAATGAAGTAGAACAATTTGCCTGTCTACACAAAAAAGCGAGGATAACAGCATGTATTATGTCATCTGCGCGGCGTTCATTGCCATGATCGGCTTCTACGGGGCGTTTCAGCGCCTCAAGCGTCAGCCCAAGCGGCGCAAGGCGCTGACCATTGCCTGCAAATGCGCCGCCACGGGCATGGCGGTGCTGGTGGGCGTGCTGGGCGCGGCGCGCAGCGGCCTGCCCTCCAACTGGGTGATGACCGCCGGGCTGATCGCCTGCATGCTGGCCGACGGCCTGCTGTGCGTGCGGTTCATGGTGGGCGGCGCGGTATTTGCGGTGGGGCACCTGCTGTATATCATTGCGTTTTGCATGATGAATCGCCCCGGCTGGGGTAGCCTGGCGCTGTTTATCGCGCTGATCCTGCTGGCCACCTGGCTGTTCAGCCGCTTCCGCACGCGGGTAAATCCCAAGCGCTTCTTCCCCGCCTATGCCTATGCCACGGTGCTGTGCGTAATGGTCGCGCTGGCCGCCGCGCAGCGCCCGATGTTCCTGGCGGGGGCGGCGCTGTTTGCCTTCTCGGACGCGACGCTGGCCTACCTGGGCATGATGGAGCATAGAAGCCGCCGGCTGGATAACATCAGCCTGGGCGCGTACTTTACGGGGCAATTCCTGCTGGCGCTGGCGCTGATCATATAAAAACCGATAAAAATCAATGAAAGCCGCCTTGGGCGGCTTTCAGATTGTCAAAAAAGTCTCGCTTAAACTCTTGGGATGCATGAAGGGGCCGCAGCCCCTTCATATGTAATCCGCAGCAGCGACATGCGCGGTGCGAGGAGCAGCCGTCAGGCTGCTTCCTTTGTCATTTTCTGGCCGTGAGCCGCAGGCTCACAAGAAAATGACGTTCCCGATGCAAGTCTGCTTTAGCTGACTTGCATCGTCTTCTTACGTATACGCCTGATGTGACAGCCGTGCGCGCGCACTGGAAAGCAGCGATATAAACCGCCGATCCAGCGCGGAAAGCTGGTAGGAGGTGGGGTATATCAGGATATCCTGGTAGCGCATGCCCGCGTTGAAGCACTTGCGCATCACCAGGGAAAAGCGCCGCAGCGCCGTGGGCGTTTCGGGCGAGGCCCACATATAGGTATCGGGCAGGCGGCTCAGCAGATCCAGTTGCTCCAGGCGGCCGTACACCTGGATGCGGCTGGACGGCGGTTCGTCCGCGCGCAGCGCGTCGGAGGCAGGCAGGTACGGCACGGCCAGATCGCCATAGATGATCTGCGTGTACGGGGTCAAATTCTCCGGCTCAATGCGGTCGTGCGCCGCCAACGGGTGCTCCTGCGACAGCAGCAGCAGCGCGTCGTATTCCCACACCGGCTCATATTGCAGCGATTTCTCGCGCAGATAGTTCAGATAATACCCCGCGTCCTTGCTCTCCGTGCGGAAAATACCCAGTTGAAACTGCCCGTCCGCCACATCGTTGATGGTGTGCAGGGCGCTGGCCTCGCGCACGCGAATGTCCATAGGGCTGCCCTTATCCAAGCTGTCCACCAGGGCGGAAAAGCAATCGGCAATATACCCCGCCCGCGGCATGGACAGGCTGAAGCGCTGGGTCGCATCGTCATGCCGCTGAGAGAGCGCCTCCATGGCCTGCAGCTGATTGAGAATGCCGCGCGCATAAACCAAAAACTCGCGCCCGCGGGCGGTAGGCACCACGCCGCGAGACGTGCGGGCAAAGATCTGAAAGCCCAGCGTGTCCTCCAATTCCTTGATGGATTTGCTCAGGTTGGGCTGTGCCATGTACAGGTTTTCGGCGGCCTGGGTGATGGAGCCGCAGCGCTCCACCTCCACAGCATATTTAAAGTGCAGGGTGTTCATGGGGGTCTCCTTACAAAAAGCATAATACGTTTAACTTGTCAAAGCAGCAACGATTGTTCGGCCAAGAAGTAAAGAAAAGACGTGGTTCCTTCTTTTTAGTTTGACTGCCCAAATTATTACCATTCGACACAGGCCGCGGATTTCCTTTATTTTTTCATCCCCAGGATGCTTGCGCGCGCGCCAGCCCTGGTATATAATGCGCTGGAGAACAGAAACGGGGGACGCGCGCATGGATGGGTTTGTGCTGATTTTGGAGCTGATAGGCACGGTGGCCTTTGCGGCCTCGGGCGCAATCATCGCCATCCGCAAGCAGATGGATGTGTTCGGCGTGTGCGTGCTGGCGCTAACCACAGCCGTGGGCGGCGGTATCATCCGCGATCTGCTGCTGGGCGTGATCCCTCCCTATACCTTTCAAAACCCCATCTACGCCTTCACGGCCACGCTGGTGGCGGTAATTGTGTTCATCAAGCCCGTGCGCTATTACCTGACGGGCAACCACAATGCCTACCAGCGCACCATACTGGCAATGGATACGATTGGCCTGGGCATCTTCTCGGTGGTCGGGGTCAGCAACGCCTATGCCGCCCAGCCGAACGCCGGCATCTACCTGACGGTGTTTGTGGGCGTCCTGTCGGGCGTGGGCGGCGGTATCCTGCGCGATGTGATGGCGGGGGATACGCCCTATATCTTTGTCAAGGATGTATATGCCTGCGCGTCCCTGGCTGGGGCGCTGGTGTGCGCGCTGCTCTGGCGCGTAACCGGGCATGCCACGGCCATGATCATAGGCGCGATGGTGGTGATGGTCATCCGCGCGCTGTCCGTTACCTTCCACTGGAACCTGCCGCGGGCGGACTGATATGCTCAACCCTTTTTCTTGTTGAGCTCAACCCTTTTTCTCCCTTTGACGAGGCGCAGGATTTCTGCTATACTGTATAGGATAAGCTGATTTTCCCCGCCTGGTGAAAGGGAGGTTTTATTTTGTCCTGTCTCGCAGCGGCTGCGCGCTGCCTGAAAAAACGACCGGCCTCATAGGCTCTTTTTATGCTGCTTTCATATTTTTATCATCCGGCATAGAAAGGGTATTTTAAAATGAAAAAAATCAAGGCGCTTTTCGCCTCCCTGACCGTCACGCGCAGGGAGCTGCTTTTGCTGCTGTCCGGCAGCGCCATCCTGTCCTTCGGGCTGTATCAGGTGCACTCCATATCGGGCGTGACCGAGGGCGGCGTGCTGGGGCTGACGCTGCTGGGGCATCACTGGCTGGGCATATCGCCCTCCGTCAGCTCGCTGATCCTCAACGCCGCGTGCTATCTGCTGGGCTGGCGGCTGCTGGGGCGCGGGTTTGTGTGGCGCTCCATCGTGGCGGGCGGCGCGTTTTCGCTGTTTTACGCCGTGTTTGAGCAGTTTCCTATCCTGGTTCCCGAATTATCCGAGCACCCGCTGATCGCCGCGGTAGCGGGCGCGATGTTCGTGGGCGTGGGCGTGGGGCTGTGCGTGCGCGCGGGCGGCGCGCCGGGCGGGGACGATGCGCTGTCCATGAGCCTGGAGCATGTGACCCACCTTCCCATCCAGTGGATTTACCTGATCAGCGATCTGATCGTGCTGGGGCTGTCGCTCACCTACATCCCGCTGCGGCGCATCCTGTACTCGCTGCTGACGGTCATTCTGTCCGGGCAGCTGATCGGCATTGTGCAGCGCGCGGGGAAACGAGAGAAAGGCAGCGTGCCGTCTTGCGCAGGCAATGAAACTGTGCTATGATAGCGGCTGTATTCTTCAAAAACCGGGAGGCTTCGCTATGAAAAAGCAACGTATGAACGCCTATACCCTGGCCTTCACAGGCGTGATGGCCGCCATTGTCTATGTGGTTACGCTGTTTCGTTTCCCCCTGCTGGGCTCCAAGGTGCACTTTGCCAACGCCATGTGCCTGCTGTCGGGCATGCTGTTTGGCGGCGTGTACGGCGGCTTGGCCGCGGGCCTGGGCTCCGCGCTGTATGACGCTTTCCATGGCTACGATGTGATCAACATCCTGATCACCTTCGTCAGCAAGTTCATGATGGCGTGGGTGTGCGCGCGCGTGCTGTGGAGCAGGGATACCCGCAATGAGGGCTTTGTCCGCGCCATCGTGGCGGCGGTGTGCGGCGCGCTGACCTATGTGGCGCTGTACATGCTCAAGACCTTTATTTATCAGGCCTTTGTGTACGGCTATCCCATGAACACCGTGTGGGCCACGATGCTGAGCAAGTTTATCCCCTCCATCATCAACGCCGGCGTGGCCATCGTTGCCGCGCCCATCCTGTACAAGGCCATGCTGCCCGCGCTGCGGCATGTGCTGAACAAGAGCGAGCTGAAATAACCCTAAAGTAAAACACCTTCGCAGGGAAAAACTTGCGAAGGTGTTTTGTTATTTACCTATTGCGCCGCTTCATCAGCTCTTCGATTTCATTTGCATACATTTCCCGCATGGCTTCGGCTTGCTCTGCCTGCCGTTTGCAAGCCTGCAAATAAGCGTCCGCCTCGCCGTTTGGATTGGCGGCCTGCGTCGCTTCGATCATATACCAGGCGGTTTCCAGATCAGCCAGGATGATGGGGATCCTCCTGCCGAATTTCTTCTCGATGACGCCGTCCGTTTGCAGCTCCGCGGCAATGTCCGCAATCAGGCTCAAAAGCTCGGGCAGGCCGTTGGGGCCCTTGCCGATATAGCGCATTTCGCTGTCGTAATCCAGCGTGTGATCCTCATAGCCAATCCGCTGCACGCCCGCAGCTTCATACCAGTCGATCAGCGCTCCCGCATATTGGTTTGGCTCCCAATAGGAAATCACGGGCTGCTTCAAATCCATGTCCCAATACGCCGGATTCCAGCGCTCCTCGTCCTCATCCGCAGGCGCGAAAAAGGGATTGGTATGCTTGCCCATATCCGATTCGCATTTATACAGCATTTGAAATTCCGTCAGGTTAGAATAACCCCGATAGGTATGGGCCTCGTTGGGATAGATCAAAAACATGATCGCGTATTGATCCTTCGCAGGCCATGCATTCAGAATTTCAAGGATTCTGCCGCGAAGCAGGCTTTTGAATTCCATCGTACTGTCGTCCTCCTCGCCCAGCGCACTCGCGCAGGGTATCAGCATCAGCGCAAGCAATAGACACAGCAGCCGTTTCACGCGCACGCCCCCTTCAAAAAAGTGCCTGAGCACAGGATAGCAAATTGTTTCGCCGCTGTCCATCGCCCGCGCCATAACGAAATCCCCCGGCTGTCTCATGCGAAACAGCCGGGGGCGCTTATCATTTGCTTACAGACCCAGCTCCTTGCGGTAGCCGTCCAGCTCGGGCGCGTTGCCGTATACAAAGTGGTCGGGCAAAATCTCGCACCACTCCGGCTTATCCACCGAGTAGTCGTGCACCGACGGATCGTACACCAGCAGCTTCTTGCTGCGCTCCAGATAGGGATTGGGATTGGGCACGGCGGACAGCAGCGCGCGGGTGTAGGGATGCAGCGGATGACGGAACAGCTCCTCTGCCTCGGCCAGCTCCACGATGCGGCCCTTGTGAATGACCGCGATGCGGTCGGAAATGAAGCGCACCACACTCAGATCATGCGCGATGAAGAGGTACGTCAGGTTGCGCTTTTTCTTCAGCTCGTTGAGCAGGTTCAGCACCTGCGCGCGGATGGACACATCCAGGGCGGAGATGGGCTCGTCGGCCACGATGAACTCCGGCTGCATGATCAGGCTGCGGGCAATGCCGATGCGCTGACGCTGGCCGCCCGAGAACTCGTGCGGGAAGCGGCTGGAGAACTCAGGCAGCAGGCCCACTTCCTCCAGCGCGTGCTGCACCTTATCCACGCGATCCTTGTTATCTTTATACAGGTGATAATTGATGATGCCTTCGGATACGATATAATCCACCTTGGCGCGCTCGTTCAGCGAGGCCATAGGATCCTGGAAGATCATCTGGCAGCTGCGGATGACCTCGTTATCCAGCTCGCGGCTGATCTTGCCGGTGATGCGGCGCCCCTTGAAGAGCACCTCGCCGTTGGTGATGGGATTGATGCGCACGATGGCGCGGCCGATGGTGGTTTTGCCCGAGCCGGACTCGCCCACCAGCGAGAAGGTTTCGCCGCGGTAGATGGTGAAGTTTACATCGTCCACGGCGACAAACTTCTTTTTGCCCGAGCCAAAGGTGATCTGTAAATCCTTCACCTCGATCAGCGGCTCACGGTCGGGCCGCAGATGGGGATGATCCATATGGGAGATAGGCTCAGCGTCCATCAGGTGCTGGCTGCTGAGCTTGCGGATGGTATCGGGCTGGTTGATCTTGGGCGCGCGCGGATCCAGCATCCAGGTCTTGGCCTGGTGCGTGGGCGTCACGTCAAAGAGCGGCGGCTCCTCCAGGAAATCGATGTTGAGCGCCTGATGGTTGCGGGGAGCGAAGGAATCGCCCACCACCTTGTTGAACAGGTTCGGCGGGGTACCATCGATGGCGGGCAGCTTTTCGCCCTTGACGCCCAGCTGCGGCAGCGCGCCCAGCAGCGCCCAGGTGTAGGGATGCCATGCATCGAAGAAAATCTCGTTGACCATGCCGATTTCCACAATCTGGCCGGCGTACATAACCGCCACGCGGTCGGCCACGTTGGCCACCACGCCCAGGTCGTGGGTGATATAGATGATGGTCATGTGCTGCTCGCGCTGCAGCTTGCGGATCAAATCCAGAATCTGCGCCTGGATGGTTACGTCCAGGGCGGTGGTCGGCTCGTCGCAGATCAGGATCTGCGGACGGCAGGCCACGGCGATGGCGATGACCACGCGCTGGCGCATGCCGCCGGAAAACTCATGCGGATACTGATTATAGCGGCGCTCAGGATCGGGGATACCCACCAGCTCCAGCATGTGGATGGCCTCGCGCTTGGCCTCGCGGCCGCGCATGCCCTGATGCAGCTCGATGGCCTCCTGAATCTGCACGCCGATCTTCTTCAGCGGGTTCAGGCTGGTCATGGGATCCTGCGTCACCATGGCGATCTTGCCGCCGCGGATGGTGCGCCATTCCTTCTCGGTAGTAAACTTGGTCAGATCCTGGCCGTTATACAGGATGGAGCCGCCGGTGATGGAGCCGTTTTTATCCAGCATGCCCACAAAGCACTTGGTAAACACGGACTTGCCCGAGCCGGACTCGCCCACGATGGCCAGCGTTTCGCCGTCATACAATTCCAGGGAGCACTTGCGGATGGCGTTCAGCTTTTCGCCGCGCAGGGTGAACTGCACCTCCAGATCCTTGGCGGCCAGAATCGGCTCGGTGCTCAGGATCTGCTTGGCGCGCTCCTCAAAATTGATGCCGTATTTTTCAATGACCTGTTCGCTCATCTTGTCCCCTCCCCTTACACATGGTTGCGCGGGTCGCACGCATCGGAGAACGCATTACCCACCAGGTAGAAGGTAATGGTAATCAGCGATACGATGGCCGCGGGGAAAACCAGCAGGTAAGGATAATCCAGGAAATAGCTGCGGGCGTTGCGCAGCAGGATGCCCAGCGAGGGCGTGGAGATATCCAGCAAGCCCAGGTAGGACAGCGTGGTTTCATAGGCGATAATGCCCGGAATGGACAGCGCCAGGCGCAGGATGATGACGCTGACCAGATACGGGAAAATGTTGCGGCCCAGGATGCGCATCAGCGGCGTGCCCAGGCAGCGGGAGGCCAGGTTATATTCGCGGTCACGGTACATGAACACAAGGTTGCGCACATTGCGCGCCGTGCCCAGCCAGTAGAAGGCGACCATGGCGATGCCCATAATCAGCGTGCTTTTGCCAATCATCAGGGCGATCAGGGTCATGTAGATGATCGTGGGGATATTGTCGATAAAGTTGTACAGCTCGGTAAAGAAGCGATCCAGCTTGCGCACATAGCCCCATACCAGGCCGATGCACACGCCCACGAAGATCTGACCCAGCGATACCAACACCGACAGCAGGATGGACGTGCGCGTGGCGCTCCACACCTGGCTCCAGTAATCGCGGCCCAGGTTATCAGTGCCGAACCAGAATTCCTTGTTCGGGCTGGTAAACATCAGCTTGGTATCGATGCGCAGGTTGTTGGCGTCAAACCTGCTGATTTTCACCGCCACAAAGGTGAAGATGAACAGCAGCACGAAAACGATGGCCATGAACACGGCGGACTTTTTCTTCAAAAAGTTCTGCCATACGCTTTTCCAGTAGGAATAGTTGCTGTAGCCGATGCGCTCGGCGTCCTGCGCCTTGTACTCGGCAAAGCTGAACAGCTGCTTTTCGGGCATCTGCGCGCGCGCATCGGAATGCACGCTGCCTAAATGATACCGCTTATCCAGATTGGTGTCAATCGCGGTTTTATCCACGTCCAGATCTACGATCATTCTCTTAGACATCAGCGCGTGCCTCCTTTCTCAACCAGCGAAATGCGGGGATCCAGCAGCGTCATCAGCAGATCGCCCAGGAACAGGCCGATAATGCCCAGCGAGGCGTACAGGATGACCAGCGCCTGCACGCAGTTTACGTCAAATTTGGCGATGGCGTCGGGCAGCAGGTTGCCGATGCCCGGCACGGAGAAGAAGCGCTCCACCAGGATGGAGCCGCCCACCGTCAGCAGCACCGAGTAGGGCAGGTACTGCGCCAGGGGTAGGAAGGCGTTCTTCATCACGTGGCTGAACATCACCCGCGTGCTGGACAGGCCCTTCAGCTTGGCCAGGCGGATGTAATCCTTGTTCAGCTCATCCACCATGTAGCGGCGCATCCACAGCATATAGCTGGCGATGGAGCCCAGCGACAGGCAGATGATGGGCAGGATCTGCGAATAATTGAACTTGCACTGCATGCCAAACAGCATGAACTTCCACACCTTGCGGCCGGAATACATGCTGGGCAGCCCCAGCAGCCGCGCGCCGAACACCATCACCAGCGAGTAGGATACCAGATGCGGCACCGCGTTGATAAAGATGGTGAAGGCCGTGCCGATGTGATCGTACAGACCATCCTTGAACCGCGCCTGCAGGATGCCCGAGGGCACGCCGATCAGGAGCGAAAACACCAGCGCAATCAGCCCCAGGCGCATCGAGATGCCAAAGCGGCTGGCGATGATGGAGGTCACGCTCTTGCCCGTCTGGATACGGTGGGATACGCCAAAATCGCCATGCAGAAGAATGCCCTTCAAATAACGGCCCAGCTGCACCAGGGGATGATCCAGCATGCCCGCCTTTTCCAGGATGTCATGCTGCTGCTCGTCGGTCAGCTTAATCAGCTGTTCCTCGGTGAAATAATAATCGTTTGGCAAAAGGCGCATCAGCAGAAATACCACGCAGACAACCAGAAAGATTGTCAGCAGGGACTGCGCCAAGCGCTTCAAAATGTACTTTGCCATCGGTTCATCCCCTTTGCTGCATAATTACTGTTTTAGGGCATTATCGCCCATAGGCTGCGATAATGCCCTAAGACAGCACCCTTGCGTTGGCAAAAACGCCGCCGTTAAAATGGGAAAAGGGGCGGCCTTCCCGAAAGAAGGCCGCTCCTTCGGTTTTAAGTGAAAATTACTTGCCAGCCTTGAAGGCTTCGTAATCCTCGGTGGTGTACAGATCGCTGTTGGTTTCCCAGTTTACATAGCGCTCGGACTGGTTGCCGTAAGCGGTGTAGATCTTGGAGTACTCGTTGATGGAGGTTACCTTCCAGGTCACTTCGTAGCTCCACGGAATCGTCAGCGCGTGCTGGATCCAGAAGGCCTCGGCCTTGGCGAAGGCAGCATAGCGGGCGTCCAGATCATCGGTGATGGCCTTGGCCGTATTCACCAGCTCGGTGAATTCCTTATAGGTGGCGATCAGCTTCTCATCGGTGGCGTTGTTGATCTTGGAGTAAGCCTTGGAATAGTAGGCGTTATCGTCGCCGTAGGTTTCCTGACCCAGGAAGTTGACGGGATCGGCGAAGTCAGCGCCCCAGCCGTTGATGTAGATGGAGGCCAGCTGAGGATCACGCACTTCGGTGTTCAGCTTGGAGACGTAGGTGCGGATCTCCAGCACCACCAGGTCGTCGCCCAGGCAGTCGCTGATGATCTGCGCCAGGGTGTCGGCGCTGTCCTTCGCGGTCTGGCTGGAGCCCATGATATAATGGGTCATCTTGACAGGCAGCTCAACGCCGGCGGCGGTCAGCTCTTCGATGGCCTTGGTCTTGTATTCGGCAGCCTTTGCGGCGTCGGCGCGGACGAACTTTTCGCTGTCATACTGCAGGCCCAGCTCATCGCGTACCAGCTGCGTGTAATCCTTGCCCTCGCTGGTTACAGACACAGCGTTGGCGGTGTAGCAGTAGTTCTGGCAGCTGAGGGGATGGATGAAGTTGGTGCGGGCCAGATAGTCGGTAATATCCAGGCCGTAGTACAGCGCCAGGCGGAAGTTCTCGTTGGCGATGGCGGTGTTCCAGTTGGTATCGGCAGAGCCGTCTTCGTTCTTCTTATCCCAGCAGAAGTGCATCTGGTAGGAATACTTGGTAGGACGAGCTTCAACCAGGTTGTCGTGGAACTCGTTGCCTTCGTTGTTGTAGATGGTGCTCAGGTTGGCCTGGATCAGATCGATGTAGTCCAGGTCGCCGGCAGAGAACCACTGGAAGGCCACGTCCGCAGACTCAACCATCTTGATGGTGACGGTGTCGAACAGCTTCACGTTGTCCTTGTTCCAGTAGGCTTCGTTCTTAGACAGCACCTTTTCGTTCTGGTAGATGTACTCAGAGCAGGTGTAGGGGCCGTTGTACCACATGGTGGTGTAATCAGCGCCGAAGTAGCCATCCACGCCGATTTCCTCGATCAGCTTGGCAGACAGAGGAGCCAGGCAGTTGTAGCAGGCCACAGAGGGGAAGTAGCTCAGCTTATCCACGCAGTGATAGATCAGGGTGTAATCATCGGGCGCTTCGAGGCCAACCATTTCCAGGAACTTTTCAGTGCCCAGCTTCTTGGCTTCTTCTTCGCCCAGGCTCTTGGTATACTCATAGTATTCGCCGGCGCCCTTGATCATTTCAATGGGCATGGAGGTGTTGGCGGCCTGGTTCTTGCCGTAGTTCAGCACCCATTCAAGGCCGGTGATCCAGTCCTGCGCAGTGCAATCCGCCTTGTAGTTGCCCTGATAGTCAACCCAGGTCACGCCCTCATTGAGCTTGAAGATCCAGGTCTGGCCGCCATCGGGAGAAGACCACTCCTTGGCAACGCAGGGAACCAGTGCGCCGTTGGCGTCGTTGGTGAGCAGATGATCATAGAAGTTGCTCAGCACGTTCAGATCGACAGCCGCCTGCGAATAATGGTAGCACCAAGTCTCCATTTCGCGGTTCGTCGTCTCGTAGGCACGCAGATCCTTGATCTCATCAGCGGAAGCCGTAAAGGCGATGCTGGTGAGCACAAGCACGAGAGCCAGTACGAAGGACAAATACTTTTTCATGTTCGTTCCTCCTTGTCGTTTCTACACAGCACAGGGCGGTTGCGCGCCGTCTTTTTTGTGTATAGCGGGATTATACAGAAATTGGCGGCGTGTGTCAAGCGAATTGCAACTCAAATACAATTAAAATACACATTGCCGCCGGTTTTCAGCAGGCGGCGCGATGGATTTGAATTAAGAACGTTTCAAACTTTCATGTTCCTGTTCTATTTGTTCTATTTGGGCGTTGTTTTTGAACATGAAATCGTGTATAATCATGTAGGAAGGTGATTTTAATGATCGAAAAAATCCGCGCGATATACAACCGCGCGCTGCTTCGCCCCATGATTTATATGGCGACCAACCGGTTTTTAATCGCCCTGATTCTGCTGCTGCTGGCCAATCTGCTGCTTTCGGGCGCGCACATTAAAATGTATGCGGCGCTGCTGCTTGGCGTGTGCTTTGTGCTGCTTGCCTGGATTGCCTGGCTGCGCCTGGACGGCGTGCGCCTGCCCAAGCTGATGATGAAGCGTGTGAACATCCGCAAAAAGCCCGTGCGCAGCTATGGCGATATGATCGACTACATCGACGAGCAGCCTGTTACCTTCGACGACCTGGACGACGCCGAAAAGGATGTGTGCTGCCTGCTGTCCGACCTGGCCTGCGCGGCGGTCTTTCTTGTGCTTTCCTTCATTATATAATGTAACGCGCCATTAAATGCAGAACGCCGCGTACAGCGGCACGGTCTTTTTGCCGTCCTCAAAGCCGAAATTGCGCGCAGACAGCTTGATGGCATAGTCCGGCGCGAAGGTATCCATATACACCTTCAGGCTTTTTGCCCGCGTGTTATCGGCGGATTTCACCTCGATGGGAATCAGCCTGCCCTCGCGCTGGATGACAAAATCCACCTCCGCGCCGCGATCCGACTCCCAATAATAGGTTTGATAGCCGTTGGCGATCAGCTGGGTCTGGGCATAGTTTTCGGCCATGCCGCCCTTAAAATCGTTCAGCTCCTCCGACATATACAGAATATCGGCCGCCGCCAGATTTTTCTTGGCGCACAGCAGGCCCAAATCCGAAACATACACCTTGAACGCATCGCTATCCCGATAGTTTTCCAGCGGCTTTTTCACCTGCTCGGCACGGTATACCCGCGATATCACGCCCGACAGGCACAGCCATTCCAGCGCGTTTTCAAACTCCGCCGCCCGCGCGCCCTTTTTAATCAGCTTATACTGAAACCTGGTGTTCTTTTTCGATAGCTGCACCGTCACGTTATCGTAAACAAGCCGGGTTTTTTTGATTTCATTCTGCGTGTTATACTTGCTCATGTCGTTGAGATAGCCAGCGAGAATCGTATCCTGCGTGTGGCGGACAAGCACCTGATCCTGCGTCTGGGCGTATTGCAGCACGCACTCGGGCATACCGCCGACCGTCAGATACTGACGGTATCGCTGCATGGCCGCCTCATGCAGGGCGGCGGGCAGCGGCGTATCCGTATCAAAGCACGCGCGAATGCGCTGCGCCAGCGCTTCCTCGCCCACAGCCAGCAGGAACTCCTCCATGTCCATCGAATACATGGTTTTCATATCCACCTTGCCCACGGGGAAGGAGAAGGCTTCGCGGTTCACAGCCACGCCCAGCAGGCTGCCCGCCACAATGATATGATACTCCGGCGCATCCTCGCAAAAATACTTCAGGCTGGTCAGCGCGCGCTCGCATAGCTGCACCTCATCCAGCACAATCAGCGTTCTTTCGCGCACAATCGTCTGCCCGGCAATATGTGAAAGCACGGGAATCAGATAATCAGGGCTGATATCCTCGGCAAACGTCTGCGCCAGCCTGGGCGAGGTTTCAAAGTTGAAATACGCAACGTTATCGTAATGCGTGCGGCCAAATTCCAGCACGGCATAGGTTTTACCCACCTGGCGCGCCCCCTGCAGAATCAACGGCTTGCGATGCGGGCTGTTTTTCCACGCTTCCAGATAACGCATGATTTTACGATACAAAAAAATCCCCTCCCCAGTGATGGTTCAGGGATAGTATACCAATAATTCATGTAAAAATCAATGATTAATTCTAAGATTTTAGCACTAATCTGCATGAATATTTTGTCGATATTTACATTAATTTGCGCGTTGTCTTTTCTGCCGGCTCGTTTTTTGCGTCCTTATCCTCCCGTCCGCCAAAGGGCAGGCGATCCAGCAGCGCGCCGATGGGCAGCTTTTCCAGCACGTCGCGCATGTCCTTCTGCGGCATGGAGCGGCGCAGGGATTGATACAGCAGCCGCGCGGCCTGCAGCGTCAGCGCGCGGGTTTCGGGATCCAGATCCATCACGGCCTTGAGGGCGGCCAGCTTGCGGTGTTCGCGCACATCGCGCACGGTCTCCGCCTGCGTGGCGCTCAGGGCGGCGTACAGGCCGTTGATCACGCGGCCGCGATCCTCCGCCGGCATGGCGGCCACCCAGTCCTTGAGCGCGCGGTCCATCAGCTGGCTGGACGCGCTGAGCTGCTGCAGCTCCACAAACCCGCCGCGCGCAATCTCCCACTGGTACACATTATGCTGATAGATGCCCACGCTGCGGCTTTCCACGATGGTGAAGGCCTCCTCATGCTCCAGCAGCATGCCCACCACCGAGGAGCGCGGCAGATAGGTGCGCACGCGGGGCAGGATGCGCGCAAAGCCCGGCTGGCTGAGCACCTGTTGGGTGAAGCCTGGGCCGTCAAAATTGCGCACACCCAGGATGCGCTGCTGCACCTCGGGCGCACAGAAGGCCGCGGCGTACACAGCCAGGTTGCCGCCCTTGCTGTGGCCGCACAGGTAGATGCCGCCCTGCGTGCGCTCCGCCACATCGCTCAGATAGCGCACCGCGTCCAGCTGCGCGGGCACGACGGTGGAAAAGGCCATATTGAAATCCTCTTTCCAGCCCACCAGCGTGCCATCCGTGCCGCGGAAGGCGACGGCCGCGCTGCCGTCGGGCAGATGCAGCGTCAGCGCGGCAAACTGCTCCTGCCGCACGGGATCAAAGATGTTCTCATACCCATCCAGCAGGATATCGGCATAGCGCGGCGATTGCAGCAGCTGCGTCAAAAGCTGCTGATCCTCCTTGCCGCAGGCACGGGGAGCGTCGGACAGCTGCACGCTGGCCAGTACCTGCCGTGCGGCCATGTACAGCGGCACGCGCGCTTCAACAATGCCGTCAAAGGGCACATAGCTCAGGCGCGCGAAAATCAGCGCGTCCACATCGCACAGCGGCACGGCGGACAGGGGCAAATCGCCCCGCCAGGCAAGATAATCCAACAGGTTGGCCATAGCGTCCCCCTCCTTGGTACAAAGCGGAATTTCAGCGCAATTATAGCATACCCGCGAAAAAAAAGAAAGCGCCGCCCCCTTGCCAGCGGGCCGCCGCCTCCAATATAATATAGAGCATAATTATAATGAAACCGCTGATTCCGGCCAGGCGCCGGGGGATTGTTTACGTTCAATTGATATCCCGCCTGTACAATAGGCCGGTGGAGGGATGTTTGCCCATGTTTAAGGTATTGGTAGTAGAGGATGACCGCGACCTGCGGCAGCTTTTTGCCCGCGTGTTACAGCGCAGCGGCTATGAAACGTTGGAGGCGGGCGACGGCCAGCAGGCGCTGGAGGTGCTGGAGCGCGAATATGTGGATGTGATTATCTCCGACATCATGATGCCCGTGATGGACGGCTACGAGCTGGTGCGCTCCCTGCGCGAGGCCGATATGAAAATGCCGGTGCTGATGATTACCGCCAAGGACGCCTTTGACGATATGCGCCGGGGCTTTCTTTCGGGCACGGACGATTATATGATCAAGCCCGTCAACGTAAACGAGATGGTGCTGCGTGTGGGCGCGCTGCTGCGCCGGGCGCAGATGATCTCCGAGCGGCGCGAGGTGCTGGGCGGCACGGTGCTGCAATACGACGAGATGACCGTGTGCCGCGAGGGCGAGAGCGTCACCCTGCCGCAGAAGGAATTTCAACTGCTGTATAAAATGGCCGCCGCGCCGGGGCGCATCTTCACCCGGCAGCAGATCATGGACGATATCTGGGGGCTGGATACCGAAACCGACCCGCACACGGTGGATGTGCACATCGGCCGGCTGCGCGACCGCTTCCGCGAAAACCCGGACTTTGAAATCGTCACCATGCGCGGCATCGGCTACAAGGTGGTGAAAAAGGCGTGAAGTCCCAGAAGGCCGCCCCGCGCGGGGATAACCTGCGGCTGTATTTCATCGTGTGCATCTTCGCCATCCTGTGCGTCACGCTGGGCGTATCGGCGCTGCTGACCCTCCTGCTGGAATGGCTGACCAACACGCACTTTACCGTGCCCACGATCGTGTGGATGGTGCTCTTCAGCGTGGTGCTGGGCGGCGGGCTCAGCATTATCATGAGCCGCTTTTTTCTGCGCCCCGTCACGCGCCTGGGCAGGGCGATGGAGCGCGTGGCCGCGGGGGATTTCACCGTGCGGCTGGATAACCCCGGCGCGCTGGGCGAGATGCGCGATTCCTACGCGCACTTCAACACCATGACCCGCGCGCTGGCCGCCACCGAAACGCTGCAAAGCGATTTCATCTCCAACGTGTCGCACGAATTCAAAACGCCCATCAACGCCATTGAGGGCTATGCCATGCTGATGCAGGACGCGGGCAACGATCCCGCCCTGCAGCGCGAATACGCCGATAAAATTCTGCTGAGCACCCGCAGGCTGAGCGAGCTGGTGAACAACATCCTGCTTTTATCCAAGGTGGACAACCAGACCCTGCCGCTGGAAAAGCACCCCTACCGCCTGGATGAGCAGCTGCGCCGCGCCATCCTGCTGCTGGAGCGCAAATGGACGCAAAAGCAGATTGAATGGGATGTGGACATGGACGAGGCCACCTACACCGGCAACGAAAGCCTGATGCTGCATGTGTGGGTAAACCTGCTGGACAACGCGATCAAGTTTGATCCCGTGGGCGGCGAAATCCGCCTGCGCCTGCACTGCGAGTCCACGTGCATACGCATCACCGTCAGCGATAACGGCCCCGGCATCCCCAAGGATCAGCAAAGCGCCATCTTCGAGCGCTTTTATCAGGCGGATGGCTCGCACAAGAGCGAGGGCAACGGCCTGGGGCTGGCGCTGGCACGGCGCATTGTGCGCATGTGCGGGGGCGAAATATCGGTAAGCAGCGAGCCGGGCAAGGGCAGCTGCTTTACCGTGGAGCTGCCAAGAGAATAAGCGATCAACAAAGAGAGAGGCAATTCTATGGGTTTCTGGCACTGCGCCCTGTATCTGGCCGTCATCGGGCTGGCGTCCTCCGCGGCCGCCCTGCTGCCGCGCCGCTGGTTTCACGCGGATCGTTTTCCCTTTCGTCCCCAGCGCTGGGAGCACGAAGGAAAAATCTATGAAAAATTAGCCGTGCAGCGCTGGAAGGACAAGCTGCCCGACATGAGCCGTTTTCTTCCCTGGCTGACCCCAAAGCAGGTCAGCGCTTCCATTTCCGCCGCGCAGGCCGAGCGCCTGGTGCAGGAAACCTGCGTGGCCGAGCTGGTGCACGATATTCTGGCCATCCTCACCTTTGGCTGCGTGTGGATCTGGCCAGGCTGGGGGCTGTGGCTATCCATCGCCTATGTCCTGATCGGCCATCTGCCCTATATCGTCATCCAGCGATATAACCGTCCGCGCCTGGCGCGCATGCACGCGCTGCTGAAAGCGCGGGAAGAACGCGCGAAGCAGAAATAAAAGCAAAAGAGGATTTGTTGCCCTTGCGGGTTTCAAATCCTCTTTTATTTGCTATGTATGAATCTCTTTTGATTATTGCTGGCTGCCCATCTGGCGGCACAGCTCCACACACTTATCCACAATCAGGCGCGCCATGCGGGCTTCCACCTCGGCGTCCTGACGGTCGTACTTGGCGCGCCAGACCACGCGCTGGCTTTTAATCAGCAGCAGCGCCCAGTCGCGCGCCTCGGCCACCGCCGCGCGCTGATCCTCCGCCGCGCCGTCCACGCACTGCGCGTACAGGCGGTTCCACTCCTCCAGCCACAGGCTGTAGGTTTCCTCATCGCTCAGTCCCCAGGCTTTGGCCGTCAATTGCGCGTGCTCGCGGCACAGGCGCAGCTGCTGCGTGCCGTCCTCCAGCGTATCCAGCGTGCAGTGGGCCGGATAGGTCGCCTTGGGCGTGGGCTGATCATAGCCCTTCACCTCGCACCAGGCAGCCTCCAGCTGATCCAGCGTTTCGGGATCGGCAATGCCGGTATCGGGCAGGCCGTGCTTTTGCTGGAAGTCGCGCACCGCCTTTTCGGTGAGGGGGCCGAAGCCGCCGTCCGTGCTGCCCTGATACAGCCCCAGGCGCTTGAGCTTTTGCTGCATGTCGCGCACAGCGTCGCGGTTATCCACGCCCTGATACAGCGCGTCGTCCGCGCAGTACTCCACTTCTTCATACGCGCCGCAATCCTGGCAGGTATGGCCGCGCAGCCCCAGCGAATACATGGAGGTCGGGACCAGGGTAGTCCAGGCGCCGTAATTATGGGGCAGCATGCTGGTTTCCTGCGTTTTTTCATAATCACAGTTGCGGCACACATAGTGGCGCAGACCCTTGGACGTGCAGGTGGCGGGGGTGATATCCCACCAAGTGGTATAGCAATGGGGGCCGTAATAGGTGCGGGTGCTTTGCGCCCCGCACTTGGTGCAGACGATCTGCCGCTCACCCTGGGTTACGCAGGTGCCTTCCGTCAGCACCGCGCCATCGCGCCAGATGTGCGCGCACTCCGCCAGGCTGCCCAGCGGCAGCGCAAGCAGCAGCAGTGCGCAGAGCACCGATAGCGCCTTTCTCATGGGTCGTCCCTCCATTGCCTAAGTACAGAATAAGTCAATTGAATATATTATCCGCGCGGGGGTCATTCTCCTGCTAAAAAGCGACAGAAATGTAAATTTTTTTACGGTTTTGTTTCCCCAAATCCCACCCTCGCCCGAAAAGCGGCGCATGGTTATAATGCTTGATATATCAGCGTGCGCATGTGCGCTGTGAGGGCATTAACATGGAAGGCGGCGGATTTGAACCGCCTGCGTCCTGCCCGTGAACGCGCCAATGTGAACGGCTCATTCTCAGCCGCAGAGATGACGCCCGCCTTTTCGGACTACCAAACGCGATTATTGCAGATCGACCGTCCAGTTGATCTGCTGAATTTTCATATCCAGCTCCCGCAGCTCCTTGGCGGAGGCGTCCAGCCGCTTGCGCAGCGCGGGGATATCCACCGTGGGCAGGATGCGGATCTCGCGCCCGGAGGCGCGGCGGGGCGCCTGGCTGGCGCTGCTGAGCAGATTGGACAGCAGGCTCTGCCGACGGCCCAGCGCGTCGCGGCGCGCCAGCATTTCGGTCAGGCTCAGTCCATCCACCACCGTGCGGCTGTTGGTCAGGTTGATGCGCGCGCACAGCTCGCAGTGCTGACTGGTCAGGCTCTCCGCCTCGGCCAGCAGCGCGGCGGGATCCTCGGCGGGGCTTTCGCCCTCCTGGGTCAGCGCGCAGGCGCACAGGCGGTTTTCCATTTCATCCAGCCGGGATTGTATGTCCTTTCGCAGGATCAACGCTTCAGAAAGTTTCACTTTGGGTATCCTCCGGTATATTTTTAGCCAATTTATTATAGCACAGCGCTGCCAATAAATGCAACAACAATCTGACGCTCAGGGCTGCGTCCGGTGACGCTCAGGGCTGCGTCCGGGGACTGACCTCCGCCCTACCGCCACTCGATCACCTCATATTCGCCTCGGGGCAGAAAGCCCAGCCGCTCAGCCAGACGCGCGCTGATGGGATTGGCTGCGTCCCAGTGTACGCGGCGATGCGCCGCCAGGCAGCGCAGAATCAGCGCCGCCCCGCAGGCGGCGGCC
>OLPR01001191.1_pt1 | contig 21903 bp, 19 predicted proteins | sample 1672761 | NCBI WGS metagenome assembly OLPR01 (sample SAMEA3136721, study PRJEB25190) | human gut metagenome | biome: human gut; feature: human-associated habitat; material: faeces | place: Austria | collected 2013 | reverse complement strand
AGATCAGGCCGGTCGCCAAGGCGCATGACCGCACCCTTGCCGAAGTTTTTCTCGATCTGCCGGATGGCCGTATCAAGCGCCTGCTTCTTGTCATTATTGGGAGTCTGATCGGCTGCTTTTTTCTTTTCCATCGTCTCAGTTCCTTCCTCTTTTGTGTATGAACCTACTATAACACATCATTCGATAAAAATCAAACGTTTGTTTTACTTCTTTTTTCCTCTGGCCGCGCGGACAACGCCGCGCAGATCCTTCCGCAGGACAATGTCCGTATATCCGTATTCCTGCAGGATCATGGATACGGCCATATGCTGTCCCAGGCCGAATTCAAAGCAAAGGTATCCGCCGTCTGCCAGCAGATGGGTAAAATTTTCAGCGACAGCGCGGTAAAATGCCAGACCGTCCTTCCCGCCGTCCAGTGCAAGCGCAGGCTCGTATTCCTTCACGGACGGTTCCAGCCGCGTCATTTCCTCGCTCGTTACATACGGCGGGTTGCAGACCAGCGCGTCGAGCGTGCCGACAAAGCTCGGCCCTCTCTTTCGCGCGTCCAGCCCGACTGCCGTTACGCGGTTCATAAGCTTCAGACGCTTGATATTGCGCTTGGCGACGGCCAGCGCGGGGCGCGAAACATCCGCAAGCGTCACATGGGCATCCGGCAGCTGGTGCGCGATGGCGAGGCCGATACAGCCGCTGCCGCAGCAAAGATCCAGCACGCGCGGTGCTTCCCTGCCGCGCAGAACATCAAGCGCAAGGTCGGTGACAGCCATGGTGTCATCGCGCGGGATGAGCACATCCGGCGTGACCTCCAGCGAGATCCCATAGAAATCCCACTGTCCGAGAATATACGGCAGCGGCTCATGCGCCAGCATACGGTTTACATAACTACTCAATTTTTCTTCGATCTGCTCGCTTGCATATAAATTCGAATCAGCCAGCACAGCTGTCACGGATTTCCCGGACGCGAATGCCAACAGCTCCCGTGCGGCCATGGAGGCATTCTCCCCTTCCGACGGCAGCAGCGCCCGGCGGGCCTGCAGATAGAGGTCGCCGTATTTCTTTACCATCGGTCGGCACCCGCCTCGTCCGGAATGACGAGCTTCAGCGCCTCAATAGCAACTTCCAGCATGGAATCATCCGGCTCGTTGGTCGTAAAGTGCTGGAACCACATACCGGGCGCGGACAGTGCACGCGTCAGGGCGTTGTCATGACGGCCGACAAAGCGGTTGCATTCATAGCTGATCGACACGACGAACGGCAGCAGCGCAAGCCGGATAAGCATACGGACAAGCATATTGCTGGTTGGGAAAACGGCGCTTACGAGCGCAAAGAGCAAAATCGAAATTGCAACAACGACAAACAGGAAGCTTGTGCCGCAGCGCGGATGCAGGCGTGTGTGCCGCGCGGCGTTTTCAGGGGTGAGCGCTTCTCCTGCTTCGTAGCAGTGGATGGTTTTGTGCTCGGCACCGTGGTACTGGAAAACGCGGCGGATCTCTTTCATCCTGGTGATGAGCACGAGATAGAGCAGAAAGACGCCGACGCGCACGATGCCCTCGAAAAGATTCTGCCAAAAATTGCCGGGAATGAGCGGCTGCAGAAAATGGGCGATAACGACGGGCAGCAGAAAAAATAGCAGCACGCCGAGGCCGATGGAAATGATGAGGGTGATGGCGATCTCCATGGGGGTGAGCTCTTCTTCCTCTTCATCCTCGGCGAGGGAAACGTTGGTGGACCAGACGATGGCCTGCATCCCGCTGACGAGGGAATCGATCATGCTGCAAACGCCGCGCACGAGGGGCAGCGCGAAAAATTTATTGCGCTGGCTGAGAAGAGTAAATTCCTCCACTTCCGAGACGATGCGTCCGTCTTCGAGACGGGCGCACATGGCCTGGGTGTGCTTGCCGCGCATCATGACGCCTTCGATGAGGGCTTGTCCGCCGTAAGAATTTGCCATGGCGTTCTCCTTTCTGGGGGATTAGTTGTTGTTCGCTGCGATCCACTCTGGCACGGAGACGACGGTGTTGTCGTCACTCGTGAGATCGATGCATTCTGCTGCGGAGAGGGACTGGGCGCCGTCGAGGGTGAGCAGATAGCTGTAGAAGCGCGCGGTGAGCAGGGTAACGGCGCCGGCGTTTGGCGCTGCTTCCATGTCGGTGAAATACTCGGCAAGCTCGTCGGTCATGATGCCGCGCTCTTTGAGGGCGTTCATGTAGACGTCGTTGTCGTCGGCGAGCTTGTCTGCGCCTTCAAGCTCGATCACGGCACGGGCCATGGTGCCGATGATCTGGCGCGCTGGGATTTCCTCGTTAACGTAGATCTTTTCAGAGAGTTCGAAGCCGGCTTTCTTGACGGCGTTGTTGACCATGTTCTGGTAGCGGTTCATGGTGATGGTGTCGTCGAGGTAGTAGTTGTTGTCGTAGCCACCGTCGAGCACACCAAGGCTGCGCAGCACTTTCACACCAGGATAGGCCCAGTGATCCATGACGTCTTCGTGGGTCTGGGTGTGGTCGAGCTTGGCGCCCTGAGCGGTGAGTTTTTCCTGGATCTCTGCGATGGCGGCGTCGTCATCCACGAGATCGCGCGGCGTTGCGCTCTGCGCTTTTGCGACGGCAACAGCCACGCTGGCTGCTTCGCCGCAGGCCATGCCTGTCGGCACGATGCGTGCAGAGCCGGCAGCGAGAGAGGTGTATCCGGCTGCACGGCCGACGACGAGGAGTCCGTCAACATCCTGCGGCACGAGGCTCTTGTAGCCGACGGCGTACTGGTCAGGATAGCCGACAACGGTGCCGTAGGTCTGGGTCTTGGTTGGCTGCACATCGACTGGGTAGGAGGTGACGGCGATGCGATCATCCTGATCGCGGTTTTCCAGCACGTCGTCGATGGTCAGATTGTATTCGCAGGTGATGTGGCGGCTTTCGCGCACGTAAAGATCTTCCGCTGTGCCGGCGAGTTCGCAGTCGCCGAAGCCCCAGAATTCGTCCTGCAGATAAGGGATGATGTTTTCAAGCTCGGCCTTTGCACGCGCGATGCCTTCCTCGCGGCTGGCTTCGTCGAGCGGATCGACGTCAAAGATGAGCAGCGCATTGACGAGCACGTCGCCGTTGTCCTGTTTGGCCATGTTGAACCCGCGCAGGCGCATGGCTTCGTCGGATGGTTCGTAGGCATAGCCTTCATCGCTGAAGCCCCAAGCTGTGTTGCCGCTGACGCCCATGCTGGTGGATTTATTGAAGATCTCGCCAATGCCGCGCTTGATGGTCAGATAGCGGCACATACTATCCCAGTTCACGCCAGAAACGCGGAAGACGAGTGTCACGCCCATTTCGCGGTCGCGCTCGCCGATGTCCTCACCGGCGAAGGTGTAGTCGCAGCCAGCCGCTGCGCAGACATCGCCGTCTGGTGTGGCGTCGATGACGACGGGCGCTGTGTAGGTCACGCGCTCGCCGTCTTCTTCCACGGTCACGCCGGTGACGGCGTGGTCTTCCATGATGGGCTCAACGAATTTGCTCTGCACGCGCAGGGTGATGTTGTCCTCGGCCTGTACCATTTCGTAGAAGGTGTTCTTGGCGACGGTCACATCAAAGCCGCTGCCGCCGACGGCGTCGTAAAATTCTTTGTAGATGCCTTCCACGAGCACGGTGCCATCGCGAGATTCAGGCACGTCGATGTAATTGAGCTCGCCGAGGGTATAGAGTCCGCCGAGCGCTTCATTCTGGCAGATGAGGAGTGTAGAAAGGCCGTTACGCGCAGCAGAGATCGCTGCTGTGACCCCTTCCGGGCTGCCGTCGACGACGATGCAGTCGTAGCTGGTCGGCACGTTTTCTTCATTAGTAATGGTGATCTCTTCCACAGCCTCCGGCGTATTCTCTGTGACTGTGTCGCTCGAGCAGCCGGCGAAAATCAGCGCGCAGGCGCAGGCGGCCGCTATGATCCATTTTCGTTTCACTGGTTTTCTCCTTTCGTGACAAAGAGCACGCCTCATTCTTCATTTCTCACTTGATCCGCCAATTCCTCAAGCCGACGCATGCGGTGGTTCATGCCGGATTTTCCCACTGGCGGATCCAGGAGCCGAGATCCTTGAGGCTTTCCTCGGGATGGTTCAGTCTGGCTTCGGCGGCCTGGCGCAGGCTGTCTGGCAGTCGCTCCAGGCCCATTTTTTCGGCGACGATGCGAATGCTCTGGATCTGCCGCTGGGCGGCGTTGATGCTCTTGTTCATGTTCGCTGTCTCGCAGTTGACGAGGCGGTTCACCTGGTTGCGCATGTTTTTCTGGATGCGCGTGTTCTCCAGCTGCATCACGGCGTCGTAGGCGCCGATGAGCGCGAGAAAATCGCTGATCTGCTCGCTCTCCTTGAGATAGACGATGATGCTCTCCTTGCGGTAGCTCATACGCGGATAAATATTATAATTCTCGATCAGCGCGATCAGATTCTGGGCGTACTCCTCGCTCTGGGTGACGATCTCCAGATGGTAGCTGCGCTGAGGATCGGTCATCGAGCCGCTGCCCAGAAACACCCCACGCAGATAGGCGCGGCGCAGCGTGTCGCTGGAGGTCAGCTCTGCGGCGATCTCCGGCTGAAACGGTAGGCCCTCGCGGTCGACCATGCCCAGCGTCGAAAGCAGCGCCTGCATGCGCGTCTGGCTCGGCACGTTGACGACATAGAGCACGTTTTTCTTGAGCCGGTTGCGGCGCTGGATCGTCACTGTCGCCTCCACATGGAAGAGCTCCTTGAGCCAGGAAAACGCCAGCCGCGCCACGGCAGCATTTTCGCTCACCAGCTGCAGGCTGATCTCGCGATGCGCAGCGATGAGGATGGTGCCATCCATGCGCACCAGCCCTGCCAGAAGCGACACGCGCTCGCTGTCGTCGCTGAGCTCCAACCGCAGCAGCTCGTTTTTGATATCGTTGGAAAAACTCAATGGCGCCCCTCCTCGATCTCGTGAAAATGCTTCTCCATTTTGTGCGTCTGCATGAGTCCCTTGCGCAGCTTGAATTCCTTGTCGGAAAAGAGCGTGCGCAAAATGGCCTCGGCCAGCTTGCGGGAATCGTGGTGATACGGGTTTTCCTCGCTGACGAGGGAGGTCTCGATGATCTTGGTGTTCATCTTGTCCAGCCGCTCATAATCCACCTTCACGCGCATACTCGCCTGCAGCAAAATATCTGCCAGCTCCACCTGCGGCTCGGTCTTGCCGTCGTCGACGAGCATGTAATCGATCATTTCCGGGCAGCTGTGGTCATAGATCGCCTGCAGATGGTCCGACGCTGTGTAGTCGGTCGTTTCGCCTGGCTGGTCTGTGACGTTGCAGATGTAGAAGGTTTTGCAGCTGCTGTCCTTGATCGCGTCGACGATCTGGTGCACGCAGAGGTTTGGGATGACGGAGGTGTACAGGCTCCCCGGCCCCAGGATCACAGCGTCGGCAGCGTCGATCGCTTCCAGCACGCCGGGCAGCACCTCGGCATACGGCGGATCGACCATGAGATGGGCGATCTGCACCTCTGTTTCGCCGATGTTGCATTCGCCGGTGAGGATCGTGCCATCCACCAGCTCAGCCTGAAGCTCCAGCGGCTCCATCGTCACCGGCAGCACACGTCCGCCGAGATGGAGGATCTGGTCCACGCTCGAGATCGCTTCCTGGAAATTGCCGTTGATGTTGGTGAGCGCCACCATCATCAGATTGCCGAGGCTGTGGCCTTTGAGCCCTTCGCCGCGGGAAAAGCGATAGTTGAAAAGCTGCTCCATGACATCTTCTTCGTCGGCCAGCGCCACAATGCAGGAGCGGATATCCCCCACTGGGATGCCGCCAAATTCGCGGCGCAGTCGTCCGCTGGAGCCACCGTCGTCGCCGACGGAAACCACCGCTGTGAGATTCGACGTGTAGTGCTTGAGCCCCTTGAGGATCACCGACAGCCCTGTGCCGCCGCCGATCACCACGATCTTTGGCCCGCTGGCCAGCATCTCATCCTGCAAATAGGCGTCGAGCTGCGAATGGCCCTTGGTGATCTTTGAATATTGATCGCTGAAATGCCTTACTGAAAACGCCACCGCGACAATTCCCAGAGCAACACAAATAAGACCTTGCCCTACGGACAGGTCCGGAATGCTTCTCTGTAAAAAATTGACAAAGGATACGACCAGATTTTTTGCGGTTTGGTTATTGACCATGGACCAGAGTCCAATGATGATCAGGGCGATCGCCACACCTGCAAGCGCAGCCCAGCGTTTCAGCCCCAATCCCGGCGAATACCAGCGCCGTGTAGTAGGCCTCAATTTCAATGAACGATTCTCCAATCAAAATCAGTGGTCGCGATGCTTGAGGTTCACTGTGTAGCCGGCTTTTTTGAGATTTTCCGCCAGCTCCACCGCCACAGAAATGCTGCGGTGCTGTCCGCCTGTGCAGCCGATGGCAATGTTGATGTCGAGCCGCCCGCTCGCCGCGTATTGCGGCAGGATCTCACGCATCAGGCCCGAGAGGCTCGAAAGAAAATGCTTCGCCTCGTCGCTCGCAAACACATAATCACGCACCGCCTGGTCGCGCCCGGTGAGCGGACGCAGCGCAGGCTCGTAGAAAGGATTTTTGAGAAAACGCACATCCATCACAATGTCCGCGTCGATCGGGATCCCGTTTTTGTAGCCGAAGGACTGGATATTGACCTGCATGTCCTCCTTCTCCGATTCCCATAGCTTTAAGAGCGCGCTCTTCAGCTCGCTCTTGGACAATTCAGAGGTATCGAGCGTGATCGACGCAATGTCGCGAATACGCGCCAGCGCCGCGCGCTCACGCTCGATGCCGCTGAGGATGGAACCATCCTCGCTGAGAGGATGCTGACGTCTTGTTTCTTTGAAACGATTGACCATTGCTCGCTTCGAGATAAAGGATCGTGTAATCAATGCCCATTTCCTGGAGCTTTTCCAGCTCCGCGTCAATCGCCTGGATAAACTGGCCGCCGCGCATGTCGATGACCAGGCAGATCTTGTGGATGTTGTTTTCCGTCTGCACCACCAGCTCTGCCAGACGCGTGATCAGCGGCGCCGGCAGATTGTCGACGCAGAAATAGCCCATGTCTTCAAAATAATTGCAGGCAGAGCTTTTGCCTGCGCCTGAAAGCCCAGTGACAATGACAAATCGCTTTTCCTCAGTCGGTAATAAAGTGCTCATGGTTCGCTCCGTTTCGCTGTTATTCGATGGCTGCCGATGCCGTCCAGAGAATGTAACGACCAGCAGCGACTGCTTCACGTTCGATGGTCAGCGTCTGGCCTTCGTCGTTGATGAAGAAATAGCCTTCGCCGATGCTTTCTGCTGGCTTCCAGCCGTTGTAAACAACCCAGTCCTTGAAGAGCTCTTCCGACTGGTTGTCGTTCTTGCTCAGATACTGCACCTTGTTTCCAGCCGTGTTTTCAATGCGGGTGAAAAGATCGCCGTGTACCTTTTCCAGCTGCAGTGCTGCATTCAGTATGTCGCGGTTCTGATAAGCAGCAACACCTGCGCCAGCCACAGCGGCGCCGAACACTACGTTTCTAAGTTTCATAATTTCTTCCTCCTAAATCTATCCTGAATTAATTCTCGTGTGAATTAATAAGGTAAGTTTCTATTAATATACCATAAATTGCGCGAATCGTCATCGAAAATTTTCAATTTCCCCTCAACAGCTTGCGTCTTGCAGCCAGTTTTTGCTATAGTGACCAGAGAAAATCCATTCACCGGGAGGTCAGAACATGTCAGACCCACATCCATCTGAGCGCTACAGCTTCATCAAAGATAAAAATCCGCGGGAGATCGTGCTCCTGCGCGGCAGCGGCTGCCGCTGGCGGCGCTGCAGATTCTGCAACTACCACCTCGATTTTTCTCACGACCAGGCCGCCAACGACCGGCTCAATTTCGACGTGCTTTCACGCGTCGCAGGCATTACCGGCGTCCTCGAGGTGATCAATTCCGGCAGCTTCTCAGATCTCAGCGAAAACACCCTCGCCGAGATCGTGCGCGTCTGTGAAGAAAAAAACATCCGGCGTTTGCACGTCGAATGCCACTGGCAGGATCGCGCGCAGATCGCGCCGTTTCGCGCCCGTCTCGCTGCGCACGGCATCGCGCTGCGCGTCAAGGGCGGCGTCGAAACCTTCGACGGCGATTTTCGCGAGCGCGTTTTCGACAAGGGCATCCCGCCGGAAACCACGCCTGCGGAGCTCGCTGAGTATTTCGACGAATGCTGTCTGCTTTTTGGCGTCGACGGCGAAAGCCTCGCGCAGATGGAGCGCGACGTCGAAGTCGGTCTCGCTCACTTCAAACGCATCTGCATCAACATCATGGTCGACAACGGCACCGCAGTCAAACGCAGCGACGACGTTGTAAAATTATTCATGGAGTCCATTTATCCCGCTGTCAAAGATGATCCCCGCGTCGACGTGCTGCTCAACAACACAGATTTCGGCGTCGGCTGAGATTTTCGCGAAAAAACACCTCGCCAGCGAAAAATTTTATTTGCAAAGTGCGCGCTTTGCTATATAATTGGAAGGATGAAAAAAATTAAGCAACAGTGAATAACAATGAATAAAGGAGCGCGAATCATTTGAGTAAAAAAGCTTACCTCTGCCTCGAAGACGGCACCGTTCTCCAGGGAAAATCTTTCGGCGCCGAAGGCACCGTCGTGGCCGAACTCGTTTTCACCACCGCCATGACTGGCTACCTGGAAACCCTGACCGACCCAAGCTACTACGGTCAGATCGTTCTCCAGACCTTCCCGCTCATCGGCAATGTCGGCATCATCCCTGAAGATTTTGAATCTCAGGCGCCAGCTCTGCGCGGCTACATCGTCAAGGATCCATGCGATCTGCCATCCAACTTCCGCGGCAGCTCCAGCCTCGACGCTTACCTGAAAAGTCAGGGCGTCGTCGGCCTCTACGGCATCGACACCCGCGCCCTCACCAAGCGCATCCGTGAACACGGCGTCATGAACGCAGTCCTCACTACCGATCCGGAAAAAGCCGTCGCCGACGGCCTTGCTGATTTCGCCATCCGTGAGGCTGTGCCATCTGTGACCACCGACAGCATCAAGGTCGTACCAGCTGCCGAAAAAGGCCCACGCATCGTGCTCTGGGATTTCGGCGCCAAGGATAACATCGAGCGCGAGCTTTCCCGCCGCGGCGCCACCGTCATCCGTATGCCGGCTGAAAGCACCCGCGAAGAGATCCTCGCCCAGGAGCCAGACGCCCTCATGCTCTCCAACGGCCCTGGCGACCCTGAGGAAGCGCAGAACGTCATCGCTGAGCTGAAAAAGCTCCAGGCCGACAAGCTGCCAACCTTCGGCATCTGCCTTGGTCACCAGCTGCTCGCGCTGGCCCACGGATTTTCCACCTTCAAGCTCAAATACGGTCACCGCGGCGCCAACCAGCCAGTGCGCGATCTCGTCACCGACCGCATCTTCATCACCAGCCAGAACCACGGCTACGCCGTCGATAACGACACCATCGATCCAGCTGTCGCCACAAAGCGCTTCATCAATTCCAACGACGGCACCTGCGAAGGCATCGACTATATCGGCGAGCCAACCTTCAGCGTGCAGTATCATCCAGAAGCCTGCGGCGGACCAAAAGACACCGAATTCCTTTTCGACCGATTCTTTGACATGATGGAGGTAAAATAAGCTATGCCACTCAATCCAGAGATCAAAAAAGTACTCGTCATCGGCTCCGGCCCGATCGTCATCGGCCAGGCAGCAGAATTTGACTACGCCGGCACCCAGGCCTGCCAAGCCCTCAAGGAGAACAACATCGACATCGTTCTCATCAACTCCAATCCGGCTACCATCATGACCGACGAAGCCATGGCCAACCACATCTACATCGAGCCGCTGACCCTGGAGACGGTCAAGCGCGTCATCAAGAAAGAACGCCCAGACGCCATCCTCTCCACCCTTGGCGGCCAGACCGGGCTCACCCTTTCCATGCAGCTCGCCAAGGAAGGATTCCTCGCGCGTCATAACGTCAAGCTCCTTGGCGCAAATCCGGAAACCATCGACAAAGCCGAAGACCGCCAGATGTTCAAAGACACGATGGACGCCATCGGCCAGCCAACCATCGCCTCCAAAGTCGTCACCGACGTTGTCAGCGCGCTGCAGTACGCCGACGAGATCGGCTATCCTGTCATCGTGCGTCCAGCCTTCACCCTCGGCGGCTCCGGCGGCGGCATCTGCGACGACGCCGAAGCGCTGAACCAGATCGCCCACAACGGCCTCCAGGCTTCGCCGATCCACCAGATCCTCGTTGAAAAATGCATCAGCGGCTGGAAAGAGATTGAATTCGAAGTCATCCGCGACGCCAAGGGCAACGCCATCACCGTCTGCTCCATGGAAAACTTCGACCCCGTCGGCGTTCATACCGGCGACTCCATCGTCATCGCACCAGCCGTCACCCTCGCTGACAAGGAATACCAGATGCTGCGCTCCGCTGCGCTGAACATCATCAACTCCCTCGGCGTTGAAGGCGGCTGCAATGTGCAATTTGCGCTGCATCCGGAAAGCTTTGAATACGCCGTCATCGAGGTCAACCCCCGCGTGTCCCGCTCCTCCGCTCTGGCATCCAAAGCCACCGGTTATCCGATCGCCAAGATCGCCACAAAGATCGCCCTCGGCTACACCCTCGACGAGATTCCAAACGTCGTCACCGGAAAAACCTTCGCGTCCTTCGAGCCAGCCCTCGACTACGTCGCTGTCAAGTTCCCAAAATGGCCGTTTGATAAATTCGTCTACGCCAAGCGCGACCTCGGCACCCAGATGAAAGCCACCGGCGAAGTCATGTCCATCGCCGACAGCTTCGAAATGGGCCTCATGAAAGCTGTGCGCGGCGCTGAGATCAAGCAGGACACCCTGCGCTATCCAGATTTCGCCGATATGAGCTTGGACGAGCTCAAGCCACTCATGTCTCGTGCCACCGACCTGCGCCTTTTCGCTGTTTACGAAGGCCTCTACCGCGGCATGAGCATCGATGAGATGCACGCTCTCACCATGATCGACGAGTGGTTCCTCGCCAAGCTCTGCCACATCGCCGACTTTGAGCATCGCCTCGTTGACAATCGCGCGCCGCTTTCCGAAGAGGAATACATCCACGGCAAAAAGCTCGGCTTCACCGACAAGATCATGGAACGTCTCAACGGCCACGAATTGCCAGCGCACATCCCACCGATCTACAAAATGGTCGACACCTGCGCCGGCGAATTTTCCGCCGAAACGCCATACTTCTACTCCGTCTTTAACACGCCGGAGGAAGGCGCAGAGAACGAAGCCCTCGAATCCATCGAAAAATCCACCAAAAAGCGCGTCATCGTTTTCGGCTCCGGTCCGATCCGCATCGGCCAGGGCATCGAGTTTGACTATTCCAGCGTCCACTCCGTCTGGGCACTGAAGGAGCTCGGCTACGAAGTCATCATCATCAACAACAACCCGGAAACCGTTTCCACCGACTTCGACACCGCCGACCGCCTTTATTTTGAGCCAGTCACCTGGGAAGACGTCAAGCCGATCATCGATCTCGAGCAGCCAGTCGGCGTCGTCGTCGCTTACGGCGGCCAGACAGCCATCAAGCTCACCGCCGACCTCGCCGCTTACGGCGTCAAGATCATCGGCACTTCCAACGACGGGATCGACGCCGCCGAAGACCGCGAACGCTTCGACGATCTGCTCTCGAAGCTCAAGATCAAACGCCCTGCCGGCCACACCGTCTTCACTGAAGAGGAAGCGCTGCGCGTCGCCAACGAGATCGGCTATCCAGTGCTCATGCGTCCAAGCTACGTGCTCGGCGGCCAGAACATGATCATCGCCTTCGGCGACGACGACATTCAGGAATATATGAAAGTCATCATCGCAGCTGGCGAAGCCGAAAATCCAATCCTCATCGACAAATATCTCAACGGCATCGAGATCGAGATCGACGCCATCACCGACGGCGAAGACGTTCTCATCCCTGGCATTCTCGAACACATCGAGCGCACCGGCATCCACTCCGGCGACTCCATCGCCATCTACCCAGCGCCACACATCACCAAGCGCATGGAAGAAAAGATCATCAACCACACCAAGGCCCTCTGCCGCGGTCTCGGCGCGCTCGGCCTCGTCAACATCCAGTACATCGTTCACGGCGCAGATCTCTATGTCATCGAGGTCAACCCTCGCGCCAGCCGCACCGTGCCATACATCAGCAAGGTCACCGGCGTGCCAATGATCGATCTCGCCACCCGCGTCAGCTTCGGCGAACAGCTCGTCGATCTTGGCTACGGCACCGGCATTTATCCAACCAGCAAATACATCGCAGTGAAGGTGCCAGTCTTCTCCTTCGAGAAGCTCGCCAACGTCGACACCCAGCTCGGGCCAGAAATGAAATCCACCGGCGAAGTTCTGGGCATCGGTGAAACCTTCCTCGAAGCCCTCTACAAAGGCCTCGTCGCAGCCGGCTACTCCATCAAGCGCGAAGGCGGCGTCTTCATCTCCGTCCGCGACCAGGATAAAGACGAGATCGCCGACATCGCCAAGAAGTTCTACTACCAGGGCTTCGAAGTCTACGCAACCAAAGGCACTGCCCACGCCATTGAAGCCGCAGATCCAAACATCGACGTCGTCGAGCTCAACAAGATCTACGAAAGCGAAGGCTTCAACGCCGCCGACCTCATCGAAAGCGGCCGCGTCGACTACATCATCTCCACCTCCAAGAAAGGCCGCGACCCACAGCGCGACTCCGTTATCTTCCGCCGCAAAGCTGTCACCCTCGGCATCCCAACCATGACCGCCATCGACACAGCCGGCGCCCTCATCGACAGCATCACCTCCAACTACAACCAGCACAACACCGAGCTCGTTGATTTCAAGAATATGTGATCGCTGAGAAAAAGCAAACAGGAACGTTCCATCGCGAACGTTCCTGTTTTGCGTTGACCATTTTTGACAGAAAATGCTAGAATAAATTCATACACAATTTATGTTCATGGAGGTGTGGACGATGGCAAACGAAAAAAAATGGCAGCTTGATCTTGGCGAATATATCCGCCAGGGAGAGCCAGCGCAGGCAGAAAAAAGTGAATCCTGGCAGATCGCGATCGGTCTCCAGCAGGTCGACGGGCTTGAAACCTCTGATTATCTGCTCGCGACCGCAAAAGATCACATCGAAGGCAAGATCGACATCAAAGAAGCCCAGCGCCGGATCGTCTCGTATTACGAGGCCGCAGACCAACGCCAGTATTTTGAAAATGACACCGCCGAAGCAGATATCGTTTCCTCCAGAATCACCGAACTTCTAGGCGAAAATACCTTCCAATTTTCGCCAGTCGAATTTCAAAACATCCACAAGCGTCTGTTCACCGGCATCATCGATCATGCCGGAATGTGGCGCACCTACAACATCAGCAAGGCCGAGTGGGTGCTGAACGGAAAATCTGTTGTCTACGCACCATGGCAAAGTATTCGCGACACACTGGATTACGATTTCGAGAAAGAACGCGTTTTTTCCTACGGCAGCCTGACATTGGAGGAGATCATTCAACACCTGGCTTCCTTCACATCCGGCATCTGGCAGATCCATCCATTTTGCGAGGGAAATACCCGCACGACCGCCGTCTTCATCCTCAAATATATGAAAGCCTTCGGACTTTCGATCGATAATGAAGTATTCAAAAACCATTCCTGGTATTTTCGCAACGCTCTCGTGCGCGCCAACTACAACGACCTGCAGAATAATATTCACGCCACCACGAATTTTTTAGAGCAATTTTTCGAAAATCTCCTTCTCGGCACAGACCATGAACTGAAAAATCGCTATCTTCATATTGATTTTGATGACTGGCAACAATCCACCGCCGCCCAAAGTGCCACCGATCATATTCCAAAGTGCCAAAATGGCACTTTGGAATGTACATTAGAAGAATTGGCTCTGCTCCGCCTCCTCGCAGAGCACCCGGGATTCACCCAACGAGAATTGCAGGAAAAGACCGGCAGATCGTTGCGAACCATCAAACGCACCATGATCGCTCTGCAAAATAAAGGCTATATCCAACGCACAGGTGGCAAACGCTACGGAAAACGGCAGGTGTTGGTCGATTTCAAGAAGAACTGACACATCGCAGATCAACAAAAAAAGATCAGGCAACGTTCCAGACGAACGTTCCTGATCTTTTTTCATATTTTGATAAACTGTACTGTCCATAGTCTTTCAATGGATCATATTCACACGATCTTGTTGCTAATTATTGTCGTTATTTTTCATTTCTTATGGCCGACAACACAGAACATGTTCTTTTTTCTCGATATTTTTACATCTACAAAGCCTGCGGACATCATAACTTTTCTAACATCTTCAGCTTTCAATGGCTCCATGTTTGGGATCATCTTTTCCCAATGTTTGTTCGGATCACCAGGATCGTTGATAACAGCAAATCTTCCATTTATCTTCAGCGTCCGATACACTTCAATAAAACACTTCTCCAAATCACGCCAAAAATAGACGGTTTCAAATGCCGTAACAAGATCAATGGTATTATCTTTGAACGGAAGACATTCTGCACCTGCCTGAAAGATCTCACATCTTTTTCCAAGATATTTCCTATTAAACAATTTCGATATATTTACACTGGCTTCTGAAATGTCAACACCATACACTCTACCAAGAGCAGATTTTTTGATCAGATTTCGAACGTTATATCCACCACCACAGCCAATATCCACAATCCTACCTTCTTGAGGAATATCAAATAGAGTAAATCCCCACTTTGACAACGGAGAATGCCCCATATTCATCCCCCAAAGCATCATACATCCAATAAACCCATTGGGCTTCCCAAAATTATCTGTAAACGCCATTCTTTTTCCTCCTAGGATTAAATTTTCACAAACAAATGCACACAGATATCATAAAGGTTCTACGGCCTTTGACGAAAGCCACAAAAAGTTAGCCAAGCCTTACGTGCATTTATTATACACTATAGCTACATATAAATTCAATACATTACAAACGAAAAAAGATCAGACAACGTTACGGACGAACGTTCCTGATCTTTTTTCATTGCCAATGTTCAAGCTTTGGCAATAGCTCTTCGAGATAAGCACGGACTTTTTCTGGCGGCCAAGTGTCACTAGCCATGTGGTCTGCGAGAAAATCGATGAGCTGGTCGATGCTGTCATAGGCAAAGTGGCCATCGGCGTAGCACCATTTGCAGTAGCTTTCATTGATGCTGCCATCGGGCTCGCGGCTCATGGTTCCATCCTCCAGCGGCATGCCGCAGCATTGACAGATGAGCTGTCGCGGGCTGCCGAGCAGGGTATTGATCGAGACATCGTAAAGTTTGGAAAGTACTTTTAGCGTGTCAATATTCGGCACAGTCTCACCATTTTCCCAACGCGAAACAGCTTGTCGCGTCACATGGAGTTTTTCAGCGAGAGCTTCCTGCGAAAGTTCATGCCGGCTGCGCAATTCTAATAAAATATCTTTTGTTTCCATGGCTATCACCTCACGCCCATTGTATCATGCGCAGTATGCGCTGAAAAGCAACGCGCTGTTGCCTTGCTCACTCGTTGTAGGTGATGGCTTTGATCTTTCCGTCGAAATAAGTAAAATCACCGTCGGGTAGCTGCCAGGTGGCTTTGAATGTGGTTGGCTGAAGGCAGCCATTTTCTGCGTGCTGGTAATCGCCGCAGGTGGCTACCCACGGCGTTTTCGTCGTGCTGCCGTCATCATTCGAGAGGCTGCGGTCGTTTGTGGTAAAGCGGATCATCTCGGCCTTGTTGTTGAAGGTGAATACGCCGCTCACGGTCTGGCCGAAGGCGGTGATGGTGGCGCGGAGCTGACCAGCGCCAATCTCTGCAAAATGAATGTCGTCGTTCAACAGCGCGCTTGGCAGAAAGAGAATTTCCGCCAGATAGGTGACGAGAGCGGAGCGATCCATCTCCGCGCCGCGCTGATCAAACAGCGTGACAATTTTTCCGATGACGCCTTTCATGCCGCCGACGCCATCCTGATAATAATCGTAGCCCTGAAAAGGAATGCCGTAGAGGCTGCTCTCGACAAGCGCCAGACGCGCAGGCTCGGCAGCGGTGTTGAGCTGGGTGTAATCGATGGTGAGCGCCGGACCATCCACGCTCTGTAAAAATTCAACGTCCTCATAGCGCATGGTCATCCAGCGCATTTTCGGCATGTCGAGGTAGCCGCAGTGAATGAGATAGCGCTGCAAAAGTTCCGGCAGATTTTCCAGATCCTGGCGCGTGAAAGCGCCAGTCACTTCTGGCTGACGCGCCTTCGCCAGCGCCACGTCGTCAGCGAATGTTTTCTTGAGCGGCGAATACGGCAGGCGAAACCAGAGCGCCGCGCCAGCAACAGCGCCAACCGTCGCCAGGCAAAGTTTTTTGAGCAAAGTCGTCATCTTTTTTAGCTCCTCTCCTGAGAAAAATACACGTGCTATTTTCATTATGCCAACGCCATTTTCCTTCGTCAAGAAAAAACAGCCGGCAATGGATCACCGACTGCGCTTCCCTACAACGCTGCATCGACGAGCGCTTGCGTATACGGATGCTGCGGCTGCTGGATGATGGCGTCGGGCGTTCCCTGCTCGACGATGCGGCCGTTGTGCATGACGAGGGCGCGGTCGCAGAAATCCTGCACGAGGGCGAGGTCGTGGCTGATAAAGAGAATGGAGAGACTGGTCTGCCGGCGCAGATCAGCGAGCAGCTCGAGGATCTGCTTCTGCACGGTGACATCGAGGGCGCTGGTGGCTTCGTCGCAGATGAGAAGCTGTGGCTGGATAGCGAGAGCGCGGGCGATCGCAGCGCGTTGACACTGACCGCCGCTGACTTCGTGGGGATAGCGGCGAGCGATCTCTGGCGTGAGTCCGCACTGGACGAGAAGATCTGCCACGCGCGCTTCTCGCTCGCGACGTGTGCAGCCGTTTGTGCGCAGGCTTTCGCCAATGCCGTCGCCAAGAGTGCGCCGCGGATCAAACGAGGCGGCTGGCTGCTGAAAAACCATTTGCACCTGCCTATAATACGCGCGCAGGGCGCGTCTGCGGAGCGCGCCGATCTCCTGCCCATCGAAGCGGATCGTGCCAGCACATTTCGGAACGAGCTGCAAAATGGCGCGGGCGAGGGTGCTCTTCCCGCTGCCGGAGCCGCCGACGACACCGAGGGTTTCATGACGCGCCAGAGAAAAATGCACGCTCTCGGCGGCGTTGAACGTGATCGCGCCGCGCGTAAAACGCACGCTGAGGCCGCGCACTTCCAACAATGGTTTGGTCATCTCATTTCCTCCTTAATCGCGGCACTGCTGCGAGCAGTTCTTTAGTGTACGCTGCCTGCGGCGAAAAGAAAACCTGCGCCGTCGGCCCGGCTTCGACGATCCTGCCGGACTGGAGCACGATCACCTGATCAGCGAGCCGCTCGCAAACGCCAATGTTGTGGGTGACGAGGACAATGGCACTGCCATTTTTCTGTTGCAGAAAAGAAAGCGCGTCCAGCACCTGGCGCTGGCTGATCATATCGAGGGCGCTGGTGGGTTCGTCGGCGAGAAGCAGCGCGGGGTTCAAAAGCATGGCGATGGCGAGCGCGACGCGCTGACTCATGCCGCCAGAGAGCGCATAGGGATAGCTGATCAGAATCTTTTCCGGCGCGGTGAGGCCGAGTTGTGTGAAGAGCGCAGCGGCGGCAGCATCGCTCTCAGCACGCGAGCAGGGATGCTGCGCGTTTAGGGTTTCATGCAGCTGATCGCCAATGGTGCGCACAGGACAGAACGAGGCTGCCGGGTCCTGAAAGATCATGCCGATGGCATTCCCGCGCAGCGCACTCAACGCACGCTCGTTCAGCGCCGCTCCCTGAAAGGAAATGCAGCCGCTGGTAATGCGCGCATTTCCCGCGAGCAGGCCGGCAATGGCGCGCAAAAGTGTGCTCTTGCCGCTGCCGGAACCGCCAACGACGCCAAGGATCTCACCCGGGGCGAGGGTAAACGACACCTGCTCCAGCGCAGGCTGGCTGCCATAAGCGACGGATAGCCCGTCGACGCTCAGAAGCGTCATCTCTCCACCTCCTTATTCTGTCTTATCGAGCGCAGCGCTGATCTCATAGTAATCGCACGGATGCGCAACGAGTCCTGTGACGCTGTCTTTGGCGATCATGCTCATGCGCAGATGGGCGCAGAAGACAAACGCGTTGTCGTCCAACAGGACCTGCTGTATTTCCACGGCGAGCGCGCTGCGCGCCTCTGTGTCAAATGTCTGCGAAAGGGCAGCCGCCAGCGTTTCCAGCTGCGCGCTGTGATAGGCGCCGTCGTTGTTCGACGAACTGTCGAGACAATGGTACGCAAAAAAATACTCTGGATCGCCGGTCGGCGCTGTGACCATGGCGCTGGCGTAAATGTCCCAGGCGCTGCGGTCGGCGCGGATGCGGTTGTGATCTGGCGTGCTCTGGATCTCGACATCGAAGCCGATGGCGCCCAGCGTCGCCTGAGCAGATTCAGCAAGCAACGGCAGCTCCTGTCGGCTCGGGTAGGTGAGCCAGCGCAGCACGAGCTGCTGCCCATCTTTTTCGCGCACACCGTCGCCATCGCTGTCGATCCAGCCAGCGCTTTCAAGCAGCGCAGCAGCGGCGGCTGGATCATAGCTTTCTGCCTGAACAGCGTCGCCACCAAAGCTGAAATTCGCCGGAAACGCGCCTGCAGCAGCCTCGCCGTTGCCAGCCATCAGCGCCTCCGCAAAGCCCTCCTTATCAATGCCGAGGGCAATGGCCTGGCGCACAGCCGGATCGCTGGTGATCGGGCTGTCGAAATTCATCGCCGCGAAAAATGTGCGGCTTATGGCGCAGCTTGTGAAACGATAGCCGTCGTTTTCAAACAGCGGATAGCTGACATACGGCATGCCGTAGGCAGCGTCGATCTCGCCAGATCGCAGCGCCATGGTCAGCGTATCGCCGTCGGAAATGGTGCGCACAGTGATGTGATCGAGCTTGGGCGTGCCGTTCCAGTAATCGCTGTTGGGCGCAAGCTCCAGCCGACTGTCTGTGACGAGGGCCACCGCCTTGTAAGGACCAGTGCCAACGACGACGCCATCCTCGCCGACGCCAGCGTCCATGTCGATGATGCAGGCGTAGGGATCGGCGAGAAAATTTGGCAGCGCCGGCACGGGAATCCCTGTGCGGATCGTGAGGGTCTGTCCCTCTGCTGTGATCGCAGCGATGTGCAGATCGCCAGCAGCGCGTGCGTGCGTCTGCACAAGCGCGTCGAGACACTCCTTCGCAGCCTGCGCATCGAGGGCGCGTCCGCTCGAAAAGCGAATGCCTTCACGCAGCGTGATTCGCCAGGTCAGCGCATCCTCCTGCGCGATCGTTTCCGCCAGCCAGGGCTCCAGCTGCATCTCGTCTGTGAAACGGAACAGCGTCTCGCCAACGCCGTAGCGAATGCAGGCCCAGCCGCTGTTGTCGCGATGCGGATTGATGTCCGGCTCGCCATTTTCAGCGTTGAAGGTGGTGTCGCCAAAAACGAAGGTTTTGCCCTGCGTCTGCTGCGTCGCCTCCTCTTCCACTGCACAGCCGCAAAAGCCGAGCGCCAGCGCAAACAGCGCCAGCAGCAAAATTAAATAGAGCTTTTTCATCGCAGCGTCCCCCTGTCGCGTGGATCGAGCGCGTCACGCAGCGCATCGCCGAGGAGATTGAACAGCGCCACAGCGACAAAAATGCCGATTCCCGGCGTCAACACCACCCAGGGATACACCCAGAGCAGGCTGCGCCCGGCGCTCATCATGCTGCCCCATTCCGCCGTCGGCGGCTCAGCGCCGAGACCGAGAAACGACAGCGCCGCCAGCTCCATCATCATCGTACCGATGTCGAGCACCGCTGTGACAAGGATCTGCCCGCCAATGTTCGGCAGAATATGCCGCCACACAAGGCCAGCCGTTGTATTTCCTGCAAGCCGAGCTACGGCGATAAAATCTGCGCCGAGGAGCGTCCGCGTTTGGCTGCGCGCAAGGCGGGCGTATTTCGGCCAGCTCACCGCAGCCAGCGCCAGCACAGCACCCCAGATGCCGCCATCGATCCCCGCCGCAAGCGCAAGCGCGAAAACGATTCCCGGAAAAGCCAGACAGACGTCTGCAACGCGCATCAATAGCGCATCCAGCACGCCGCCGCAGATCGCGCAGAGCACACCGACCAGCGTGCCGCAAAAAGCGATCACCGTCACCAGCACCAACGCCGAAAAAATGCTCGTCTGCGCGCCGACGATCACCCGCGAGAGCAGATCGCGGCCAAAGCGGTCCGTGCCAAAGGGATGTGCCCAGCTCGGCGCTTCCAGCGCATGCGCGAGATCCTGCGCGTAGGGATCGTAGGGACAGATCTGCGCCGCAAACACCGTTGCCACAAGCAGCATCCCCACCAGCAGCGCAAAGAAAACGAGCCGCTTTTGGCCAAACACTTCAGCGCTCATCACTCGCACCTCCTTCGCGCAGCCGCGGATCCAGCACAGGCTGCAGCAGATCAGTGAGCAGATTGATGAGCACATAGATCAGCGCCATCCACACCACATAAGCCTGGATCATCGGATAATCACGCATGCTCACCGCATCCACCGCCAATTTTCCGACGCCATCCCACATGAAGATCGTTTCAACAACCGCCGTGCCGCCCAGCAAGCTGCCGCAGGACAGCGCCAGCAGCGTCACGATCGTCGACAGCGCCGCGCGCAGCACGCTTTTTACCAGCGTCGTGCGAAAAGGAATGCCCCGCGCTCTGGCGCCGAGCACATACGCCTTGCTCAACTCCTCCAGCACCGCCGCGCGCACCTGGCGCAAATACCGCGACGACATCGCGATCGCCAGCGTCAGCGTCGGCAGCACCGCGCTCGCCAAGCTTGTCCCCTCAGCGATCACTGGAAAGAGCGGGATGCGGATGGAAAACAGCATCATCAGCACCAGCGCCACGAAAAAATTCGGCAGACTGTTGCCGACAAAGCTCGCTGCGCGGATAATAAAATCCGTTGCACGATTTTGCCGCACAGCAGCGAGAATCCCCAGCGGAATCGAGATCACCAGCGTCAGCAGCATCGACATCGCCGCAAGCAGCAGCGTCGCCGGCAGCTTCGACAGAAACGTCGCGAACACATCCTCGCCAGACACATAGCTCACGCCCAGATCTCCGCGCAGAAATCCTTCCAGCCAGATCAAATACTGCATAAAAAACGGCTTATCCAGCCCCAGCCTCGCGCGCTCAGCGGCGAGCGCTTCCGCAGACAGCTGCACCCCCGACGTATCCACGCGCGCCAACACCGCATCACCGCCGGCGAGATGCATCAGCGCAAAAGAAAGAAAGGTAATCCCGAACAAGATCGGAACCAGCGCCAGCAGGCGCTGAATGATGAGTCTTCGCATGGTGCCTCCTTTCATCGTCGTGAACGATCGCTTTCTCGCGCAAAAAAAGTCTGCTGCAGGTCTTCTGACTCTTGCAACAGACTTCTGTCTGAATGTCGTTTATAAAAATCTTCGTCCGTGTGGACCGGAGAATTCGTTCCCCGCGCGTCTGCTTCAGCAGCGCCATGAGATTATTCTAACACAATGTCAAAACATACGAAAGCCCCATTTTCATCACGCGTCGGCTCAGAGCTTCTTTTCCAGCTTCACCATCTGATAGATCGCCACGCTTTCAACAAAGAGAAAGGCAGCGATGAGCATCAACAGCACCACCAGCTCCACCTGCATCAGGCCGAAGCAAATGATCAGCGCCGCGAACAGATAGCTCATCACATCATAGGCGCGCGCCTTTGCAGCGTTGGCAATGAAAATGCGCCGCTCATCCGTGCGCTCCACCTCCAGCTCGAACGCCAGCTCCGGATTTCCCCGCAGCGCCCGCGCCCGCAGAAGCTCGCCAGCGCCCCAGCCAAATGCTCCGCAGCCGATGCCCATGAAGTAATACGGCAAC
>OLPR01001190.1_pt1 | contig 21907 bp, 19 predicted proteins | sample 1672761 | NCBI WGS metagenome assembly OLPR01 (sample SAMEA3136721, study PRJEB25190) | human gut metagenome | biome: human gut; feature: human-associated habitat; material: faeces | place: Austria | collected 2013 | reverse complement strand
GCTCTTCCGATCTTGCCTCATAGATAATTAAATCTTCTTGAAGTGGCTTGTAGAAAGGTATACAAGGATATAAAGTAGAATACTATAATTTTTATTTTAGAAATAGCAGTATACAATAAACTTTCCCAGAAAATAAGGCTTTAGAGATGTTTTGTAAAATTTATACATTTACCTAAAAAATAATATAACTTGCTTTTTGCTTCTTTTTGGCAAGAGGTTTTTTAATTTAGTGAAACAGAGTGAAGCTAAATTGAAAAAGATGGTCATCAAAAAGAAGAATATATCTAAATAAAATTTAAATTATTACTAACGCCCTTCGGTTGTTTTTACTTTTTGTACTGAACCGTTTGATTTATTCGGCACAAGGCACTCATAAATCTGCACTACTGCCAGCAAAAAGTAAAACAAAAACTGGCTTATTGTGAATTTAAAATTTATAACCCCATTTCAAAAAGTATATATAAATAATTAAATAATAAATAATTATTAATAAATAATTATTAATAAATAATTATTAATTAAATATTAAAATAAATAATAATAATTAAATAAATAATTAATTAAAAAATAAATAATAATAATTAAATAAATAATTATTATTTATTTTTTAATTGTTTCTTGTTTTTATTACAAAAAGACAAACTCGACATCTTTCCTTACTTTTTAGATAATAAATAAAATCACGTAATTTATTATTATTGAATATGGAAATTGCAATTTTTTTCATGTTTTGTTTCATTATTTTCCTTCGGCTTAAAGCGAAGTATGGTTTTATCGATTTATAATTAACTATTTTGTTTTGGTATACATAAAGTTGTTTTAGGGACTTTACTTATTTAAATTCAAATTTAAATATATATATTTTTTACTTTTTGTCATTTTTAGATAATTTTTATTATATTTAAAAATATTGTTCATTTCCATTTTTCTCTATAATAATAGCCCCATGACCACCTGTATATAATTTATACAATACTGTTTCAATATTACTTTTTACCTTTTCATTAAGCTCAAACACTCATCCCATCTTGTGTATACTCTATTGCAAGTTCACTTAAATTTCCTGAATAATTTCCAAACACAAATGAATACATTGAAGTAATATTAGAAAGACTTAATTTATATTCACCTGTTTTTTCTTTCGTAGCACATGAACTTAAATCTATTTCGTCTCCTGTATTTTCTTTTGCATTAACATACACTTCTCCATTTGATGTTACTTTTACTTCTGCAGATATTCCTTCTCCAAATGGACTAACTATTTTTAAATATTGCCCTGTTCTCTCGGTTATTTTTTCTTTTGTATTTTCAGCTCCATAAATTGTCTTAATATATTTTCAACTGCATTTTAAACATAAAAAATAGCCCAAAGTATTACTACTCTAAGCTATAATGGCGGAAGCTGAGGGATTTGAACCCTCGCGGCCCTTGCGAACCCTAACAGTTTAGCAAACTGTCCCCTTCAACCACTTGGGTAAGCCTCCAAATTGTTAAGTAAAAAAAATGGCGGAGAGGGTGGGATTCGAACCCACGGTAGGCTACAAACCTACGCCAATTTTCAAGACTGGTGCCATAAACCAACTCGACCACCTCTCCACTTAAGTTATCAATACTAATGTACCGGTAACCTTATATATAATAGCACATTTGTCACTCAGTTGTCAATAGAATTATACTTAGAAAATCAAAAAATTGCTAAAATTCATTTATTAAAATTTTAGCAATTTTTTATCTATTTTATTAGGTTTAAAATTCTTTCTAATTCATCATTTGTAGAGTATTGAATGATAATTTTACCACTTCTTTTTCCTGCATTCAACTTAACTTTTGTTCCAAAGAAACTTTGGAAACTATCTTCTATATCTCTACAAATAGCTTGTCTTCTCTCTTCATATTTAGGTGATGTTTTCTTTTGGTCTTGAACTTTCTTTTCAATATCTCTAACCGTTTCACCTTTTTCTATAATTCTAATTGCTGCAGCATATTGTTTGTCTGCGTCAGTTATACATAATAAAGATCTACAATGTCCTTCATTCAGTTTTCCATCAATAGCTAATTGCATTACTCTTTCATCTAAGTTCAATAATCTTAATGTATTTGTAACTGTACTTCTATTTAAACCTATTGTATCTGCTAATTGTTGTTGTGTCATACCATAATCATCTAATAATTGTCTAAAACCTCTTGCTTTATCTATTGGGTTTAAATCTTCTCTTTGTATATTCTCAATTAAAGCAATTTCCTTGTTTTTTCTTTCGTCATTTTCTCTAACAATACAAGGCATTTCTTTTAAGCCTGCTTTTTTAGCAGCTCTCCATCTTCTTTCACCTGCAACAATCTCATAATATCCATCTTTCTTAGAAACTATTATTGGTTGAATTACACCATATTTTTCTATTGATTTTGCAAGTTCTTCTATTGATTCACTTGGAAAATTTCTTCTTGGTTGATTTCTATTTGGTTCTATTTCAATAACTTTTATGCTTTGAACAATTTCTTCTCCATCTTTTAATTTTCTTTCTTCTTCTTTAGTTAGTTGATTTTCACTAAATAAAGCTTCTAATCCTTTTCCTAAACCTGTTTTTTTAACAGCCATTATAACATCTCCTTTTCTTTTATACTGCATGTTTTCCTTTTGTATTATCATTATTTTTCAAAAATTCTTTTACAAATTTATCATAACTTTTAGCACCTTTTGATCTTGGATCATATATAGATATTGGCATTCCATAACTTGGCGCCTCACTTAGTTTTACGTTTCTAGGAATTACTGTTTTATATACTTTGTTTTCAAAATATTTATTAACTTCTTTTACTACTTGGTTAGATAAGTTTGTTCTAATATCATACATAGTAAGTAATGCTCCCTCTACTTCCAAGTCCTTATTTAAGTGTTTTTTTACTAAATTAATAGTGTTTATAAGTTGTCCTAATCCCTCTAGAGCGTAATATTCACATTGTACTGGTATCAATACACTATCTGATGCTGTAAATGAATTTAATGTAATTAATCCTAATGATGGTGGACAGTCAATAATAATATAGTCAAACTTATCTTTTATTGATTCTAACTTTTCTTTCATTCTATATTCTCTCGACATCATTGAAACTAGCTCAACTTCTGCTCCTGCAAGGTTTATATTAGATGGACAAATATATAAATTTTTAATTTCTGTTTTTTGAATAGTATCTTTACTTTCTACTTCATCACTAATTATTAAATCATAAACAGATAATTCTGTATTTTTATCCATTCCAACACCACTTGTAGCATTTCCTTGTGGGTCTGCATCTATTAGCAAAACTTTCTTTCCTCTTTTGGCAAGTAAAGTGCTTAAATTCACTGAGGTTGTAGTCTTTCCTACTCCACCTTTTTGATTTGCAACTGATATAATTTTTCCCAATTTAATTGCCTCCTTTGTTGTTTTATGTAAACTATTCTAATATCTAATTATATTAAAAGGGACATATTAATGATATAAAAATATCGTCAATATGTCAATGAATTTTTGAAAAAAATATAATAATTTTCACAATAAATCTTGAAATTATAAATTAGTAAAAAAAGTGGCTTTGCCACCTGTACGGAGTTGCTATGCAACCCGTACATCCCAAGGTAACTTAACCTTGTTGTATAGCAAAAATCTTCGATTTTTCCTATACAATAAAAAAGTAACCTCTGCTTTAGTTACAAAGGTCACTTTAAAATTATATTATTGGCTCTTTTGCTGGTGTTCCAGCTTTTCTAGGATATTTACTTGGTGTATTTTTTACCTTTTTTATTACTACTATTTTTCTTTTAATATCAGTATTTGGTAATGTAATTTCGTCTATTTCTCCAATTTCTCCTCCAAGAATTTCAATAGCTTTTTTAGCTTCTTTTAATTCTTCTTCAATTTCAAAAGATTTCATACAAATACATCTTCCGCCTACTTTTACAAATGGCAACATATATTCTAAAAGTACATTTAGTCTTGCTACAGCTCTTGATGTTACAATATCATAAGCTTCTCTCTCTTTGCTCACAAATTCTTCTGCTCTACCATGAATTGCTCGTATATTTTTCAATTCTAGCTCATTTATTACTGTTTGTAAGAATATTATTCTTTTATTTAAAGAATCTAATAGTGTGAATTTCTTATTTTCTTCTAATATTTTTAAAGGTATTCCAGGAAATCCTGCTCCTGTGCCAATATCAAGCACTGTATCTGCTTCTTTTAAATATGGAATAATTGTCAAGCTATCTATAAAGTGCTTTAATATTACTTCTTCTGGATCTGTTATTGCTGTCAAATTCATTTTTTCATTCCATTCTAATAATAATTCCATATATTTATAAAACTGTTCTGCTTGTTTTTGAGATATTTCTATTCCAATGGAATTTACTTTTTCAATTAGATCATTACTAAATTCTAATTTATTCATAATCAATATTATACCTTTCTATTCGTTTGTTCTAAATAAATAAGCAACACCGATATATCTGCTGGTGAAACGCCTGATATTCTAGAAGCTTGACCTACTGAATTTGGTTTTATTTTGTTTAATTTTTGTCTTGCTTCTAATCTAAGCCCTTTAATTGTACTATAATCTATATCTTGTGGCAACAATTTTGCTTCCAGTTTTTTAAATTTTTCAACTTGTGCTTGTTGTAGTTTTATATAACCTTTATATTTTACTTCTATTTCTACTTCTTGAGTTACTTCTTTAGGCAATTCTTTTCTATTCTCATCAATTTCACCTAAAAGTTCGTAATTCATTTCTGTCCTTCTTAATAATTCTGCCATTTTTACACCTGTTGTAAGTGCCGAAGAATTATTATTTTTTAACAATTCATTTACCTTCTCTGTTGGCTTAACCACAGTGTTTTCAAGTCTTTCAATTTCTTCTTCAATTTGTTTTTTCTTAATTAAAAATGCTTGATATCTTTCTTCAGATATTAAACCTACATCATGTCCTATTTCTGTTAATCTTAAATCAGTATTGTCTTGTCTTAGTAATAACCTATATTCTGCTCTAGAAGTCATCATTCTATATGGTTCATTAGTTCCTTTTGTTACAATATCATCAATTAAAACTCCTATATATGCTTGTGAACGGTCTAGAATGACTGGTTTTCTTCCTCTTACTTTTTGTGCTACATTTATTCCTGCTATAATTCCTTGTGATGCAGCTTCTTCATATCCAGAAGTTCCATTTATTTGACCTGCAAAAAACATTCCATCTATTTTTTTATGTTCTAATGATAATTTTAATTCAGATGGATCTATACAATCATATTCAATTGCATATGCCGGTCTTGTAAATTCAGCATGTTCTAATCCAGGTATAGTGCGATACATAGCTATTTGTACATCTTCAGGAAGTGATGAACTCATTCCTTGTATATACATTTCGTCTGTATCTCTTCCTATTGGTTCTACAAATATTTGATGTCTTTCTTTATCCGCAAATCTAACTACTTTGTCTTCTATAGATGGACAATATCTTGGCCCTGTACCTGTTATTTCTCCACCATATAAAGGTGAACGGTGCAAGTTTTTCCTTATAATTTCATGTGTTTCAGGTGTTGTGTATGTCAAATAACATGGTAATTGTTCTTCTTTTTCTACTATTTTATCTTCAAATGAAAATGCTGTAGGATTTTTATCCCCATCTTGTCTTTCCATTTTAGAAAAATCAATAGAATTTTTATTTATTCTCGCTGGTGTTCCTGTTTTAAATCTTACAAGGTTTATACCGATTTTTCTTAACATATCAGATAACCTATTTGCTGGGAACACACCATCTGGACCACTTTCGTAAGATACTTCTCCTATATATATTTTTCCTTTTAAATATGTACCAGTTGCTAATATAACATTATCCACCTCATATATTGCACCTATATTTGTTTCTACAGATTTTACTTTTCCGTCTTCCACTCCAATGTCAACTATTTCTGCTTGTTTCAAATATAAGTTTGGTTGTTTTTCAAGAGTATGTTTCATTTCCATTTGATATTTTTTTCTATCCGCTTGAGCTCTCAAGGAGTACACTGCCGGTCCTTTTGATGTATTTAACATTCTAAGTTGAGTATATGTTTTATCTATATTTTTACCCATTTCTCCACCTAAGCAGTCTATCTCCATTACTAAATGTCCTTTTGAACTTCCACCAATGTGTGGATTACATGGCATATTTGCAACAGCTTCCAAACTTATACTAAATAATAAAGTCTTTAATCCTAATCTTGCTGTTGCTAGAGCCGCCTCACATCCAGCATGTCCTGCCCCTATTACTGCTACATCATATTTTCCTGCATTATATTTCATTTTTATTTTACCTTCCTTGTTAAATTTATTTTCTATTTTTTGGTTCAGTTTTCTATGAAACAGAAATCACTGTTTGATACAACTTTTTGGATTGTCGTTTTTTGTCGAAAGTGTTTTATTTTGATTTTTCAATACTTTGTCGAAACTCTTTTAAAAACATTGTCTTTTTGTTGTGGTTTACTGTTCGTGTTTCACGCATTTTTTTCTCTGAAACTATATATTTCATTATACTTTGCTTGTGAAACATATAGGTTAATATTTTACTCTTATAGTAATTCAATGCTTTTAAATTAAAATTATAAAGTCTTATTTTCCTAAACAAAATTTAGAAAATATATTATTTATTATATCTTCAGACACATTTTCTCCAGTTATTTCACTCAAATCTTCGAGAGCTTCTTTTAGTGAAACTGCCACTACATCAATAGGCATTTCTATTTCAATTCCTTTTTTAGCTTGTTCTAAAGCATCTATAGATTTTCTTATTTGATTTTTATGTCTTATATTTGTTATTACTTCCCCGTCATTTATTTCAATTTCATTTAATTTAAACATTTTCAAGATTTGCTCATATAAATCTTCTAACCCTTCTTTAGTTTTAGCAGATATTTTTACAACTGGTTTATTAACATTTTTAATGTTAATGTCATTTTCTAGTCCATTATCTTTTTCATCAATCTTATTTAATAGTATAATCGAGTTCTTATTTTTAAGAATTTCCAGTATTCGCAAATCCTCGGCTTCTAAGCCGTTTTGTGTTATCAAATATACCTATTATTAGGTCAGCTTCATTTGACAGCTCTAAAGCCTTTTTAACGCCAATTTTTTCAATCTCGTCTTGAGTATTTCTTATTCCTGCTGTATCTATCAATTTTAAAGGTATCCCTTGAATTTGTACCATCTCTTCAATAGTATCTCTAGTTGTTCCCTCTATTTGACTTACAATTGCTCTTTCTTCATTTAAAATAGCATTTAGTAATGATGATTTTCCTGCATTTGGTTTTCCTAATATAACTGTTTTTATTCCTTCTTTTAATACTTTTCCACTATCAAAACTTTTTTCTAATTTAAATAATTTCTCTTCAATTGCATTTATTTGTTCAATTAGTTTCTTATTAACTATTTCCGGTACTTCGTCATATTCAGGGTAATCAATAGATGCCTCTATATCAGCCATTATGTTTAATAAATTTTGGCGTATATCTTTAATTTTTTTAGATAAACTTCCTTCTAATTGTTTAAATGATGCTTTTGCTTCTTGAGAAGTTTTAGCATTTATCAAATCAATAATTCCTTCAGCTTGTGATAAATCTATTCTACCATTCAAAAAAGCTCTTTTAGTAAACTCGCCTGGCTCAGCCATTTCAGCTCCAGCTAATAAGCATTGTTCTAAGATTTTTTGTTCAATTACCACTCCCCCATGTGAATTTATTTCACACATATTTTCAGTAGTATAGCTTTTAGGTGATTTAAAAAATGATACTAAAACCTCGTCTATTTTTTGCTTTGTTTTAAAATCTATAATATATCCATATTTTATGGTATATCCAGATATTTCTTCTATATCTTGCTTTTGTTTTGGCACAAAAATTTTATCTAATATTTCAAAACATTCTTTACCGCTCATTCTAATAATTCCAATTCCTCCATTAGCCGGAGCTGTTGAAATTGCAGCAATTGTACCCATCTCTTACCTCCTTATCATTAAATAAAATTATTTCTATTATAATTTTTAATATAATTAGTATATTGCTAGGCAAAAGTAAGTAAAAAGGCAAGGGCGCAACCTTTGTGGTTGTAACCGCGTTTTTAATTACTTTTAACGACGCAAGATGCTGATTATATTAAAAATTAAGAAGTCAAAGCTAGAATTAGTTAACTAAACTAAAATCCGAACTTTGACTTCCGATTTTTCTTATTTTTTTGCTATAATAACTTTTCTGTATGGTTCCTCACCAACACTATAAGTTCTTACTCTTTTACTATCTTGTAATCTATTATGAATAATCTTTCTTTCATAAGCAGACATTGGCTCTAAAGTAACTTGTTTGCCTGTATTTATAACTGTTCTTGTTAATTTATCAGCAAGTTCTTCTAATGCTTTTTGTCTTTTAGCTCTATATCCTTCAATATCTAATACAAGATGAACTCTACTTTCTATTTGTTTATTAGCAATTGCAGTTAAAATTGCTTGCATAGAGTTTAATGTTTCACCTCTATAGCCAATTAGTTTTCCTGCGTCTTCCCCATTTAATGTAACATATACATATTCATCATCTGAAGAAACTTTATATTCCATATTGTTCACTTTAGAAACAAAAGCTTTCAAAAATGCTTCTAAGTTCAATTTTGCCTTTTCTAACTCTTCTGGTTTTAAAGGTGCCTTTTTTTCTTTTTCAATATGTTTTACTTCTTCTCTAGGTTTGTACTCAGCTTTCTTTTCTGTTACTTCATCTTTCAAAGTCATTTCAACTTTTACTACTCTAGGAGCTAATATGCTAAAAAAGCTTCTCTTTTCTTCATTTTCTAATATTTTTATATCAACTTTATCTTTAGATACTTTTAATTCTTTCAACCCTTTTTCAATAGCTTCTGTTGAAGTTTTTCCTTCTACAATAATACTTTTAGCCATTAGAAGATTCCTCCTTATTGTCCTCTTTTTCCATAACTTTATTTATAATAAGTCTTTCAATAATCATTAAAATATTACTTGCTAACCAATACAAAGCCAATCCTAATGGAGCAATAATTGCAATCATAACAGACATTACTGGTATCATATACATCATACTATTGCTCATTTGTTGCATTTGTTCTGTCGGATCAACTTCTTTGTTATCCTCCTCACTAGAAACAACAACATCTTGTTTTTGTTTCTTTTTTTGAGTTACTGTTGTTAGTTTTGTTGATATAATTGAAGTTATAACATAAAGAACTGGAATAACATAAACTCTCCAATCATTTAAGTTTTGTGTCGGAACTTTGCTTAAATCAATTCCTAAAAATTCCATATTCAATCTTAATTGATTGTATTCTTGTTGTTTTTTTACTAGTTCTTCCCTATTTTCTACATTTTCTTGCTCTAATTGTTTAGATATTTCTTGATATTTTGTTTCTGCATAATCAATTGTAGCTATTTGCACATAGCTATTATTTGAATTATATCCACTTTCTTTCATTTCAGTTGTATATGCATCAATTAGATTATTATCTATTTTTTTCATATATGTAAGTGGTTGACTAACTAGCCAAAATACAGATAAAATGATTACCAATTGTAAAATAGATGTCAAACATCCACTAAAAGGACTCATTTTTTCTCTTTTATATAATTCTATTGTTTCTTGATTTAATTTTTCTGGATTATTTTTATATTTTTTCTGAATTTCCGACATCTCAGCTTGAAGTGCAGCTGATTTTTTCATTGACTTTTGTTGTTTAATTGTAATTGGTATTAAAATAACTCTTAAAATTACTGAAAATATTAAAATTGCTACACCATAGTTACTAAAAACCTCATACAACCAATTAAGCAAATAGCCAAATATTCCTGATATAAAACCCATGAAATTCCTCCTAATTTAAAGGGTCATATCCCCCTTTTGCAAAAGGATGACACTTTAATAATCTTTTTATTCCAAAATATATTCCCTTAATACAGCCATATTTCTTTATTGCCTGTATCATATATTCTGAGCAACTCGGATAAAATTTGCAATGTATTCCAAAAGCTCCAATAATTGGTGAAATTATTTTTTTATATCCTTTTAATAGAAAAATAAAAATACTTTTCACTTATAAAAGCCCTGCCTTTGTAAATGATTTTTCCATATCACTTTTTATAATATGAAAATTTACTTGTTCTACTGGTACTTTTTTATTCCACAAAAAAACAATATTATAACCTTGTTTTAGTTGATCTTGAATTAGCCTATAGTTTTCTCTAATTTTTCTTTTAATGTGATTTCTTTTTACTGCATTACATGTCTTTTTAGAAACTGCTATTCCAAATCTATTAGTTGATTGCTTATTTTCTGCTATATATATTGTTATTTGTTTGCCAATATAAAATTTACCTTTATTTAGAACATTTTGAAATTCATAATTTTTCTTCAAGGTTTTCATTTTTTTCATCAAAATCACTCAATCTCATAAAACTTAAAAAGGTCACCGCTTATTACGTGACCATTTTTATTACGCACTTAATTTTTTTCTTCCTTTTGCACGTCTAGCTTTTAATACATTTCTTCCAGATTTTGTTTTCATTCTTTTCATAAAACCATGTTCTTTTTGTTCTTGTCTTTTTTTAGGTTGATATGTTCTTTTCATTTTAGCACCTCCTATGTTTTTTCTTATTTAAACCACGAATGGATTATTTATTAAATATAAGCTTTATTATTATACACCTTACCAGCTTATTATGTCAATACACATAAACAATTTTTACATTTTATTTTTTATTCTATTGACTATTTAATTGTATTTTTGATATGATATACTAACATAGGGAAATAAGGTTTTTACGAATTTTGAAAACACATAATTATTATGTTAATAATTTTAAATTTTTGTTTATTTATTAGTATTTATGGAGTTTACTTTTCCACAGTTGTGGATAACTTTGTGGAAAACTTTACGTAATAATTTTATGTTTTATTAATATACTGAAGGGATTGAAGGAGTAATGCAAAAGGCAGAAATTAATGAACTAAATACAAAAGCAAAAGAACTACTAAAAACTGAAGTAACTGGAATTTCATATAGTACATGGATTAGTAATATTGAGATTTTTTCAGTTGATGACACTACAATTACTATAATGGCACAAAATATTGTACATAAAGATATGTTAGAATCTAGATATTTATCTTTATTAAAAAACACATTTAGTTTTATTACTCATAAAAATTATGATGTAAAAATAATTTGTGAAGAGGATATGCCAAAAGATGAAGCTCCTGTGATTCCAACAAATACACCAAACAGTTCTAATTTAAATCCAAAATATACATTTAATAGTTTTGTTGTTGGTAATAATAATTCTTTTGCACATGCTGCCGCATTAGCTGTTGCTGAAGCACCTGCTACAGCATATAATCCTTTGTTTTTGTATGGGGGAGTAGGGCTTGGCAAAACTCACTTAATGCATGCTATTGGAAATGAAATATTAAAAAACAACAAAAATGCAAGTGTTTTATATGTTAGTTCAGAAAAATTTACAAATCAATTTATAAATGCTATCAAAGATAATAAAAACGAAATGTTTCGTAATAAATATCGTAATATAGATGTTCTACTTATAGATGATATTCAATTTATTGCCGGAAAAGAAAGAATTCAAGAGGAGTTTTTCCACACATTTAATACTTTACATGATGATGGAAAACAAATTATCATTTCTAGTGATAGACCTCCAAAAGATATTCAACCTTTAGAAGATCGCTTAAGAACACGTTTCGAATGGGGACTTATTGCAGATATTTCTAATCCAGATTATGAAACACGTATGGCAATATTAAAAAAGAAGGCTCAATTAGATAATATTATTATTGATGATGATGTTTTAGTAAATATAGCTACACATATAGATACAAATATTAGGGAGTTGGAGGGAGCATTAAATAAATTAATTGCTTATTCAACCTTATCAAATAGTCCAATTACAATAGAACTTTCTAATAAAGCTATATCTGATGTAGTTTCACATCATAATAAAGTACTTTCTATTGAATACATTCAAGAAGTTTGTGCTAAATATTTTAATGTTACAGTAGAAGACTTAAAAGGTTCAAGAAGGTCTGCTGATATTGCATTTGCAAGACAAGTCGCTATGTATTTTTGTAGAGATGTTGCAAACCTTTCTACACCAAAAATAGGACTGGCTTTTGGTAAAAGAGACCATTCAACTGTAATGCATGGATGTAATAAAATAGCAAATGAAATTAAAGAAAATACAAATACAAAACTAATTGTGGAAACTGTGAAAAACTCTTTATTTGCTGATTAAGTCTTTTATATGAATAAAAAGAAAAGTTTTTTAAAATTTATGTTTTGAAAAATGTTCGTTTGGAAAATGTATTTACATTTCTTCTTACGGAATTCATACATTAGATATCCACAACTACTTGTGAATTATTTGTTGAAAACTTGTTGATAACTATTTTTCCACAATCAAAAAATGAAATTGTAAATAACTTTTTAAGTTGTCCACAAATTTATCACCAAATATTTTGCTAGGGAACAGTAAGTTTGAATAACTTTTCCACACAATCCACAATACCTACTAATACTACTACTATTATTATTTATATATTATATAAAAAAGGAGACGAAACAAATATGAAACTTGTTTGTGAAAAGGATGTAATCCTTAAAGCTATTAATTCCGTAACAAAAGCAGTTGCTAGTAAAACAACAATGCCTATACTAGAAGGAATTTTAATTCAAACAAATGATAAAGAAGTTAAATTCACAACCTATGATTTAGAAATAGGAATTGAATATATAATGGAATGTACAGTAGAAGAACAAGGAGCAACAGTAGTTAATGCAATAATGTTTAGTGAAATTATTCGTAAACTTCCAGATGCAGAAATTCATATTGAAATAAATGAAAACAATTTATTAGTAATTGAATGTGAAGGATCTTTATATAAATTAGCTACAATGAATCCAGAAGAGTTTCCTGAATTACCTAAAATAGATATTGAAAACTCTATTGAGATGGAGCAGAATAGTTTAAAAGATATGGTTAGAAAAACTATTTTTGCAGTTAGCACAGAAGAAAATAGACCTATATTTACAGGTTGTTTATTTGAAATAAGAAATAATAAATTAAATGTAGTAGCAGTAGATGGATTTAGATTAGCTTGGAAGAGTAAGTTTTTACAAACAGCTGTAAATGATTTTTCAGCTGTTATTCCAGGAAGAACATTAAATGAAATAAATAAAATTTTAAATGATTCTTTTGATACTATAAAAATAGGGGTATCTAAAAATCAAGCATTATTTGAAATGGAAAATTGTAAAATTGTTACTCGTTTATTAGATGGAGAATTTTTAAATTATGCTAGTGTTATCCCAGAAACATGGGAAACAAGAATTAGAGTTGATAAAGGTAGTATTCAAAATTGTTTTGAAAGAGTTAGCCTAATATCTGCATCTAGTATAGAAAAAGAAAAGAAATATCCTGTTAAAGTAAATATTGAAATAGGAAAAGTAACAATTTCTTGTACAAATCAAACAGGTGATGCTAAAGAAGAAATATTTGTTGAAACAGAAGGAAAAAATCTAGAAGCAGGATTTAACCCAAAATATTTCTTAGATGCACTTCGTGCAATTGATGATCCAGAAGTATTTATTGATTTTGGTTCAAGTATTTCACCTTGTATTATTAGACCAACAGAGGAAAATGGAGATTACATTTATATGGTTCTTCCAATTAGAATGAAGGAATAATTAAATGAATATAAACAAAATAAAATTGAAAAATTTTAGAAATTATACAGAACAAGAAATAGAATTAGATCCACATATTAACGTATTTTATGGTGATAATGCACAAGGAAAAACTAATATTTTAGAGGCAATTTTTATAAGTGGTTTTGGAAAGTCTTTTAGAACATCTAAAGAAAAAGAAATGATAAAATTAGGTGAAGATTTTTTAGAAACAAATATATTTTATGATAAATCTGATAGAAGTGGAAAAATAAAAATAATAATTGCTGAAAAAAAACAAATTGAGGTTAATGGTGTAAAAATAAAAAAATTAAGTGAATTGATTGGCAATTTAAATTTAGTTATATTTACACCAGATGATATTCAAATTTTAAAAAATGGTCCAGCTGAGAGACGTAGATTTTTAGATATGATGATAGGACAATTAAGACCAAATTATGTGCATAATTTAAATTTATATTTAAAAACATTAGAACAAAGAAATAATTATTTAAGACAAATAAAAGAATTAAATAAACCAGAAAATATGCTAGAAATATGGGATGAAAAATTAGCTGAATATGCAGAAATAATTTGTAGATACAGAATTGAATTTATTGAAAAATTAAATAATAAAATAAAAAAAATCCATTCTGAAGTTACAGAAAATAAAGAAAAATTAGAAATTAAATATATAACAGAATGTGAAAATAAAAAAAATTATTTATCTTTATTAAAACAAAGAAGAAAATTAGATATAATAAAAGGTTTTACAACTAAAGGAATTCACAGAGACGATTTTAAATGTTTTATAAATGATAAAGAAATTGAAATATATGGTTCACAAGGGCAACATAGAACTGCAATTCTTTCTTTAAAATTAGCAGAACTATATGTTATTTATGATGAAATAGGGGAATACCCAATTTTATTATTAGATGATTTTATGTCAGAGTTAGATGAAAAAAGAAGAAAAAGTTTTTTAAGTTATATTAAAGATACACAAGTTATTATAACTTGTACTGATAAAATGGAGTTGGATAATATTAAATTATTTAATGTAATTAATGGAGAAATTTGCAAAATAATTTAAGATAGTGATAAAATAAACCAAAGAAAAGAAAAAAAGAGCAAAAATATTTGGAGGTTAAAAAATGGAAAAATTCGAGCATGAATATGGAGCAGACCAAATTCAAGTATTGGAAGGACTAGAAGCTGTAAGAAAAAGACCGGGTATGTACATAGGAAGTGTATCTATAAGAGGATTACACCATCTTGTGTATGAAATTGTGGATAACTGTGTTGACGAAGCATTAGCAGGTTATTGTACAGAAATAAATGTAAAAATTGAACCGGGAAATGTTATTAGTGTAGAGGATAATGGAAGAGGAATTCCAGTTGATATACATCCAAAAACAAAAATATCAGCTGCTGAAACAGTTTATACAAAACTTCATGCAGGTGGAAAATTTGGTGGAGATAGTGGATACAAAGTTTCTGGAGGTCTTCACGGTGTTGGTGCATCTGTTGTTAATGCTTTATCTACATGGACAGAAGTAACAATTCAAAGAGATGGTGGTTTATACCAAATGAAATTTGAAAGAGGAAAAACTGTTGAACCACTAACTAAAATAGGAGATTCTAAAAAAACAGGTACAAAAGTTAGATTTTTAGCTGATGATACTATTTTTGAAACTTTAGAGTATGACTATGTTACTCTTGAAAATAGATTTAGAGAAATGGCATTTTTAACAAAAGGACTAAAAATTACTATTGAAGATTTAAGAGATCCAGAAAATATTAAAAAAGCAGAATTTCACTTTGAAGGTGGATTAAATTCTTTTGTTGAATATTTAATTCAAAATAAAGAAAAAATTCATCCAAAGCCAATATATATTGATAAAGATGGTGATGTACCAGTTGAAATAGCTTTTCAATATACAACAGCATATTCAGAAAATATATATACTTTTGTTAATAATATTAACACAATTGAAGGAGGAACTCATTTAGAGGGATTTAAAAGAGGACTAACAAAAGCATTTAATGATTATGCAAGAGGCCATGGCTTACTAAAAGAGAAAGATTCTAATTTATTAGGTGAAGACATCCGTGAAGGTATTACAGCTGTAGTATCTGTTAAAGTAAAAGAACCTCAATTTGAAGGACAAACTAAAACAAAACTAGGAAACAGTAATGTTACAGGAATTGTAGCAAGCCTAGTAAATGACGCATTATCAACATTTTTAGAGGAAAATCCAGGAGTAGGAAAAGCAATTCTTGAAAAATGTATAAATGCATCTCGTGCTAGAGAGGCTGCAAGAAAAGCTAGAGAATTAGTAAGAAGAAAAAGTGCATTAGAGACATCTACATTACCAGGAAAACTAGCTGATTGTAGTAGTAAAAATCCAGAAGAATGTGAAGTATACATAGTAGAGGGTGACTCTGCAGGTGGTAGTGCAAAACAAGGAAGAGATAGAAAATTCCAAGCAATTCTTCCTCTTTGGGGAAAAATGCTTAACGTAGAAAAATCAAGAGCTGATAAAATATATAATAATGACAAATTACAACCAGTAATTTTAGCGGTTGGTGCAGGAATTGGTAAAGATTTTGACATTTCTAAAATTCGTTATGGAAAAGTAATTATAATGGCAGATGCCGACGTTGATGGTGCACACATTAGAACATTATTATTAACATTTTTCTTTAGATATATGAGACCTTTAATTGAAAATGGAAATGTATATTTAGCTCAACCACCATTATATAAATTATCTAAAAAAGGTATGCAAGATGTATATTGCTACACTGATGAAGATTTAGCTAATGCTTTTAAAGAATTAGCAGAAAAAGGAATATCAAGAGATCAAGTTGGAATTCAAAGATATAAAGGTTTAGGAGAAATGAACCCTGAACAATTATGGGAAACAACAATGGATCCAGAACATCGTATTTTAATAAAGGTTACAATGGAAGATGCAATTAAAGCAGATGCTATATTTACATTACTAATGGGTGATGAGATAGAACCAAGAAGAAAATTCATTGAAGAAAATGCTAAATTTGTTAAAAATTTGGATATATAATTATTTAATAGCAGGTAAGAAAAATCTTACCTGCTATTAATCGTATAAAGCTAATATTAATTTACAGCTAAAACCTATATATCTAATTTTTAATCTAATGTATATCACTATACAAATAAACTATACACCAAATATATAAATCAGTTGCTCGACTAGTAATGCACATGTAATAACTATATTCATCCTAAAAGGACTAATAATAATCATTAAAATATACAAAAATAATCTTAACTTCGAATATATTACCTATATATTCAACCATATAGAAAAATCCTACTTTCATTAAATTAACAAAAATAAAATTAAATACAGCTTAAATACAAATAATATACTCTCATCTCCGACTAAATATTATCTAAAATTAATTAAACAATAATTAATCTTTGCTCAAACTTTAAAAAGCCAATAACATGACCTAATAAAACTCTTAGTTCAACTAATATTAACCTTATATTATTATTATGTATAAAATAATAATTTTTATTCAAAAATATTAATTAAAAATATTGTCGAATTTTGGTATACGATTTTTGTTGACAATTATCATAAAAAAGGATAATATAAATATATAAATTTTTTTATTAATTTATTTTTATTAATTTATTTTTAATTATTTTTTCTAATATTTATTATTAGTCAAACTTTAATCATTTAATTATTTTTTAATTTATTTTTTTCGATATTTGTTATTCTTTAATTTTATTATTTTAATTAATTTAATTTTTTATATTTATTATATTTTAATATTTAATTATTTAATTATTTAATTTATTATTTATTTTATCATTAAAAATTTCTTTAAAAATATCCAATAATTTATTATTATTATTTAGGAGGTGATATTTTATTAACAAAAAATTAAATACTGTTCAAGAATGGCTGCAAATTCAATATATATTAGAAAACGGAATTATTAAATTAAAAAATAATAATTATATAAGAATAATAAAAATAAATCCAATTAATTTTAATTTAAAATCAGATTTAGAAAAAGAAGCTATATTAAATTCATATAAAATATTTTTAAAAACATGCAATTTTAATTTTCAAATATTAATTCAAAGTAATAAAGAAGATTTAACAAAACATATTAATAAAATAGAAAAAAACATAATTCAAGAAAATAATTTAATTAAAAATATTTCTAAAAAATACATCCAATATATAAAAAAACTGAATCATGAGAAAAAATCATCATCTAAAAATTTTTATATTATATTAAAATGTAAAAATGAAAATAAAGAAATATTAAATAATGAAGATTATTTGATGGAAAAATTAAATGATCAATATTTTAAGATTAAAGAATGCTTATCAAGATGTGGAAATATAGTAGAAGACATTAGTAATAAAAATCAAATTATTGATATATTATTTTCATTTTTAAATTTCAGAATATATTTAAATTATAATTAAAATAAATATTCATAAAATAAAAACAAAAAATAAATTGTTGTTACAAAAAGACAAAAGAGATAAATGTAAGTAGTAATCAACTCGAAAATGAATTGTTTTTTAAATTCTTATAGTAGTTAAACTAATGTGGAAAAATAAGTGAAAAACATACAACAAAACACTTCGGCTATAAGAAAAAGCTCAAAATATAAAAAAATCAAAAGCATGTTTAAAATTATTTACATAAACATGGAAGACAAAAAATACTAAGATAGAAATAAAAGAACAAAACAAAAACATATCCTATTTGACAAAAAAACAAGAATAACAAGGAGGGGATAATATTCATAAAATATTAAAAAGAATAAGAGCTAATTTAAAGGAAAAGATAAATTTATTAAATAATAAAATAAGTAAAAAAGAAAATAAACCAGAATTTTTTCAAGGAACTTTTTCAAGTAAAGATTATTTAAGTCCATCTTATATAAATATTTCAAATCCAAAATTTATTGAAATCGATAATACTTATTATTCTACATTAATTATCACAAATTATTTTAGAGAGCAAACAGATTTAATATTAAAATCAATTATTGATACAAATATAAATTTAAATATTTCTATTTTTTATGAAAAACAAGATACATATAAAACAATAAGAGATTTAACATATCATATTGGAAATGTAGGCGTTGATTTAAAAGAAGGAAATCAAAATAGACAAGATATAGACATCGCAGCATTTACATATAATGACGCAAAATATATTAGAAAAGAAATGCAAATAAATAATGAAGAATTATATTTTTTATATATTTATGTAACAACATTTTCGAATGATATAAAAGAATTAGAATATTTATTAAATAAAATAGAAGGAATTATACAAAGTAAAGGAATGCAAACGAAAAGGGCGTATTTTAGGCAAGAACAAGCATATTTAACAGCATTACCATTTATGGAAAATTCTATAGATTTAAAAAATGCAGCTAAAAGAAATGTATTAACAAGTGGACTAGTTGCAACATACCCATTTATTTCATCTGCAATATTTGATGAAGAAGGTATTTTTATTGGAACTAATATTTATAATAATTCTTTAGTATTTATTGATAGATATAATAAGAATAAATATAAAAATTCAAATATATGTATTTTTGGAACTAGTGGTGCAGGAAAATCATTTTATACAAAATTATTAGTTTTAAGAAATAGGTTATTAGGAATAGAACAGTATATTATAGACCCAGACAGAGAATATGGGAAAATGTGCGAAAAATTGGAGGGATCACTTTTAAAAATAGGGCCAAATTCTAATTCATATATAAATATATTCGATATTATGGAAGAAAGTTTAGAAGATAATGAACAAGGATATTTAGCAAATAAATTAGGAAAATTAATTGGATTTTTTAATTTAATTTTTGGTAATTTAAATGAAGAAGAAAAAGCAATATTAGAAGAAAAGATAATTGAATTATATAAAAATAAAGGAATTACATTTGATGATGAAACATTATATAAAAAAGAAGAAAATAAAATAATAATCAAACCGATTTTTAAAACAACATATGATATGCCAATTTTAGGAGATTTTTATAATTTATTAGGACAAGATGAAAAAACAAAAAAATTTCAAATAAAATTGATTCCATTTGTAAAAGGATCACTAAAATTTTTTAATAATTACACTAATGTAAATTTAAATAATTTTTTAATTGTTGCAGATATTTATGAATTAGGAGAAGATAATTTGAAATATGGAATGTTTATTTTTATTGAATTATTTTGGAATAAAATAAAAAAAGATAGAAATAAAAATAAAGCAATTTATATGGATGAAATATGGAGATTAATAGGTGTAACTTCTAATAAAGAAGTAGCAAGCTTTATATATAAAATATTTAAAACAATTAGAAAATATGGAGGAAGTGCAGTTGCAATAACTCAGGATATTTCAGATTTATTTAGCCTAGAAGATGGAACATATGGAAAAAGTATTTTAAATAATTCAGAAATAAAAACATTTTTTGCTTTAGAAGAAGAAAATATAAAAGTATTAGAAAAATATACAAATTTATCAGAAAAAGAAAAAATAGAAATTAAATCATTAAAAAGAGGAGAATGTTTAATGTTTATTGGAGCAGAACATATTTTAACAAAAATCGAATCAGCAGATTTTGAAAAAGAAATAATTGAACCTAATAAAGAAAGGAACTTATTATGAAAAAAATAATTACTGCAATAGGAAATGAAATATTAAATAAAAAATTAAAAAAAGAAAATGATTTCGAAGTAATAATAGAAGACATACAATATAAAGAAGGAATAATAGAATATTTAGAAAAAGAAAATAATATTGATATTTTAATTATTAGTGAATTATTGCCAGGAAATATTGAATTAAAAGAATTAATAGAAAAAATAAAAAATATAAATTCAAATATTGAAATAATTATATTTTTAGAAAATAAAAATACAGAATTAGAAAATTATTTATATGCAAAAGGAATTTATAATATTTTTTATAATAATCAAATTGAAATTGAAGAAATAATTAAAATAATAAATAATAAAAATATAGAAATAAATAATGAATTAAAAGAAATAAAATAAATGTTCTCAAAAGGGGGCAAAGTAAATGCTGGCATTAGAAAGACGAAATTTAATTCTTGAGAAATTACAGGCTGAGAAACGGGTCGTTGTAAGCGAACTCAGTCAGCTTTATGAGGTTTCTGAAGAAACAATTCGCCGTGACCTCGACAAGCTTGAAAAAGAGGGACTGGCCACCAAAAGTTATGGTGGTGCTGTTATAAATGAGGATGTAAGCATTGACTTGCCCTTTAATATTCGAAAAAACCAGAATGTAAGCGGCAAACAGCAGATGGCTGATATAGCAGCCTCTCTGGTGCAGGAAGGTGATCATATTTTTCTTGATGCGAGTACCACTGCAGTATTTATTGCAAAGGCACTGAAAGAAAAAGAAAGACTCACCGTGATCACCAATTCCATGGAGATCCTTCTGGAATTATCTGATGTTTCGGGATGGAATATCATTTCCACCGGTGGCGTTATGAAAGAGGGATATCTTGCTTTTCTTGGGTCAAAGACAGAAGATGCGATTCGTTCCTATTATGTGGACAAAGTAATCATCTCCTGCAAGGCACTGGATCATGAATGGGGGATCATGGAATCGCAGGAAGCTTTTGGCACGACCAAAAAAGCAATGATTGCGTCCGGCCGTGAGAAGATTCTGGTAGTAGACAGTACAAAATTTGATCAGACCGCATTTTCCGTTGCAGGAAAACTGCGGGATATAGATGTGGTTGTAACAGACAGGAAGCCATCTGAGAAGTGGCTGGCACATTTTGCCGAAGAAGGCGTAGAGTGCCGTTATCCTGGTATGCAGCCATAGAAAGGAAGCAACAGATATGAAGACCTTTGGAATGAAAACAGTCATTCATTTTGGAGACAACGCTCTAGATCGCTTAAGAGAGATTCCATATAAAAGAGTTCTCGTTATCACCGATCCATTTGTTGTGCAGAGCAAAATGATTGATCTGATCACAGAGCCTTTGGCAAAAGGCGGCATTGAATATGATATTTTCAGCAACGTAGTACCAGATGCTCCAGTAGATAAAATTGCAGACGGAGTTAAAAAGTTTCTTAGCTATC
>OLPR01001188.1_pt1 | contig 21930 bp, 18 predicted proteins | sample 1672761 | NCBI WGS metagenome assembly OLPR01 (sample SAMEA3136721, study PRJEB25190) | human gut metagenome | biome: human gut; feature: human-associated habitat; material: faeces | place: Austria | collected 2013 | reverse complement strand
ATAGTTTCTTTTCCTGATTTAGGTGCTATTAATACACCTGCAATTGTTCCTACTACAGCTCCTGTTGCCACACCTGCAGTTGCTATAGCTATTTTTTTGTTTTTATCTTTTTTTATTTGTCTATTTCTTTTTTCTTCTATTTTTTGTAATAAACTCATATATTCTTCCTCCTAATTTGTTTTTATATAATTATACTATTTTTAAAAGTAAAATAATACATTTTTCTACATATTTTGACATTTAATTATAGTAACGTAGATTTATTATATTGGAATTTAATATAATAAAAAAAACTAGACGAAATATGTATATTTTCATCTAGCTTTTAATGTATGAGTATTATAACTTTTTATAAAATCTAATATATAAGTTTATTTTTGTCCTATTCTTAAATTTGGAACCGCATTTAAACTCATATCATCTCTTCTTCCATTAATGTAACTATAATATCCTGCACAACCTATCATTGCTGCATTATCTGTACATAAAACTGGAGATGGATATTTTATATCTATATTATTTGTTTTTCCTAATTCAGTAAGTTTATCTCTAAGTGCTGAATTACATGCAACTCCACCAGCAAGTGTTATAGTATTATATCCTTTTTCCTTCGCTGCTTTTATAGCTTTTTGAGATAATACTTCAACAACTGCTTCTTGGAAAGATGCACAAACATCTTCAACAACTATTTCTTCATTTTTCATTTTCTTAGCATTTAAGTAATTTAAAACTGCTGATTTTAATCCACTAAAACTAAAATCATATCCTTCATCTAAGTATGCTCTTGGGAAGTCTATTGCATTTTTATTACCTTCTTTAGCTAATCTATCTACTATCGGTCCACCTGGATATCCAAGTCCCATAGCTCTAGCTATTTTATCAAATGCTTCTCCTGATGCATCATCTCTTGTTCTTCCTAGTATTTCATACTCTCCGTAATCTTTAACCTCTACTAAATGAGTATGACCTCCAGATACTATTAAAGTTATAAATGGTGGTTTTAAATCTTTATGTTCTATATAGTTTGCGCTTACATGACCTTCTATATGGTTAACTCCTACTAAAGGCTTATTTAAGGTAAATGCAAGTGCTTTTGCATGCGATAATCCAACTAATAATGCACCAACAAGTCCTGGTCCATAAGTTACTGCTATATGATCTATATCATTTAGTGCTATATTAGCTTTATCTAAAGCTTCTTGTAATACAACATCTATATTTTCTATATGTTTTCTTGATGCAACCTCTGGTACTACTCCTCCAAATTTCTTATGTAAATCAACTTGAGTATTTATTATATTTGATAGAACTTCTCTACCATTTTTTAAAACTGCAACAGATGTTTCATCACAGCTACTTTCTACAGCTAATGTTATTATGTCTTTCATATTTACACCACCTTTATATCATTCCACATTATCATGGCATCTTCTTTGTTATCACTATAATATTCTTTTCTAATTCCAGCTAGCTTAAATCCATATTTTTTATAAAGATTTTGTGCCACTATATTAGAAACTCTAACTTCTAATGTCATTGATACTATATTATTTTCTCTACAAAGCTCTACTAAAGCTTGTACTAATTTATCTCCGATTTTTCTTCCTCTATAATCACTATAAACTGCTACATTTGTAATATGACCTTCATCCATTACAAACCATATACCAACATATCCAACAACTTTCCCATCTAATTTAGCTACTAAATATCTTGCAACCTCATTATTTAATTCTTTTTTAAATGCATCTTTAGACCAGTGATGTTCAAAACAATTTTTTTCAACTTCAAAAACTCCATCAATATCTTTAGATGTCATTTGCTCTATCAGTATATTATTTTCCATCATTTAACCTCTTCATTTTTTCATCATATTGAACTTCTGCTTGAGATTTTCTTATATATAATGGGTTTATGCTATAGCAATCATAAACATCTATATTGTTATTGTATTTTTCTATAGCTATTGAGCATAAGCTACTAGCCTTGCTTACATTGTGAGATGGTGCTGGTACATGTATATTAGCTATATCTTTAATTTTATCTTCGTATTTATATACGGCTTCTCCAACTATAATCCATTCTTCATTAGTGTTTTTTAATTCTTCTATAAGTTCATCTATTTCAATTACATCTACACCTTTTAACTCAACTAACCTATTATTTTTAAATTTATATTGCCCCATATAAACTTGAGTTCTTTGAGCATCTAATATAGAGCATATCTTTTTATCACATAAATTCATATTTCCCGCTAGTAACTCTACTGAGTTTACACCTACTATAGGTAGGTTATTTACATGTGCTATAGCTTTAGCAGTTGCCATAGCTATTCTTAATCCTGTAAATGATCCTGGACCTTCACATACTGCTATTAAATCTATTTCATTTATATTTAAATCACTTATATTTAGCATATTCTCTATCATTGGCATAAGCTTTTGAGAATGTGTTTTTTTAGTATTTATTGTATATTCACATATTAACTTATTATCTTCTATAACTGCTACACTTGTAGCCAGTGAAGATGTATCTATACCTAAAACCTTCATTATTTTGTCAACTCCTCAACTATTTTTTCGTATTTTTCTCCAACTGGATTTAATATCATTTCTCTTGACATATCTTTATATTTTAACTCTATGTGTAAATATTCATCTGGAAGTATATCTTCTATTAAGTTTGCCCATTCTATGATGCATACACCTTCACCATTTATATACTCTTCATACCCTATATCATACATTTCATCACTACTACCAATTCTATATACATCAAAATGATATAAAGGCATTTTTCCTTCATATTCATTCACTATTGTAAATGTCGGGCTTGTTATGTAATCATCTACTTCTAGTGCTTTAGCAAGACTTTGAGTCATTGTAGTTTTTCCTGCACCTAAATCTCCGATTAAGCATATTACACTTCCTGGCGTAAGTAAATTTCCTAATTTATATCCAATTTCTTTAGTTTTATTTTCATCTTCTAAATATATTTTAACCATTATTTTCATCTCCATTAAATTACGAGTCTTCTTTAATATAATTATCAACTAGATATTATTATAGTATAACATTTTATTATTATAAAGTATTTCTAATTTATGTTCATCTTGTTGTTGACTTTTTGATATAAGTTGACTACTATTTAATTAAGAATATAAGCTAAATAAAACCATGAAGGTTTTTAAAGATATTGATATGTCTTTAAAAGCCTTTTTTTATTTTCTCTATATTCCTAACCCCTTTTTAAATAAATTTTTATGCCTATAGTATATCTATGGGCTATTTCTTTTTTAAAATTATCTTGAGCTACGTATCATTTAGAAACTTTATTTATCCAATAATATATACTTTCTTCTGTTAATTATATACTTCTAAAAATTTTTATTAAACTATGTATATAATTCCACTTATGTGACCATAATTAAGATACAAGGGATATTTACTCCCCCAAATTAAAATATTCCTTATTCCCCCTAAAGCACTTACTATCGGAAAGTAAGTGCTTTTTAATTTATAATAACTAATATGAAATTTATCTTTCTTAAGCTATTTTATCGGCGCAATACCTCATATTACTAACAGCATATACTTGTAATAAAAAATACCAAGTACTTATAAAAGCACTTGGTATTTTATTACTTAACTCTATTTAAAACTTTTTCTGTTTTCTTGTACATCGGTAATGTTAATAGAGAGATTAACCCAGACTTTAATATATTAAATGGAGCTATCATCCATATTACAAAACTCATTTTACTATCTATAACTGGGTTTATAGCTGCACCCATTGCAACTACGGTTTCTATTGGCCATCCTATTGTTTCATAAAAAGGTAATATTATAAAGTAGTTAGATATACATCCTACTATAGTCATTATTACCATTCCACTTATAAGACCTATAACTACTCCTGATAACTCTCTTTTTTTAGAGTATATATATGAAACTGTAAAAACAAAAGATCCACCTATTAAAAAGTTAGCAAATTCTCCTACTCCACCTGTAGTTGACATACCTGTTACAAATTGAAGTAAGTTTTTAAGAAATGCTATAGTAACACCTGCCATAGGACCTAACGCTATCCCACCTAATAATGCTGTTAAATCCGATATATCTATTTTTAGAAAATCTGGAAATAACATAGGTAATGGAATTGATATAAACATAAGTATATATCCAATTGCTGAAAGTATTGATATCTTTACCAACGCCGATGTAGATAAAATTTTAGTTTTTTTCATAGTTTGTTGCATTTTGTACTCCTCCTAATTTTAATTTATTAGGGAAAAATAAAAGCTCGAAGAGATCTATCTTCGAGCTTATTTTTTGAGCACAAGTTATATAATATACAAAAATGTATAGAAATATTCATTGCAAAAAATTCACTATTCTTCTCTCATCCAGACTATACTGTCGGCTTTGGAATTTCACCAAATCATGCTACATAAGTAGCTCGCGGGCTATACCGCCGGTAGGGAATTACACCCTGCCCCGAAGATCTTTCTCGCTATTTAATTTTCCTTATATTTATATAATAATAAAGTAATACAAAATTTTCAATATAAACTTTTCTTATATTAAAAAGTGTATTGGTAAAATACTTAATATAATCAAAATATATCCTTAATCTCAAATTAATAAAATATCTAGTATATATCTACACTTCGAAAATTATTTTTCGTATACAACTTTTCCATCTATGATAGTAACTAATACGTTACTTTGTAATTCAAATGGATCATTATCCCATATAACTATATCTGCATCTTTACCAATTTCTATAGATCCAACTTTTTCATCTATACCTAGAATTTTAGCTGGATTTATAGTTATTGCTTCTAGTGCTTTTTCTTTTTTCATACCATGTTTTACAGCTATTCCTGCACATACAGGCAAATATTGTACTGGTATTACTGGATGATCTGTAGTTAAAGATACCTGTAAACCTTCATTTGAAAGAATCCCTGGAGTTTCAAAAGTTAAGTTTCTTAATTCAATTTTAGATCTTTCTGATAAAGATGGCCCTACAATTACTGGATATCCTTCTTCTGCAAGTTCATCTGCTATTAAATGACCTTCTGTACAATGGTCTAATGTAAGTTTTATATCAAATTCCTTTGCTATTCTTATTGCAGTAAACATATCATCTGCTCTATGAGCATGAACTTTAAATGGTATTTCTCGTCTTAAAACAGGTATTAAACATTCCATTTTCATATCATACTCTGGCTTATCGTGATCTTCATGTTCCATGTATAACTCAATTTGTTCTAAATATTCTTCAGCTTTCTTTAATTGTTCTCTTAAAAGCGCTGCAATTGCCATCCTTGTTTGTGGCATTTTTTCATCTCTTCCATAACAAGATTTTGGATTTTCTCCAAAAGCTATTTTTGATGCAACAGGATTTTTTATAACCATTTTATCTATTCTTTTTCCATATGTTTTTATAGCTATACATTCTCCACCCATTACGTTTGCACTTCCAGGGGTTGTACATACTGATGTAATTCCACCTTCTCTAGCTTCTTTAAATGTATTATCCATAGGATTTATACCATCTATAGGATTAAGGTGTGGTGTTATAGGATCTGTTTCCTCATTTCCATCAGCACCTTCAAATCCCATACCATCTTCCCATAAACCTAAATGAGTATGTGCATCTATAAATCCTGGAAAAACTAGTTTTCCTTCTGCATCTATTATTTTTGCATCTTGAGGTACTTCTAAATTTTCTCCTATTGCTTTTATTTTTTTATTTTCTATTAAAATATCACCTTTTATTATTCCATTGGTAATAGTATTAATTATTCCATTTTTTATAAATATCATCTTAATCTCCTCTGCTTTAACTATATTTTCATAGATAAAGCTACTCTCTTTTTATTCATATCAACACCTATAACTTTTACATCAACTATATCTCCTACAGTTACAACTGTCATAGGGTCTTTTACAAATCCTTTACTCATCTCAGATTTGTGCACTAATCCATCATTTTTTATACCTATATCTACGAATGCCCCAAAATCAACTACATTTCTTACAGTTCCTTTTAGTATCATTCCCTCTGTTATGTCTTCTATCTTTAATACATCTGTTCTAAGTATTGGCTTTATGCCTTCTTCTCTAGGGTCTCTTCCTGGCTTTTTAATTTCAGCTATTATATCTTTTAAAGTAACTTCTCCTACTTGAAGTTTACTACTTAGTTCCTTTATACCTATAGCTTCTACTTTAGAATCTATATCTGATATATTTTTATTTTCAACATCAGATAGAGAATATCCAAGCATATCTAACATATTTTTACATATATCATAGCTTTCTGGATGTACACCTGTATTATCTAGAGGATTTTTAGCACCTTCTATTCTCATAAATCCTGCACATTGAGTAAATGCCTGTGGTCCAAGTCTTTTTACTTTCTTAATTTGAGCTCTTGAAGTAAAATCTCCATTTTCTTCTCTATAAGCTACTATGTTTTTAGCTATAGTTTTACTTATACCTGCTATATGCTCTAATAAAGAGTATGACGCTGTATTTAAGTCTACACCAACGCTATTTACGGAATCTTCTACAACTCCGTCTAATACTCCCTCTAATTTCTTTTGGTTTAAGTCGTGTTGATATTGACCTACACCTATACTTTTAGGGTCTATTTTTACAAGTTCAGCTAATGGATCTTGTAGTCTTCTTGCTATAGATATGGCTCCTCTTAAAGATACGTTTATGTCTGGGTGTTCTTCATTTGCAAGCTCTGATGCAGAGTAAACTGATGCACCAGCCTCACTAACTATTATGTATTGAACTTCTCTATCTATTTCTTTTATCATATCTGATACAAACTTTTCTGATTCTCTTGAAGCTGTACCATTTCCTATAGCGATTATATCTATATTGTATTTTTCAATTAATGCTTTTAATTCTTTTTTTGATTCTTCTACTTTATTTTGTGGCTCTGTTGGATAAACAGTTGTAGTATCTAATAATTTACCATTTTTATCAACTACAGCTATCTTACATCCTGTTCTAAATGCAGGGTCAAATCCCATAACAACCTTATCTTTTACTGGTGCTTGAAGTAATAAACTTTTTACATTTTTTCCAAATACACTTATCGCTCTTTCTTGTGCATTTTCAGTAAGAGTATTTCTTATTTCTCTTTCAATTGATGGGAAAATTAATCTCTTGTATGAATCTTCTATTGCACTAACTATTACTTCTTTATTTTTTAAATTCTTATCATTTACATATTCATTTATTATATAGTTTATTACTTTTTCATTATTGATTTCTACTTTTACTTTTAAGAAATCTTCCTTTTCTCCTCTGTTTATTGCTAATACTCTATGTGGTGCTATAGTTTTTACTGACTCACTGTAATCATAATACATATCATAAACTGATTTTTCTTCATTTGAATTTTTTGTTACTATTACACCTTCTCTTAATGCAAGCTCTCTTATATATTTTCTTATTTTAGCATCATCAGAAACTATTTCAGCTATTATATCATTAGCTCCTTTAATAGCATCTTCAACTGAATTTACTTCTTTTTCTGGATTTATATACTTAGATGCTTCTTCATCTATATTAGATATATTTTTATTTAATATATCTAATGCTAGTTGTTCTAATCCTCTTTCTTTTGCTATAGTTGCTCTAGTTCTTTTCTTTTGTTTATATGGCGCATATATATCTTCTACTTCTTGAAGAGTATTCGCCTTTTCTATACTTACTTTTATTTCTGATGTAAGCTTTCCTTGTTCTTCAATTATTCTTATTACATCATCTTTTCTATTTTGAAGATTTCTTAAATATATTAATTTATCATAAAAAGCTCTCAGAGTAACGTCACTCATTTCTCCAGTCATTTCTTTTCTATATCTAGCTATAAAAGGAATAGTATTTCCTTCATCTATAAGTTTTATTGTATTATTTATTTGTTCATCTCTAAGATTAAATTCCTTTTTTAGAATATCATTTATATTCATAAAACCCACTCTTCTTTCGTTTAAATTTATACTTTTAAATAAGGCTTGAGAATTAAATTCTCAAGCCCCTATTTTAACTATTTTTAGACTTATTCATTTTTAAATACTCATTTATAAATAAATCTAAGTTTCCATCCATAACACTATCTACATTTCCAATTTCAGCGTTTGTTCTATGATCTTTTACAAGCTTATATGGTTGGAATACATATGATCTTATTTGGCTTCCCCAAGTTATTTGAGAATACTTTCCTTGTATATCCTCAATTTTCTCTTTTTGTTCAAGCTCTTTTAATTCTATAAGTTTAGCCATAAGCATCTTCATAGCAGTATCTTTATTTTTATGTTGAGATCTTTCATTTTGACACTGTACAACTACACCTGTAGGTATATGAGTTATCCTTACAGCTGAGTCTGTAGTATTTACATGCTGACCTCCTGCTCCAGATGCTCTATAGGTATCTATTTTTAAATCTGCTGGATTTATATCAATATTTATACTATCATCTAATTCTGGTATAACATCTATAGATGCAAAAGATGTATGTCTTTTTCCAGAAGGGTCAAAAGGAGATATCCTAACAATACGATGAACTCCTTTTTCACTTTTTAAGTATCCATAAGCATTAAGCCCTTCTATATGAAGTGTTGCACTTTTAATTCCTGCTTCTGGATCTGATAGTAAATCCAATGTTTTAACTTTATATCCTTTAGCTTCTGCCCATCTTATATACATTCTAAGTAACATTTGAGCCCAATCTTGAGCATCAAGTCCACCTGTTCCTGCATTTATAGATAGTATCGCATTATTCTTGTCATAATCTCCACTTAAAAGAGTTTTTATTCTAACCCTATCAATTTCTTTTTCAAGATTTGATATAGATTTTTCTATTTCTTTTTCTATTGAATCATCACTTTCTTCTAAGCCTATTTCAATTAATACTTCTATCTCTTCTAAAGATTCTTTTAATTGATTGTACTCTTCTACAGTTTCTTTTAAACCTTTGTTTTCTTGTAGCACTTTTTGAGCTAACTCATTATCATTCCAGAAATCTTGATGATTCATTTTCTCTTCATTTTCTTGTATCTTAATTAATAATGAAGCAATGTCAAAGAGAATCCCTCAATTCTTCTATATTTGAAGTCATACACTCCATACTACTTCTATACTCTTGTATATTTAACATTTTGGTCCTCCAAAATTATCTTCCACAACATTTTTTATACTTTTTACCACTTCCACATGGACAGTCATCATTTCTTCCTGTAGTATCTTCTTTTCTAACTGTTTTACTGTTAGCATCTTCATCTACATTAGATGATAAATGGTCAACATCTATAACTTGCTTTCTTTCAACTGGTTCTTCTATAGTTATATTGAATAAGTATTTTATAGTGTCTTCTTTTATATGAGCATTCATTTCATTGAACATATTAAATCCTTCATCAGTATATGCTATTACAGGGTCTTGTTGACCTATTGCACGAAGACCTATACCTTGACGTAATTGATCCATAGCATCTATATGATCTATCCAATGGCTATCAACTGCTTGAAGAAGTACAACTCTTTCCACTTCTCTCATTCTATCTGATCCTATTCTTTCTTCTTTTCCATTGTATATCTTCATAGCTATTTCAAATACTTTTTCTATAACTTGTTCTGTTTTAAGATTTTCTATATCAGAAACTTCTATGCTTCCTCTTGGCATGAATAAATTATACATGTACTCTACAAATCTTTCTGCATCAAATCCATCTTGAGAGTATGACATAACACCTTCTTCTATTAAAGAATGAATCATATTTTCTATTTGCTCTTGTAAGTTTTCACCTTCAAGAACACGTCTTCTTTCAGCATATATTATTTCTCTTTGTTTATTCATAACATCATCATATTGAAGTACGTGCTTTCTTATTCCAAAGTTTCTACCTTCTACTTTCTTTTGAGCGCCTTCTATAGATTTAGTTAACATTTTATGTTCTATAGGCATATCTTCTTCAAGACCTATTTTTTCTACTACACTAGATATTCTTTCACTTCCAAATAATCTCATAAGATCATCTTCTAAAGATATATAGAATCTTGAGCTACCTGGGTCTCCTTGACGACCAGCACGTCCTCTTAACTGATTATCTATTCTTCTAGATTCATGTCTTTCTGTACCTATTATAGCAAGCCCTCCAGCTTTCATAACTTCTTCTTGCTCAGCTTTTGTTTCTTCTTTATATTTTTTATATAATTCTTCGTATTTTTCTCTAGCTGCAAATAACTCTTCGTTACCTTCTCTATCTATACCTTCTAAAGAAGCATCTACTTTATTTATTACACTTTCATCATATCCTAACTTCTTCATTTCTTTTTTAGTTAAGAATGTTGGGTTACCTCCTAGTACTATATCTGTACCACGACCTGCCATATTAGTTGCTATAGTTACAGCACCTAATCTACCAGCTTGAGCTATTATTTCAGCTTCTTTATCATGGTATTTAGCATTTAATACTTCATGCTTTACTCCCCTTCTCTTTAATAATTGAGATATTAATTCAGAGTTTTCTATTGATACAGTACCTACAAGTATAGGTTGCTTATTTTTATGTCTTTCTATTATATCTTCAACAACTGCATTAAATTTACCAACTACATTTTTATAAACTGCATCTGATAAATCTTTTCTTTGTACTGGCTTATTTGTAGGAATTTGAACTACATCCATTTTGTATATAGCCTTAAACTCTTCTTCCTCAGTTTTAGCAGTACCTGTCATTCCTGCAAGTTTATTATACATTCTAAAATAGTTTTGGAATGTTACAGTAGCTAAAGTTTTAGACTCTCTTTGTATTCTTAATCCTTCTTTAGCTTCTATAGCTTGATGCAATCCTTCTGAATATCTTCTACCAAACATAAGTCTTCCTGTAAATTCATCAACTATTATTATCTCTCCATCTTTTACTACATAATCAACATCTTTTTTCATATTTGTATGAGCCTTTAATGCTTGATTTATGTGATGATATAATTCCATATGAGCTATATCTGTTATATTTTCAACATTAAAGTAAACTTCTGCTTTTTGTATACCTGACTCAGTTAACGCAACTGATTTTTGCTTTTCATCAATTTCATAATCATCTGGCTTTAATGTTAATATAAATGTATTAGCATCTGAATATAAATGAGTAGATTTATCTCCAGGTCCAGATATTATAAGTGGTGTTCTTGCTTCATCAACAAGTATTGAGTCAACCTCATCCACTATAGCATAGTTTAATTCTCTTTGAACCATTTGCTCTTTATGAATTACCATATTATCTTTTAAGTAGTCAAATCCATATTCGTTATTTGTTCCGTAAGTTATATCACATTGATATTGTGCACGTCTTGTTTGTGGATCTTGTCCATGAACTATTACCCCAACAGTCATTCCTAAGAACTCATATACTTTTCCCATTTGCTCTTTGTCACGTTTTGCTAAATAATCATTTACTGTAACAACATGTACACCCTTACCTGTAAGAGCATTTAAGTAAACTGGAGCTGTTCCAACTAAAGTTTTACCTTCTCCTGTTTTCATCTCAGCTATTCTACCTTGATGAAGAACTATTCCACCTATAAGTTGAACTCTATAGTGTCTCATTCCTAATACTCTTTTAGAGGCTTCTCTTACAACGGCAAAAGCTTCTGGTAGTATATCATCTAATGTTTCTCCATTTGCCAATCTCTCTTTAAATACATTTGTCATGTCTTTAAGCTCTTTATCTGACATAGATTCAAATTTTGGCTCTAATGAATCTATGCTATCAACTATCTTGTTGAATTTTTTTAGCTCTTTTTTATCTGCCATATTAAATAAATTATCTAAAAAACCCATGTTTAAAATCTCTCCTCGTACATTTATATAATATCTATATATTTTACCATAAAAATACTCTATGTAATATTATTTGCTCAAAAAAAGCTATCGACATTTAAATTTATCAATAGCTCTTATAATTATTTATACTATATTATTCCGATTCTATTAATCCATATCCACCATTTTTACGTCTATATACTATAGATATACCATTTGACTCAGAATTCCTAAATATATAAAAATCATGTTCTGATAAATCCATTTGTAAAACAGCTTCTTCCGGACTCATTGGTTTTACACCAAATTTCTTAGTTCTTTTTATTACTATATCTAAATTATCTTCATTTGAAGAATAATCATTTTCTTCTATATCCTCTATCGCATCAAATCTTATACTTTCATTTGATTGATGTCTATCTTGTAGTCTCTTTTTATATTTTCTTAACTGCTTATTTAATTTGTCATATACAACATCTATAGCTGCATATAAATTTTCCTCTATATCTTCTGCTCTTATTATCGGGCCACTTATAGGTATTATTGTAACTTCTACTTTTTGTCTTGCTTTTTTAGCACTCACTGTAACCTTTACATCTGTTGCTGGATGAAGGTAGAAATCCAATCTTCCTAATTTCTCTTCTATGGCATTTTTTATTCCATCTGTTAAATCCATTTGTTTTCCAGATATTATTATATTCATAAGAACATCTCCCTTCAGTTATACCAGTATAAATATTTATACTTTATTTTTATATTCTATATATCTGTTATAAAACCCTTTATTTTATTGTTAGCTTTTATAATTTAATATATTCAACTAAATAAAGATTTATTTAATTTAATAATAACTGTTAACAATGTGGATTATTATCCACTAATATACCTGTTGATAATGTGGATAAAATTGTTAATAAGTCTTACTTTTGTGTATTTCTAGCTATTTTTAACATTATATATATCCACAAATTTCAACTTAAGTTGTTACTAATTTGTGTATTTATGTCAAATTTTATAATATATAATCAAATTTTTTGTAAAAAAAAGCACCTAAAAAGGTACTTTTGAATATTTAGCTGACCTGGTTTTTGACCCCACACTCGCCTACTGGAGGGTTCGCTTGGGTTTGCCGCACTACTAGCTCTCTCGATTTTATACCGGTAGGTCTTACTTCTAAGCCGCACCATGATCATCAACCCCATTTTTAGTGTTGACTTACGTGGATCCCTTTGCCTGCGACTGGCTTGGACTTTCAACCACAGACCTAAATATTACTAACTTATTTTAATATTTTAAATGAATTATGTCAATAGAAAATTATGCCTTAACATAAAATGTATCTGTTCTAGTTAAGAAAGTAGATACAAAAACTTTATTTACTCCATTTATTTTTAAAATCTTTGATATTTCATTAACCGTTGAACCTGTCGTAAATATATCATCTACAAGTAATACATTTTTATTTTTTAAATCAATTATATTATTTTTTATCATAAATGCATTTTTTAATTCATTAATTCGCTCTTCTTTACCTAATTTATATAATCTTTTTGTATTATATTTTCTTGATATATTATCTACAGTAGGTATATCTACTATATTACTTAAATCCATAGCTATCTTTTCAGCTTGATTAAACCCTCTTTGTCTTAATCTTTTTTTATGTAATGGAACAAATAATATATAATCAAATTTAATATTTTCTAAATCTAATTTCTCTTTCATTATACTTGCAATATATTTACTCAAATAAGTCTTATTATTATATTTTAGTCCAAAAACTATTTTTTTACTAATTTCTGTATATTCTACACAAGATATTACTTTATCAAAGTAAAAACTCTTATTTAAACAATAACTACAACCATCTATACTTTGTTCTTCTAAAGAATAATTAATTATAGGCTTACCACATTTAATACATCCGTCTAATATAAAATTTATATTACTAAAACAATCCTTGCACATAGAGTATGTAGTATTTTTGCTTATGGAACAATCACATAATATACAACTTATATTTTCAGGGTATAAAAAATCTAAAAATACATTAATTAAATTAGTAATCAAATTCAAAAAAATATTTTGTATCATATTTATTTTATCAATAATCCTTCTTCCCTAAATTTATTTAATTTATACGATAAATTGGAATATCTATCATTAGTTCTATTATTTTTTATCATATATTCTAAATATTTTACATCCCCAACTAGTACAACTAACTTTTTAGCTCTTGTTACAGCTGTGTATAATAAATTTCTACTAAGTAACATTGGTGGAGCCCATGTTATAGGTATAACTACTACTGGAAACTCACTTCCTTGACTTTTATGTATAGTTGTACAAAAGCTATGGTCTAGTTCATCTAATTCATCATATCCATAGGATACGATTTTTACTTGATCGAATAAGACATATATTTTTTTATTCTCTTTATCAATATGATAAATATATCCTATATCCCCGTTGTATATACCTTCACCACTCTCACTTTTATCTTCATTTTCCCATTTTTTAGTATAGTTATTTTTTATTTGCATAACTTTATCGCCAACTCTAAATATACGCTTTTGAAAACTTTCTTCTACTTTAAACTTATGTGGTGGATTTAGATATTTTTGTAATTCATTATTTAAGTTTATTACTCCTAAATCACCTTTTCTCATAGACGAAAGTATTTGTATATCTTTTAGTTTATCTAATTTATAAAACTTTGGAAGCCTCTCACTTACTAACCCTACAATTTCCTCTATAACTTCTTCATTAGTTCCTTTTCTTAAAAAGAAAAAATCTTTACCTTTACTATTTAAAAATAATGGCTCTCCTTTATTTATTTTATGAGCATTCACTACTATCATACTTTCTCTAGCTTGCCTAAATATTTCATTTAATCTAACTACATTTATTACATTTGAATCAATCATATCCTTTAAAACATTTCCTGCACCTACTGATGGTAACTGGTCGCTATCTCCAACTAATATAAGTCTTGTTCCTGGCTTTATCGCTCTAAGTAAACTATACATAAGTAAAACATCTACCATAGATACTTCATCTATAATTATTACATCTGCAGTTATAGGGTCTTCCTCATTTTTCATAAATTGAAGCTCTTCACTATCTGTTGCATATCCCATTTCTAGTAGTCTATGTATAGTTTTTGCTTCTCTTCCTGATGTTTCACTCATTCTCTTAGCAGCTCTTCCCGTTGGTGCCGCTAATATAACTTCTTTTTTATTATTTTCGAATATTTTTATTATTGTGTTTATAGTTGTAGTTTTACCAGTTCCTGGTCCACCTGTAATTATAACTACTCCATTTTCTATAGCTTCTTTTACCGCCAATGATTGATTTTTAGCCAGTTTTATACTATTTTCTTCTTCTACATACTTAATTTCTTCATCTATATCTATATTTAAGTTTTCAAATTCAAACTGTGATAACTTTATTATTTGTTTGCAAACTCCATTTTCTGATAAATAATATGGTATTAAATAAATTAATTGTTCTCCATTAACATTTTCTATATGAACTTTTTGATCATATGCTAATGAAATTATACATTCTTCTATTATTGTAGATTTTACTTCTAGTAACTTTGATGCTTCTTGTAAAAGAATATGCTTTGGTAGATAGGTGTGCCCATTTCCTAACGATTGATTTAGTGTGTACAAAATTCCTTGTGATACTCTATCTTTAGAGTCTTTTTCAATACCTATTTTATTAGCAATATTATCTGCTATTTTAAATCCAATTCCCCTTATATCTTCTGCTAATTTATATGGATTTTCATTTATTATTTTAATTGCTTTATTTTTATATTTTTTATATATTCTCATACAGTAATTTGGAGTAATTCCATATGGAGATAGTTCAATTATTATATTTCTAAGTTCTCTATTTTCCTCATAGCTTTTTACTATTTGGTCTATTTTTTTACTTCCAATACCTTCTACTTCCTTTAATCTTTCGGGAGCATTTTGTATTACATTTAAAGTATCAACTCCAAATTTATCTACTATCCGTTTTGCCATTTTCTCTCCGATACCATGTATCATTCCCGATGATAAATATACATATATTCCTTCTAAGGAAGATGGAGTTATAGGCATAAATTTTTCTACTTCAAATTGTGTTCCATATGTCTTATGATTTACCCATTTTCCTTCTACTTCAATACTTTCTCCTACAGATAAAGTAGGCATACATCCTACTATAACAATCTCATTATCTGAATTAGCTAAGTGAGCTATAGTATATCCGTTATCTTCATTTTTAAATACTATATCACTTATCATTCCTTCTATTCTTTCCATATTTATTCTCCTACAATAATTACTATTTCTATACTTGTCTTAAGTTGTAATTATTATACCTTATTATAATAAATAAAATCACCCCTTAAAGTAAATTTACTCTAAGGGGTGTATAAATTAGGATTTATTTAAATTATTCTCCTAATGCTTCTTTTCTTAATATTTCTGCTTTATCTGTTCTTTCCCATGGTAAGTCTAAATCATTTCTTCCAAAGTGTCCATACGCAGCAACTTGCTTGTATATTGGCTTTCTTAAATCTAGATCTCTTATTATTGCACCTGGTCTTAAGTCAAAGTTCTTATTAACTAATTCAACTAATTTCTCTTCAGAAACTTTTCCTGTTCCAAAAGTATCTATAAATACTGATAATGGTCTAGCAACACCGATTGCATAAGCTAATTCTATCTCACACTTATCTGCAAGTCCTGCAGCAACTATATTTTTAGCTACGTATCTTGCAGCATAAGCAGCTGATCTATCAACCTTTGTAGGGTCTTTTCCTGAGAATGCTCCACCACCATGTCTAGAGTATCCTCCATAAGTATCTATTATTATTTTTCTACCTGTAAGACCTGTATCTCCTTGAGGACCTCCTATAACGAATCTTCCTGTTGGATTTATATATATTATAGTCTCTTCATCAAGTAATTCTGCAGGTATAACAGCTTTTATTACATGCTCTATTAAATCTCTTCTTATTGTTTCATTATCAACTTCTTCTCCATGTTGAGTTGATATAAGTATAGTATGAACTCTAACTACTTTATTTCCATCATATTCAACTGTAACTTGAGTTTTACCATCTGGTCTTAAGTATTCTAAAGTTCCATTTTTTCTAACTTCTGTTAATCTTCTAGATAGCTTATGAGCTAATGATATTGGAAGAGGCATTAATTCTTCTGTTTCATTACAAGCAAAACCGAACATTATACCTTGGTCCCCAGCTCCTATTTTTTCTATTTCATCTTCAGTTACTTCACCTTTTTTATTTTCTAAAGCTTCATCCACACCCATTGCTATATCTCCTGATTGCTCATCTATAGAAGTTATAACAGCACAAGTGTCACAGTCAAATCCATACTTAGCTCTATCGTATCCGATTTCTTTTACTGTTTTTCTTACTAACTTTGGTATATCAACATAAGTATTAGTACTTATTTCTCCTGCTACTAATACTAATCCTGTTGTTACTGTTGTCTCACAAGCAACTCTAGCATGTGGGTCATTTTCTAATAATGCATCTAATATTGAGTCAGATATTTGGTCACATATCTTATCTGGATGCCCTTCTGTTACTGATTCTGATGTAAATAAATGTCTTGCCATAATCCATCCTCCTAAAATTTTTCACATATATTTATTATCACAAGGTGGTTAGTTTCATACGTATCTTGAAAATAAAAAAACCTCTTCTTAGTAAGAAGAGGTTAATTTTCGTATATAAATACATTAATTAACTAACCTCATCTTTCAAGATATAAAATCTTGTAGGATTTAGCACCGTTTCCCTAATGGGTGGTTGCTGGGCTTCATAGGGCCTGTCCCTCCGCCTCTCTTGATAAGGTAATCAAGAAATATTTATTTTTTATGTTAATATAATAAATTTTACTACCTTTTTATTCTAATGTCAATATATTATATAATAATTTATTTTTTAGTTTTATATATTTTAGTTTTATACTATAAAACTAGTTAATTCTTAATCTATTGCAAATTGATTATATATAAATTTAACTCTCAAATTTACTTTATTAAACCTTAAAGATAGGTATTTTTTATATAAATTTTTCATATATTTTTTTGGAAAGGGGGTTCCTATGTATTTAGCCAAAATAAATTATAAAAAAGAAAATGTAGTACAGGTGTTAAGCTCAATTATTAAAGATGTAATTGATGAAAATACAGTTATAGTTTGTATAGGAACAGATAGAGCTATAGGTGATGCACTTGGACCTTTAGTTGGAACAATGTTAAAAAACAGCGACTTCAAATACCCTGTCTACGGTACATTAGATAACCCTATCCATGCTTTAAATATATATGAATCTATTGAACATATAAAAAAATCCCATCCTAAAGGTAACTTTCTAGCTATAGATGCGTGTTTAGGTTCAAAAACCAGTATAGGCAATATACAAATAAGAGAAGGCCCTATCTTGCCCGGAAAAGGAGTAGGTAAAAAATTACCTCAAATAGGACACTATTCAATAGTAGGTATAGTAGATAAAATAGATGAAAATAATAGATTTTCATTTAATAGTATCAGACTTAGTTTCATTCTAGAATTAGCCGAGATTATTTCTTTATCACTTTTACTCTCAACATAAATTAAATACCAAAATAAAAAAATCCTACTTTAAATAGTGCATACCATTTAAAGCAGGATTTTTATTTATATTTTATTTTTTATTAAATGTTCCACCTGATTTTAGCAAATCTATTGAACTAAGTGCCTTTCCTGTTCCAGCAGCTACACAAGATAATGGTTCATTAGCAACTATTACCTTTATACCTGTTCTTTCCTCAATTCTTTTATCTAAACCGTATAATAATGATCCTCCACCTGTCATAATTATACCTCTATCACTTATATCTGCCGCTAATTCTGGAGGTGTTTTTTCTAGTACTACATGTGCCGTAACCACTATCTGCTCAACGCACTCATCCAAAGCTTCTAACATTTCTGAAGAAGATACTGTTATGGCATAAGGTAATCCAGTAATTAAGTTTCTGCCTGTTACTCTCATAGTTTTCTCTTCTTCTCTTTTATATGCACAACCTATTTCTATTTTTATTTTTTCTGCAGTTCTTTCTCCTATTAGAAGGTTATGTTGTTTCTTCATATACCTTACTATTGCCTCATCAAATTTATCTCCACCTATTTTTATAGACTCACTTACTACAGCTCCGCCTAGAGATATTACAGCTATATCTGCTGTTCCTCCTCCTATATCTATAACCATATTTCCATGAGGTTGAGATATATCTATTCCTGCCCCTATTGCAGCCGCTATAGGCTCTTCTATTATATATACCTCTCTTGCACCAGCCTGTCTTGTTGCTTCTTCTACAGCTCTTTTTTCAACTTCTGTAACTCCAGTAGGCACACATACCATTATTCTAGGCATAAAGAATCTACCAAATCCTTTTTTATCTACGACTTTATCTATAAAATACTTTAACATTTTTTCAGTTACATCATAATCTGATATAACACCATCTCTTAAAGGTCTTATTGCAACTATATTCCCTGGCGTTCTTCCTATCATTCTCCTAGCTTCTTCACCTACTGCTAATACAGAATTATCTTTCTTATCTATTGCTACAACAGAGGGTTCTTCTAGAACAATTCCTTTTCCACTAACATATACAAGTACATTTGCCGTACCTAAATCTATACCTATATCTGCTCTAGACATTTCTTCAACTCCTTTTTTATTTTTATCGATTCATTTTTAACTCCTATTATACAAAATATACAAAAACTTTATTTAAGTCAAGAAAAAGATGTAGGTATCACCCTACATCTTTTTTCGTTTCTTTTTCATATTTAAGTTTTGTTGCCATTCCACCTCTGATGTGTCTCTCAGATTTATTTTTTTCTAAAACCATTTTAACCTCTTTTGCAAGGGTTGGGTTTATTTCCTCTAATCGTTCAGTAACATCCTTGTGAATAGTACTTTTACTCACACCAAATGTCTTAGCGGTTTGTCTTACTGTAGTATTCTTTTCTAGTATATATTTTGCTACAACGATTGCTCGCTCCTCTATATGAGACCTCACTACATTCCCTCCTCACATACTAACCTTAATGATATATATGTGAGTTAAGCAAAAAATATAACAGACTCAATCATTTTTGATTAAAGTCTGTTATATTTTTTAGTAACGTATATTTGTTGACAATATAAGCTAAGTTATTTTTATTTAAGAAGCGTCATAGGATCTATAGATTCTTCACCTTTAAAAGCTTCTACATGTACATGTGTTCCATCTTCACTTTCAACTGAAGTAGTATTTCCAACTGTACCTAATACTTGACCTTCTGTAACTTCCTGTCCTTTTTTAACATTAGTTTTTTCATCTAAGTTAGAGTATACAACTACTACGTTATTATCACCTTCTACTCTTACTGATATTCCATGTTTGTCATCTTTAAATACATTAACTACTTTTCCATCTAATAGAGATTTTACTTCATAACCTTTATCTGCACTTATATCTAAACCTTTATGTATTTCCCATAAATCTAATGTTTTTGAATAACTTGGTTCTTTTTCAGAGTATTCTCTAACAACTTTAGTCCCTAAGAAACTTAACTTTGAACTTTTATTTTCTTGTTTTTCTTTGGCTTTTTCTAAGTTTTCCTTTGACCCAGTTGAAGTAGGTATAGAGTCGTCTTTTTCTGCTTCTTTTTCTATTAAATGTACTTCATCTTCGTCTCTTTTGCTATTTTCGTTAGTCTTATTTACAAATAAATCATTTGATGTTAACTCATCTACATTATTTTTTGTAAACCAAACCCCACCAATAGCTACTAAACATATACATACAAATAAAGCCAAGTAAAAACCATCTTTTTCTAATAGTTTTTTCTTCATACAGCACCTCCAAATATATTGTGTATCTGTATTGTTGGCCTTATTTTCTAATTTTATACAATTTAATCACTTTTTTACATTTATTTTTAATGCTTTAATATAAATCCTTTATTGTTGTATCTTTATAGTAATGAGATAGTATTTCATAGTATTTATATCCCTCTTCTGCCATTCCATTAGCCCCCCACTGGCTCATTCCTACTCCATGTCCGTATCCCTTTACTACAAAGTCTAGAGAGTTAGTGTCGAATTTTATTTCAAAGTTTGCTGAATTTAAATTTAATATATTTCTTATATCTCTACCTGTAAGCTCTTTATTCCCTAATTTTATTTTTGCAACGGATCCTCCATTACTTCTACTTAATATTTTAACTTGAGAGCTAAGATCATTTTGATTTATATTTATACCACTATATGTATTTTGTAATTTACTTACAAAATCTTTATTACTTATTTTTAATGTAGATGCGTATTTTGGTGCATATTTATCATATGGACTATCTACCGATCTTAGATATGGATATTCAGTTGAAAATACCTCTTCACTATTTTCAGTTTTTCCTGATGATGTTGAAAAATATAATGGCACTATAGGTTCTCCATTATAAGTTATGATATGTCCTTTTGTTTCATTTACTGCTTGTTTTACTTTAGGATAAGAGTTTTTTATCCAATCTTCACCTTTGGATTTTTTTAATTCTTCATAGCTTTTATATTCTTGACAATGAGTATAATCAGTACATACAGCTGCACCTTTGTGCTTAGATGTTTCATTTTCTTGTTTATGAATAGTATAAGTTCTAGCTGCAACAGCTTGTGCCTTTAATGCTTCTATATTAAAATCTGAAGGCATTTCTCCTGAAAGTACCCCATATAAATACTCTTCTATATCCATTTGTTGTGTTTTTCCTGTTTTATGGTTGTATATATTAATTTTAGGTGAATCTTTATCTACCGTTTCATAATTTATATATTTTGAGGATGATTTTTTTTCTATTAGTTGTTCTTGTTTTTGAGGAGTATTGGTTTCTATATCATCATAAGAGACTACACTTAAAAATATTGGTAATGTAACTGAGCATACTATTACTCCTGCTAAAATTCTTAAAGGGTTATTCATATACTTTTCCTCCTTAGATTACTTATCTTTAAAGTATAT
>OLPR01001187.1_pt1 | contig 21932 bp, 19 predicted proteins | sample 1672761 | NCBI WGS metagenome assembly OLPR01 (sample SAMEA3136721, study PRJEB25190) | human gut metagenome | biome: human gut; feature: human-associated habitat; material: faeces | place: Austria | collected 2013 | reverse complement strand
CTTGCGATTTTCATCCTTCATTCCTCCATATGTTCATTCAAAAAAACGCTGACCTCATCGGCGCTGGGCAGCGACGGCATCGAGCCGCGCCGCATTGCCGCAATCGCGCCGCACGCAGAAGCATAGCGCATCGCCGGTCGAATGCCGTCGCCCGCAGCAAGTCGCACTGCAAGTCCGCCGTTGAACGCGTCGCCCGCCGCCGTGGTATCCACCGCGGAAATCCGGAACGCAGGCGTCATGAATGCTTCGCCCGTTCCGCTGAAATACGCGCCTTCGCCACCCATCGTGATGATCACATTTTTCGCGCCGCGTGCGTGAAGCGCCTTCGCTGCGCGTTCGCGCCATTCGGAGAGCGGCGTTTGATCACGGTAAACGCCCGTGAAAAACTCCGTTTCGGTTTCGTTGGGTGTAACGTAATCGGCAAGCGCGAACATTTCATCCGGAATTTCGCACGCCGGCGCGGGATTCAGAATCACCTTTGCGCCGCATTTGCGCGCCAAACGCATCGCGCGCGCTACCGCGTCCGCATTGATTTGCAGCTGGAACACCGCAACCTCCGCGCGCTCAAAGTACGGGCGCATTGCGTCCACCTCTTCGGCGGTAACGCTCGCGTTTGCATTCGGCGCGACGACGATTGCATTTCTGCCGTCCGCAGCGACGAGCACGCAGTCCGTGCCCGTCGCCTGATCGGGAGAAACGATCACGCCCTCGGTATTCACGCCGTTTTCGCGCATCGTCTGAAGCAAAAACGCGCCGCGTTCATCGGAGCCGACCTTGCCCAGCATCAGCGCTTCCGCACCAAGCCGCGCGCACGTCGCCGCCTGATTGCCGCCCTTGCCGCTGGCAAAAAAGCCGCTCGCCGTTCCCGTCACGGTCTCCCCCTCGCGGGGAAGGCGGGGCGCCCAGATAAAGCAATCGTACAGCAGATCGCCGAATACTGCAATGGTACTCATTTTTTCTGCATCCGCTTGGCGCAATAATCGTCGTCCACGTTGCGAACCGACGTGCCCCACGCCTTCTCGCGGATGAAAAACATTCCGTTCTGCTCCTGACGCGGCCAGAATGTGAAGATCTTATACGGCTTCGTTCCCTTGGAATTGTCGATCCAATGGAACACGTGCGGCGGAATGATGATGATGTCGCCCGGCTTGGTGGGCAGGCAGTCGTCGTCGAGCCATACATAGGTATCCGGATCGCAATCGACAATGTAATAGATTTCGGTGTCGTCGTGCGCGCCGCCGCCGGTCTTGCCACCGGCTTCAAGCGTGCCCTCGTTGATGTTGATCCCCGGCAGACCCGCCATTTCATCGCCGGTAAGCATCTTTGAGGTGTACACGCCGTCGACATAGCCCACGACATTTTCCGCGTTTACGAAAGTCCATTTTTTCTTTTCCATTTGAATTGCCTCCTTCGTCGGTTACGGGTAAATCTTGATTTCGCTGGTCTCCGTCCACGGAATCTCCGGGGGCGTACCATGGTTTTCCACCAGATCAAACCGCAGGTATTTGACTTTGATCGGCGCATCCAGCTCGATCTCCTGCCAGCCCTCGGCTTTTTCCATATCCACGCGCTTTACGAATTTCCAATCCACGGAATCGATTTTGTCCTCCTTGCGGCGCAGTTTGCGCGGCTCGTCGGTATCGGAATAGTAAATGTCGATCGTCTTCGCAAGCTCCTCGAGAATCGAAATGTCCAGACCCACGTTTCGGAAAATGCGAATGCGGGAAACGGTCTGCTCCTCGCCGAAGAAGCTCAGCACCACGGTCGCCGGGCCCATCGTGTTCGCGCCCCACGTGCCGCCGTTGCGCTCGGTATCGTCGCGGATCAGATTCACCACCCAGAAAGTCGGATCGGATTCGGTATGGCTCGCCCATTCGATGCGCGTATAGTAAGAACCATCGCGCCTGACGCCCAACGGAAGATTCATGTTCTTGCCCTCCTATGATTATGCCTTTTCGTAGAACCAGATTACGCTCGAGCGTCTCGGCAGCTCGAACGAAATGCCTTCGCGCAGCCGCTTCGCGTCCACGACCATCCGACTTTTGCCGTCGCCGGCAGTCAGCGCGTAAACGCCGTCGTCGATCGCACGCAGTTTTGCGGTAAACACGCGCTTGCGATTGCAGGTGTTGCTCAGAATCTGGAAAAAGCCGCTGCCCGTATCCGGATTGTGAAACTGCATCGCATAGAAATCCTCGTTTGATTTGCGGCATTCGGTCAGCGGATAGTAATCGCCGTCCAGCATTCGTCCGGCAGCTTTTCGCCAGATTTCCCGCATTCGAATTGCCAGCGCCATCGCTTCCTTCGGCGCATCGTGCTCGGTCATGTCGGTCAGGCTCGGCGCCATCGCCGCGTAATACGCAAATTCGTCCGGCGTATGGTTTTCGCGGCCATAGCTGCCGTCGGGATTGTCCCAGCGCATATTGTGCGCGCGGAAATACGGAATCCATTCAAACATCTCGCGATGCTGCTTCTGCTTGATCGGATGATTGCCGTACCCCACGTCGGTATAATGCAGCGGCACCGCGCGGCGCATGGTTTCCAGATCGTTTCGCCTGCCGCCGCTCGCGCAGGAATCCACCCATAATCCCGGATTGCGCGCAATCAGCGCATCCCAATAGCGCAGATAACCCTGAACATGCAAATTCTCCAGCGCGCCGATGCGATTTTCCGCCTCGTTCTGAATCCAGTGCTCCCGCGGCGAAAAGTTAAAATCCTGTCGATAAACGCGCACGTGCCCTTCCTTAATAATCGAATCCACACGATCGATCACCCAATCGCAGCACGCACGGTCGCCGAGATTGAGTAAACTGTTCTCGTCGCGCGTTCCATCCGCCTTCGTGCGGCGCAGCAGCCATTCCGGATGTGCAATCGCCAGTTCCGTACCCTCGCGCACGCGCTCCGGTTCGAACCACAAAAGCAGCTGAATGCCCTCGGAATCGCACTTTTCGCCAATCGGCGCAAGACCGTTCGGCAAACGCGCCGTATCCGGCTTCCATGTGCCAATCTTCGGCCAATCGTAATCGCAGGGATACCAGCCCGCGTCGATCCACCAGATATCCGGGCGCAAACCGGCGTTCAGATAATCGTCGATGCCTGAAATCTGATTTTCCGTCGTGATTCCGGTAAATTCCGGATGCCCGCCGGCGTTGAATGTGTGTAGACAATACTTCGGCGGCAGCGGCTTCCCGTTTTCGCGCGGCAAAATATGCGAAAAATACCAGCGCCGCCAGAGATTCATGCCGCGCGTTTCATCGCCCGCAAACGCAAGAAAATTCACGCGCGGCGTGCGCATCGTTTCGCCGGGGCGCAATACCATATCAAATCGCGCCTGCCCGATTGAAATATGCGCGCCGCCGGTCGCAGGCTCTATCTCCGCAATCCATGCTGCCGGCCAGCCGACCGCAATATTCACGCCGAAATTCTTCGCCATGATTCTGAAATACGGAAACGCGCCGTTGCAACTCGTGCCGTCCACGGGCGTCAGCGTCATCTTTTCATCCACCGCGTCGCGGAACCATTCATAGCCGTCCTCGCGGCAGGTATCACCGTTTCCATGAATCAGAGCCGCGTCCTCGCCCTCGATCAGCCCATCGACAATGCGCACATTCCGCAGCCGCTTCGTCTCTGCGTTCCCGCAGTTGGTGAAAAACGCCAGAAATTCCGTCGCGGCAAAATCGCCGTATTCCGTGATCTCTACGCGCAGTTCGAGACTTTCATCTATCCTGCCGCAAACGGTGTAACGCACCATGTTCGCGTCCAGCGCTTCGCGGCAAACGCGGCACGGCTCCTGAACGCCGCGATACGCGTGCCCGCCGTATTCATAATAAATAGGAAGCTTTTCCGGAGAATCATACCGGAAAATACGATTCATCAGCGCCATATCCGCGCTCGTTACAATACTCTTCATAGCTTTCAAATATGATAATTTTCCTCCACCATTCGGTCGATCTCCCCGCGCGAAGGCATCGACGGCGCGGTTCCCTTTTTCGTTACCGACAGCGCGCCGGTCGCATTGCCATAGCGCAGCGCTTCAAACAAATCGCGTCCCTCGCTCAATGCCATTACAAAACCGCCGTTGAACGCGTCTCCTGCGCCGGTGGTATCGATTGCATCCACCTTCAGCCGCGGCAGCAGCTCGCTCTTTTTGCCGTCGGTCGCAAATGCGCCCAGCGCGCCCATCGTGATCACGACGTTCTTTACGCCCTTATCCATGAACACCTTCGCCGCGCGCTCCGCATCCTGCTGCGTTTTGACCTCGATACCGGTCAGCACCTGCGCCTCGGTTTCATTCGGCGTTACAATATCGATCTTTTTCAGCACCTCCGGCGGGATTTCAGCCGCCGGTGCGGGATTCAATACGATTCGAACGCCCGCCGCGTGTGCAATATCGATCGCGCGATACAGCGCATCGAAATTTACCTCCAGCTGCACCAGCAGGATCGACGCGTTTTCAATCAGCGCACGGCAGCTCTCCACGTCCTCGGGCGTGATATTTCCGCACGCGCCGGACACGACCAGAATCTCGTTCTGCGCGCTCACCTCGTCGACCATGATCAGCGCGATGCCGGTTTCCCTTTCGTCGTCGAACAGGATATGCTCCGTGTTCATGCCCTCGCCCTTGTAAAAGTCCATGGCGACATTGCCGAACACGTCGCGGCCGATCTTCGTTACCAGCGTCACATCCGCGCCCGCGCGATGCGCGGCGACCGCCTGATTCGAGCCTTTTCCGCCCGCGCCCATCTTAAACGAGCTGCCCATCAGCGTTTGTCCCGGAACGGGAAGCCCCTTGCAGCGCCCCGTTAAATCCACGACGAAGCTTCCAAATACAACGATCGGTTTGCCCATTTGCCTTTACCTCCTTGCGGCGATTTCGCGCTCCAGCGCGGCAATTTCGTCCGCGCCGTCGCAAATTCCAATTTCCAGATGCGCGCGCCTCGTTTCCATCGATTTGAGCATTTCATGCCCCAGCTCGCGCTGTTTCTCGCGCCCGATCGGATGGCAATTGCCCGGCTCGAACGCCAGCACGTATTCCGCGTCGCGCAGCACCTTCCATTCCGCAATGCACGTTAGCTCGCGCACATTGTATTTCAGCCACACCGCCAGCTGGAGCGCATCGTTGATCAGTGCGATGATCGTGTTGCCGTCCGCATCCGCGCCCATTTCATGGAAAAACTGCTGCTCGATATAGCCCTTCTGCGGAAGCGTACAGCGATCATATTCGCCAATCGCCGCCTTCGCGTGCGCCGATTCCGCCCAAATTCGCTTGCTGGGCGCGGCGAATCGCGCGCCTTCGCCGAGTACCGGATGCCCGATATTGATATGATAGAAGAACATCAGCGCCTGATCGAGCTCGCCCTGATTGCTGAATTCATCCGTGATTTTCAGGCTTGCCGCGCCGAGCTTCGTCTCGATCGTACGCCGCAGCTGAATGTGCTCGCCATGTAAGCGTCCCTCCTCCATGCGTCCGGAAACGTGCAGCCGGTATTCGCCGTCCACCCATTCCTCGCGCGTGCAGAGGTTGTCTGCGGCGGTATTCGAAATATCGCCGTGCAGTCCAAACGGCACATCCTCGAGCATTCCAATATCATCCCGACAGGACGGGCCCGCGTTGGTCAGGCCGCACGTGGTGAGCATTCCGGCAAAGAAGCTCTTCAGCCATTGATTTTCGCGCGGATCATGGTATCCCGGCGCGGTCACGCCTGCTTTCGAAAGATACGAAATCGGAATCCCGCGGTATTTGAGCGCGGAAATATCCATGCCGCGTCCGGGCAGCACTGTAAAGCTCAGTCCGCCGCCGGTTTCCACGTCCACAGCTTCCACGCCTGCGGCCTTTCCATCGCTGAACACATATCTCTTCAGCCCGCACAGCTGACGCATATTGCCATACCGGCGAACGCACGCCTCGCGCGCCGGATCCGGTTTCCAATTCATCATTTAAAAATCCACCATCACTTTTACGCGGCTTTCGTTGCGCGCGGTCACTGCGCCAAACGCCTCCTTCACCTCGGCAAACGGGAAGCGGTCGGTCATCATCGGCAGCAGATTCAGCCTGCCGGTTTGCATCATCGCCAGCATCTTGTCCGCCATATTCGGCGTGCCTGCCGCGCCGATCAGCGTGCAGTTCTTCACGATCAGGCGATCGAGCTTCACGCCGTTTAAGACCTGCTCATAGAACGCCGGAATGACCAGCGAACCGCTGCCGCGCAGCATGAACATCGCGTCGTTCAGCAATTCCGGCGCGCCGGTGGAATCCATTACGATGTCCATGCCCCGCCCGTCGGTTTCGCGCATGACGATGTCCAACAGATTTTCGCGCGTCATATTCACGGTAATGTCCGCGCCCAGCTTTTTCGCTACCTCGAGTTTGGCGTCCTTTCTGCCCGCGACGATGGTTTTGCCAATGCCCATCGCCTTCGCGCACGCCATGCCGCCCAGCGAAATTGGACCGGTTCCGAGAATCAGCAAATTCGTATGCGGATCAAAGCCCGCGCGTTCGAGCCCGTAATAGCCGATGCTTGCCGGCTCGATCAGCGCCGCTTCCTCCAGCGGTACGTTTTCGGGCACCTTATACGCCATGCGCTCGGGAATCAGGATGTATTCGGCAAATCCGCCCGGCCAGCAGTGACCGATCGTGCCCAGCGACCGCCCGTTGCGGCAGGATTGATACTGTCCGCGCTTGCACATATCGCATTCGCCGCAGAAATAGCCGGTATCGGAAATCACGCCGTCGCCGATCTTCATGCGCCACGTCTGCTCGCCCACCTCGACCACGCGACCCGACCATTCGTGCCCGATGCGCACGGGGTAAATCGGATCGTTTCCGTCGCCGAGATTGAGAATGCCCTTTATGATCGCAACGTCCGTCGCGCAGACGCCGCAGTGTTCCACCTTGCACAGGATATCGCGCGGACCCGGCTTCGGCTTGTCCATTTCGACCACGCGAAGCTCGCCCGGAGCGTAAGCCAGCAATACTTTCATCTTTTTCCTCCCCAATATTTCTGTCCGAACGTGCAAATTAGAAATCGCGCGTATAGCCGCTCGTCCATGCGCCGTCCACGGGAAGGATTGCGCCGGTAATGCTCGCGGCGGCGTCGCTTACCAGGAAGCAGATCAACGAAGCCAGCTCGTCCGTTCCCACAAGCACGCCCGACGGCGTATGCGAGATGATCGTCTGCGCGCTTTCCGGCTGCGCGTCGATCAGCGTCTTCAGTTCGTCGTTCATGGTTTCGCCGGAAGCGATTGTATTGCAGCGAATCTTTTCCGGGCCCATCTCCATCGCCACAGCTTTGGTGAAATTGAATACGCCCGCTTTTGCCGCACTGAACGCGCACTGGAGCTTGATCGGCACAATGCCGGTCGCGGAGCCGACGGTGATCAGACTGCCGCCCGTTCCCTGCTTCACCATTTGCCGCACAGCCGCCTTGATCGCATGGTACGCGCCGGTCATCTCCGTGGCGATTACCGTTTCCCAGAGATCGTCCTCGTAATCCTTGAGTGGATTGCGCTTTTCCAATCGTCCGCGCACGCCCGCGCAGTTGACCATCGCATCCACGCGCCCAAACGTCCGAACCGCCGCATCCACCAGCGCGTTCATGCTTTCTACATTCGTTACGTCCGCCGTCACTGCAATCGCCGTTCCGCCCTGCGCCGTAATTTCTTTTACGACCGCATTCAGTGTTTCCGGCGTTCTGCCCGCGACGACGACCTTCGCGCCGTTCGCCGCCAGCATTCTGCACGCCGCGCTGCCGGTGCTTCCGCCGCCGCCAATCACAATCGCGACCTTTCCGTTCAATTCATATTTCATGTTCGCTTTCCTCGCTTTTCCATTCAAAGCTCGCGGTTATAGCCGCAGATCCAGCCGCCGTCGATCGTCATGACCGAACCGGTCATGTATTTCGCCTCGTCGCTCGCCAGGAAGCACGTCGCCCACGCAATATCGTTCGGCTCGCCGGGCTGATGCTGCGGAATGTGGGACATGATGCCCTCGGCTTTCACCGGATCGGCATAAAACAGTTTACGCGTGCCCTCAAACATGATTGAGCCGGGCGCGATGCCGTTTACGCGAATGCCGTGCGGCGCGCATTCCAGCGCCATCGTCTTTGTAAGATTGAATACACCCGCCTTCGCCGCCGTAAACGCGCACTGAAGTCTCAGCGGCGTCAGCCCGACGATGGAACCGACATTGATGATCGATCCGCCCCTGCCCTGCCGAATCATTTGCCGAATGGCATATTTCGAACAATAATACACGCCGTTCAGATCGACCGACACGATGCGATCCCACAATTCGTCGCTGTATTCGTACACGCGCTTGCGATCGTCAGGACCGCCGTTGATGCCGGCATTGTTGATCATGCAGTCGATTTTTCCGTAAATGCGAACGGCTTCGCGGATTAGATTTTCCGCGCTTTCCTTATTGGAAACGTCCGCCGTCACCGCAGTCGCTTCGCCGCCCGCCTCGCGAACGGCGTTTACCGTCGCCTCCAGCGTGCGCAGGGTTCTGCCCGCAACGACGACCTTCGCGCCATTCGCCGCCAGCTGCTCACACATCGCGCTGCCGATCGCGCCGCCGCCGCCGGTAACGATCGCAACCCTTCCGTTCAGATCCACTTTCATACCGATACTCCTTTTTTGCAAATATCCGAAGCAAATTTACGCAGGAACCTTCCGGCTCTGCCGGAAAATATCAAACAGCACCGCGCCCGCCATCAACGCGCCCTGAATCGCCACGCGCATCGTGCTCGGCATTCCGAGGAAGATGATCGCGTTTTCCGCCACGAACACCAGCGTTACGCCGATCAGGATGCCGAGCGGCGAGCCCTTGCCGCCCGAGAGCGACACACCGCCGACCACGCAGCCCGCAATCGCGCGGAATTCCCAGCCGTCGCCGGTTTCCGGAAGCCCGATGCCCACGTCCAACGTAAGGAGAATGCCGCCGATCGCCGCGAAAAACGCGCTGAGTACATACGCTGTCATGCGCATTCTCTTTACATTGATGCCCGCCAGCATCGCGACCTCGCGATTATCGCCGCACGCGAGCAGTCTGCGCCCCCAGAGCGTTTTCTTGATCACGATGAACACGATCACGAACAGCACGAGCATGATCCAGAAATGCAGCGGCATTCCAAGATAGCGCTGATCGAACGCGTCCGTAAGCGTAAAGCCCTCCAACGTATTCAGCGAAAGCTGATAGCCCTTGATGAACAGATACCGCGCGCCGCCGACCATGTACAGTGTACTCATCGTCGCCACGAAATCCGGAACGCCCATATGCACGACGAGGAATCCGTTGAACAGACCGATCAGACAGGCGCTCGCAAGCGCGACCGCGATTGCCGCCGGCGCGCTCCAGCCCGCGTCCACGCACAATACCGACATGATAATGCCCGCAAAGCCCGCCACGCGTCCGGTAGAAATGTCGACGTTGCCCGTCATCAGCACGAACGACGCGCCCAGCGCCACGATTGCGATAAACGGGATCTGCGTAAACATCGCCGAGAAATTCTTGATCGTCAAAAAGTCGCGCCGGAAGAGCGCCGTTACCAGCATGATCATCAAAAGCGGAATGAATACGCTCACTTCATCCGAGCGGAGCAGCCGCCGCGCGCCGCTTTCTTTTCTGAGATTTGCTCTCTGCGTCATAATCCCGCCCCCTTATCGAACGATCCGGCGCGCTTCCACGCGCTTTCTCTGAATGTCGAGAAGCACTGCCAGCACCAGAATCAGACCGATCAGAACCAGCTGAAGATTCGTATCCACCTTCAGAATGCGCAGCGCATACCACAATACGTGGAACAGCATCACGCCCAGCCCGACGCCGAACATCGATCCCGAGCCCGCCATCATGCCGCCGATATTGACGCAAATGATCGTTCTGAATTCGCGTCCGCCGCCGAAATTCGCGTTTGCGGTCGCGGCGTTCAACACGTCGAAGATGCCGCCGGTCGCCGCCAGCACGCCCGCGATCACCATTGCAATGATCTTCACGCGATCGACGTTGATGCCCGCCATCGTCGCGGCGTTTGGATTGCCGCCCACCGCGCGCAGCTTATAGCCGTAGCGCGTATGCCGAATCAGCACGTCGCACAGCACAACCAGTCCGATAAAAATGAAGAACAGCCAGCTTAGTCCCAGCGGGCGCGCGCGCGTGAACGTCGACGTGCCCAGCGATTTGATCGAAATCGGCTCGCCCTGCGAAATCGTAACTGACAGACCCTGACAGATGAACTGCGTCGCCAGCGTGGTAATCCACGAGGAAAGCTTCATCTTGCAGGTCAGGTAGCCATTGATAAAGCCGACCAGTCCGCCCGAAGCCAAGCCGATCAGCAGGCATGGAACCAGCCCCAGATTCCATCTCGCGCACGCGACGGCGGTCATGATGCCGGCAAGACAGCCATTCATGCCGACCGAAAGATCGACCTCTCCCGCAATCGCTGCAAAGCCCTGCCCGAGCGACGCCGCGCCGATGAAGATCGAGCCCATGAAAATACCCGAAAAGTATTTCCACGTCATAAAATTCTTGTTGATAAACGCCGTGACCACGCAGAGGATCACGATCGGGATCAGCACGCCGATTTCCGGCGTCAGGAAAATGTTGGTCAGGATTTCTCCGGTTCTGCGCCTGTTCCGCGCTGATTTCTTTTCCACGCCCGTCTCTCCTCTCCTCGTCATTTGAACGTTGAAACAGCCATTTCCATGATGCGCGCGTCTGTGCCCTCTTCACGGCTCAGCTCGCCGACCACGCGTCCCTCAGCCATAACGACATATCGATCCGACATGCCCATCAGCTCCGGCAGCTCCGACGAAATCATGATCACCGCCGCGCCCTCCGCCGCCATGTCGTTGATGATGTTGTAAATATCGTTCTTGCTGCCGACGTCGATGCCCTTCGTCGGCTCGTCCAGAATGATGATTCGCGGATTCGTATTCAGCGAGCGCGCGATGACCACCTTCTGCTGATTGCCGCCCGACAGCGTGCCCACCTTCGTGTGCATCGTCGGCGCCTTCACGCGCAGATTGCGGAAGTATTCGCCCGCGCGCGCCGCGAGCCGCTTTTTTTTCACGAACGGTCCCGACGAAACCGCGCCCAGATTCGAAATCGCAATGTTGGTCTTGATGTCCCAGACGAAATTCAGTCCGTAAACCTTTCTGTCCTCGGACACCATATTCAGCCCGCTGCGAACGCTCTTCTCGGTCGTTCCGGGCTTGAATTCCTTTCCGTTGATAAACACCTTGCCGCTCTTGACCGGAAGCATTCCGTAAATCGCCATGCAGACCTCGCTGCGCCCTGCGCCGACGAGTCCCGCCATGCCCAGAACCTCGCCCGCACGCACCGTGAACGACACATCCTCGATCAGGTTCCTGTTCGCAATATACGGATGCGCCACCGTCAGATGCTCCACGCGCAGCACCTCCGCGCCGATTGGCACATTCCGCGGCGGGTACATATTTTTCAGATCGCGACCTATCATGTCGTGAATGATCCGCGCCGTATCGTATTCATCGTGTTCAAATGTGGAAATGTTTTTGCCGTCGCGCAGGATCGTCACGCGATCGGTAAGCTCCAGAATTTCGGCGAGCTTGTGGGTTACGAAAATGATGCTTGTGCCCTTTTCCTTCAGCTTTCTGACGACGTTGAACAGCTGGCGCACGTCCTCACTGCTCAGGGAGGTCGTCGGTTCGTCCAGAATCAGCACCTTCGGATTCGTCGCCAGCGCGCGCGCAATCATCAGCATCTGCTGCTGCCCGATCGACAGCTTGCGCACATCCGCGCGCGAATCCAGCGCGATGTGATTATCCTTGAGGAGTTTCTCCGTCGCTTCGCGCATCGCGCGGAAATCGACGAACGGCGAATTGCCTGCGACGCCCTTGACCTTCTTAAGGCGCAGGTCGGACATATAAATGTTCTCCGCCACCGAGCAATACTTCAGCACGTTGATTTCCTGCGGAACATAGCCGATGCCCATTCGCATCGCATCGTGCGGGCTTGCAGGGCGAATCTCCTGCCCGCCCAGCTTCAGCGTGCCCGTATAGGAGCCGTGGGGATAAATTCCGTTCAAAACCTTCAAAAGCGTGGACTTTCCCGCGCCGTTTTCACCGATCAGTCCCAATACCTCGCCGGGCTTTACGTTCAGGCAAATTCTGTCGTTCGCCAATACGCCCGGAAACCGTTTGGTGATCTCGATCGCTTCGAGAATATAGTTCACTAAACCACCCGTCTTTCCTGTTCGGACGACCGCGCGGACGTCCCGATTGCGTAAAGAAAGGGAGCCGCCCTTGCAACGGGCAAAGGCGCCCCCCGCCGGCGCGCCTGCGCGCCGATGAAGCGACTTGAATTACTTGAAGAATTCCGCAACCTGCGCCGCAATGTCGCGATGGTACGCGAGGCCGTTTTCGCCTTCGCCGTCAACGGTGACAACGGGAGCGACCAGGTCAGTCCACATCGGAACCTCTTCGCCGCGGAAAATCTTGTCGAGGTATTCCATGGTCTTGTAGGCTTCCTCATACAGCGGCTGCGCAACGATCGCGGTGACCTTGCCCGCCTCGAGGTAATCCAGATTGCCTTCGGTTGCGTCCATGCCGACGATCACGAGCTCGCCATCCTTGTAGCCCGCCTTGGTCGCCGCGTCCGCCCAGGTGATGGGGCTGTTGCCGGTGGTGCCGAAAGCGCCGATGATGTCCGGATGCGCCTGAATGATGCTCAGGTTGATCGCGGTCGCGCTGTCCACAACGCCGCCTTCCAGCTCAACGGGCAGAACGGTGATGCCGTCCAGCTGATAGGTGCCCTTCAGCTCTTCCCAGGTCTTCATGAAGGACTCGGTCGCCGCGTTCTCGGTAACGTTCTTGGTGTTCTGGGTCAGCGCCACGGAACCGGTCTTGCCGGACAGCTTCTCAGCCATCAGCTCGGCAACCTGCTTGCCGTAGAGCACCGGATCGCACGCCATGTTGAACGCCAGTCCTTCCGGATAGGTGCCGTCTTCCGCCTGATGACGGAAATGCGGAATGCCGACCACAACGCCGTTGCTCGCAACGCTCGCCAGCGTCTCGTAGCAGCCGGAATCGCCCGCCCACAGCAGCAGACCCTTGCCGCCTTCCAGCGCAAACGCTTCCGCCGCGGCAAACGCTTCAGAGGTATCGCCGCCCTCAGTGCCGATAACCTTCGCGTCGGTATAGCCCAGCGCCTCGGCAGCCTTCAGAAAGCCCAGCTGCACGATGCGGTGTACGGGGTGATTCATGCTGTCCATACAAATGGCGACCGGATAATCAGCCGGATTAAATTCATCGGCAACGGCCATCGGGATGAGCGCAAGCATCAGGATCAGAACCAGAGACAGAATCTTTTTCATTGGGGTACCTCCTCTTTCTTTTTTGCCCGCTTAGCGGGAAAACTTAACGATTTTAATTTTACAACTCTTATTTGCTCTTTCAATATCGTTTTCAAGAAATACAAGGCGGTACAATTTATATATGTAATCGGTTACGCACGTTTGTAAAAAATCACTTTCCGTGCTTTTGTCCGATTGCAATTTCATTCTATCATATCTAACTCGATTTGTAAATAGCATTTTCTAAACTTTTTTGCGATTTTGATGAAGTATAATCGGTTACACTTCAGTATACAGTATATTTACTGTAATTTTTATGCACATTCAATTTCACGTGCAGCCTGTTTTCAGCTATTTATGTATAGTTCGGTGTTTTTGTTAAATGTTTTATCGATATGTTCCCGTATAAAAGCCGTCGTGGATGCTCACGGCGGCTTTGACCTCATCGCCTAAGTGCCTGCTTATGCATTAACGTCGCAGTAAATCTGATAGTTTTCTTCTTCGACCGCATAGATGCCCGCATCTTCCAGCGCAGCATACATTTCAGCCAGAACCTTATCGAATTCCTCATCGTCCGCAGTGCGGAGGATCAGATTCGCGCGGTATTCGTTGGCAATCGCCATGATGTCGGTCCAGCAGGCGTCATACTCTTCGCCCTTCGGGGAGAGGAAGTACGCGTCCAGCTTGGGATCGTTGTAGTACTGCTTGAAGCCGATGTCCTTGGAATCCTGATGGAATTTGCGAACGCCGGGAGAACCAATAATGGAAGCGTTGATGTCGCTCGGCTTGGTTACGCCCAGTCCGGCAATCCAGTACGTCCAGGGGCTGATGTAGTCGGTAGACATTTCACCGGCATTGATCTTATCGCAGATTTCGCCGTTGCGAACTGCTTCGCCGTTTTCATTGATATAGAACCAGGATTCTTCCTTATCCGGGCCGCCCCACCAGGTGATCATGTTGCCGATGGTGGTATTCTGCCAGTCGACATACTTGAAGATGCGTTCCTTGTCGGCCGCCTTCGCAGAAACGAGACCGATAGAGGAACCCAGCGCGTTCTTGTACAGCCAGTTGGTGCCTTCGGTACCGTTGATGCCCGGCAGCTCCATGCAAACATAGTCGGCTTCAATGCCGAGGCGGTCGATCGCGCCTTCGATGTTATCGCCGAACGCGGAGATAGAGGTAAACAGCACGCCGTACTTGCCCTGCTTGCCCTTTTCGAGCAGCTCGGCATCCGTCATGGTCACGCAGTCGCCGTCGAACAGGCCCTCGCGATACAGCTTCGCGATGAAGCGAATGGAATCCGCCCAGTAGGTGGTCATGAAGGACTCGACGATGCGGCCGTTCTCTTCGTCAACGATCACATTGCCGCCCGGCAGGCCGAACGCGTGCGCAAACAGCGTGTCGTTGGAGCCCTGCGCGTTCTGGAAATAGAACATGCCGAAGGGCTGGAAGCCTTCATAGATGCCGCCCTTGTCCGCAAACGCTTCCTTGGAAGCCTTCAGGAACTCATAGAACTCGTCGATGGTCTTCGGGATTTCTTTGCCGGTGGCCTCGAGCATATCCTCGCGCAGACCCAGAACCATCGGGTCGCCGATGCCGAGCTCGTCGGCGTACTCAGCGGGAAGAACGAAGCCGGGCAGCATGTAGTGCTTACCGTCCTCTTCATTAGCCCAGTAATCGTTGATCGCGCCTTCGCGATACTTCAGATAGTTGGGCATCACATCGAAATAATCGTCCGCCGCGGCAACCATGCCCGCGTCGATCATTTCCTGAACGATCGTGCGATAGCTCGCATCGACGTAGACGACGTCGGGCATTTCGCCGGACGCGACCATCTGCGCCAGCTTATTCGCCGGAGAATCGCCCGTAGAGAAAGAGCCGATAATGTTGATCTTCAGGTTTTCCTGAAGCCATTTGTGCTGGAGGTTTTCATCTCCAAACGCAGGGCCCGTGGAGAAATAGCCGGTCATGTCCATAACGTCCGGATAATCCTCCAGCGCGGTATCGCTCAGCGCCAGGGCGGACATGCAGGACAGAATCAGCGACAGAGCGATCAGAGCAGTCAGGAATCTCTTAATCATTTCGTTGCCTCCTCAATCTTATTTTTCTCGTTTTCTCATTCATACGACGCGGATTCACGAGCATCCGGGAACGCGCCGCAAAAAGATTCAATAGAGATTATCCCTTGACGGAGCCGAGCATTACGCCTTTGGCGAAATACTTTTGCAGGAAAGGGTATACGCACATAATGGGCGTAATCGCAATTACAACCGTCGCCATCTTGATGCCGGTCGGCGTGGGCTTGTTCGCAACGCTGGGGATGCTCGCATCCGCCGCCATTCCGCCGCCGCCAATATTCTGTCCTCGCGTGATGACGCGCATCAGGATCGTAGACAGCGGATACAGTTTCTCATCGCGCATCAGGAAATCTCCCTGGAACCAGTCGTTCCAATGATAAACGGCGGAAAAGAGCGTAATCGTTGCCAGCACCGCCTTGGAAAGCGGCAGGATGAACGAGAAGAAAATTCTCGCGTCTCCCGCGCCGTCGATCATTGCCGATTCGCGAATCTCGCCCGGTATGCTCTTGATGAAGGTTCGCATAATGATGATATCAAACCCGCTGTAGAGCGCCGGCAGAATGTAACCCAGAAAATTATTGGTCAGCTTCAGGCTGTTAAGCACAATGTAAGTTGGAATCATGCCGCCGCCGAAGAACATTGTAATCAACAGCATCGTGGTAAAGAACTTATTGAAGATCATCTCGCGGCGGGACAGCGCATACGCCGCCATCGCGCAGCAAAGCACGTGAAACCCTGCGCCGAGCACCGTTCTCGCGAGCGAAATTTTGATCGAATTGAGCAGCTGTGTATCCTTAAACACCTGCTCGTAGTTCTTTGCGGTAAACTCAATCGGCCAGAACGAGATTTCATAAACCGAAACGGTATTCAGATTGCTCACGGAAAGAATAATACAATACCAGATAGGGTAAACGCTGCACAGGATTACGATCAGCATCAGGATATAATTCAGCGTGGTAAAAATCCGATCCGAACGCGTCATTCTCACAGGCTTTTCCTCCTTTCGAAATCAGAACAGGCTTTCCTGACCGAGCTTATTGACGACAAAATTCGTAATCAGCAAAAGACAAACGTTGATCACCGACTTGAACAGCCCGACCGCCGTACCGAAGCTGTATTTCAGATCATAAATCGCGCGCTGATATACGTAAGTGTCGATCACCTCGGCTGTGCTGAGATTCGCAGAATTGCGAAGCAGCCACATCTGGTCGAAGTTCGAATTGAGAATTCCGCCGGTATTCATAATCAGAATGATGCTGATCGTGGGCAGAATACTGGGAAGCGAAATGTGCCACATCCGCTGCCATTTGCTCGCGCCGTCCAGCTCCGCCGCCTCATACAGCTCCGCCGGAATGCCGGACAGCGCTGCGAGGTAAATAATCGAGTTCCAGCCTGTTTCCTTCCATATTTCCGTAAAGAACGAAAGCGGCCAGGTTGCGCGCGGATTTGCAAACAGATTGCTGGGTTCATAGCCGAAAATTTTGCTGCCGAGCGTCATCAGTGCGCCGCCATCCGGCGAAAGCAGCTGCGTAAACAGAAGCGTACAGATTGACCAGCTCAGAAAATGCGGCATATAGGAAACCGTCTGCGTAATTTTCAGAAGCGGACGGTTCTTAACCTCGTTGAGCAGCATCGCAAAGATAATCGGAATGAAAAAGCCAAAGCCCAGCTTAATGATGCTGATGCAAACGGTATTGCGGAATACGTTCATCGAACGCGGCGAGGACAGGAACTGTTCAAAGAATTTCATTCCTACCCACTTGCTGCCCCAGATGCCCTTGGACAGCTTGTAATCCTTAAACGCGATGACCAGACCGCCCATCGGCGCATAGCAGAATACAAGCATCCAGATAAAGCACGGGAGAAAGAACAGAAGAAGCACCTTGTCGCGCCTGATTCGTTCCCATACCGTCTTTTTCGGAGCTACCTGAAGTCCCTTTGTCCCACTGCTTTTCACCTGTTTTCCCTCTCTTTCACGACGTCGTTTACTGCGCACGATAGAGGATCAGTTCGCTGGTCAGCGCTCCGCCAAGGCGCACGCGCAAACCGTTCTGGATCAGCTCGGCGCCGGTGAAAACCGCCTCTGCGCCGAAATTGTCAAACGTTACCGCATAGGTTTTCGAGGGATCGACGCCGCGCGGATACACCCGTACTTCATCCTTCTCCCCCTCCGCCAGACGGAATATGCCGATCATTCCCTGTCCGGCTCCCTTTTCCGCCATTTCAAGAATGCCAAACCCGTCAAGCAGCTTCGAAAGCTCAGGCGTATGGTGGAAATACCGACTGTTGCGCTGCATGGGGCGCACAAATCGTTTGTACAGCTCCACATGATGCTTCACGATTTCAACCTGTTCCGGATTCGGCGCAGCATACGGCGGTTTGAAACATCCAATCGTCGGTCGCGCAAAGATCAGATTGCGAATCAGCGTGCGCACATCGCCGGTCAGATACGCGTTCTGTCCGCCAATCAGACGGTCGACGCACTCCGGCGGCAGCGCCATTGTCATGCCATTGGTAATGCTGAAAGCGCGCGGGTGAATCTGCCAGTCCGTTACCCAGCTATGCGTAAAATTGGAAACCATGCCCAGATCCGTGCGGCCTCCGCCGCCTGCACAGCTTTCAAAGATTACATCCGGATAATCCCGGCGCAGGCGTCTGTAGACCGCGTAAACATTGTCGTAATATCGAAGGAATGTATTCTCCAGATAGCCGTCGCGCTCGTTATACGCCACCGCGTCCTGCGCGCCGATATTGTAATCCAGCCGGAACATATCCAGCCTGTAATGATCGAGAAGATACCGGATCTCCTTTTCCATCCACGCGCAAACATCGTTCGCCGCAAGATTCAGAAGACCGCTCCCCGTGCGTTTTCCATTGTAGTTCGTGCTGCGCCATTCTTCATGCGCCTTCCAGACTTCGCTGCCCGGACCGATGCGATCGGCGTCCATCCACATTCCAAACAGCATTCCCTTTTCATGCGCCGCTTCGCGCACCTGATCGATGCCCGCCGGATAGCGTTCAGGGTTAAACCGCCAGTCGCCGCACTGCTTCCACCAGTCCTCCTCATGGTCGGGGGCGACATACCAGCCCGCGTCGATAAAAAACACTTCGGAGCCAAGGCTGTGCGCATGTTCGAGCGATTTCAGCGTCGAATCGACGTCCATATCGAATTCCGGACCGATACCGGATTCAATCCAGCCGCTCACCCCGCGCGTCGGCGGTAAAAGCACGCTCTTTCGCACGTGATCGTGCATTTCCTGAATCGCCGGATCCAATCCGCCGAACACCACACCCATATGAACCTTCGGCCCGATATATGCCTCGCCCGGCTCGATCATGCGCAGCGGCGCAGGCGCGTCGATTGCAATATCGATCGACAGGCTCGCCAGCTGCGGAATCTCGCGGTTCAAATCAAACGTAAACGCATAACCGCCCGACCATGCCAGCTGGCAGACAAATGTCTCGCCCGTCAGCCGGTTTTCCAAAAGAAACATCGGATGGCGATACCTGTCACGCCGATAGCGTCCCGCAATGGTATAAATCTCGTCCGGCAGCGACTGCCATCGAAATTCTCCTTCACTGCCCCATGCGCTCGATTTCATATAGCCTACCCGGTAAATCTCTCCGGACACGTCCAGGCGATTTCTGCCATAACCCGTCTGCTGAACCGCGCCCGAAAGCGGCGACAGTGCCGACAGCGCCATGGGCCGGTCCGACGTGTTGACCACTTCGATCGCCCGATCAAAAATGCCCGTTCCGTCCAGCAGCGTGTGAATTCGAACCATAACCGGGCGCACCGTATGTCTCAACGTCACGCATACGCGCAGGTTTTCATTTTCGCGTTTTGTTTCGCAGTCAATATACGTCCAATGAGAATTCAGATCCTGCCCGTCCGCGTTCAAACGAAACGATTCGGGGCGCGCGAACTGATCGACATTTACAAAGCTCGGCGCGGGTCTATTGTTCGCCGCCATCAGATGCCCGCTCGCGCTGTAAGAAAGCGCCACCCAGCGCCCGTCGCGCAGCCCCTCCTCAAATACAGTCATTCCCGTGCGATAGGAAACGGTAATCGCGGGTTTTTCCCATACGACCACATCGCAAAACTGTTTCATGCTTCGTCCACCTCCGTCGCGTATTTTCGCGCGCATTCACTGAAGCAGGGCTGGCTGCGCGCCCACAAAGCAGTGCGTAACCGGTTACATTTTGAAGTAAAATAAACATTCCATTTTTCTGTATTTCCGCCATAAGTATACCATCGCCCACGCATTTTGTAAAGTCCGTTTTATCACATTCTGTTTTTTTGTAAGAACAGTCCAATTATTGCAATCATGAATAAAATCAAAAAAGGGCCGTTCGTTTTCAAACCGCCCGAAAAGTTAATTTCTCTTATATATTGCAGGTTTTTACAATCAGATTTTTACATTTGATGCAGATGTATTCAGTGCTGCATTTTCATTCTGTTTTTGTCAATGTTTACCAAATTTATTTCAGAACGTATCCAGATTGCTGTTCAAAATAATCTCGGGAGCGATCATGATTACATTCTGAACGGGCTCGTCGTTAGCGAGCGCCTGGAACAGGCAATGCAGTCCGCGCCTGCCCTGCTCGTACTGGTTCTGGAAGATCGACGCAGCGACGGTTCCATCCTGAATGCACCCGCGCAGCTCCTCATTCAAGTCGGACGTGACCAGCACCAGCTCGCGCCCGCTTTCGCGCACGGCACGGATCACGCCGCCGGAATTCGAGGTATTGACATAAATCGCGCCCAGCTGCGGGCAGGCTTCGAGCAATCGCCGAGTGGATTCATAGGCGACGTCGGGATTGTCATAGTTATAGTAAATCGAGCCGATTTCAAGCGGCGTCTGCTTCGTCTGCGCCTCAAAGCCGCTCACCGTCGCGCTGTGAATGCGCATATCCTTCCAACCGGACGCAATTGCCACCGGCCGCGCGCGATCAGGCATCCAGCGGTAGATCAGCTCCGCGGCGATTTTTCCGGCGACAAAGCCGTTATAGCAGATGTGAAAGCGGCGCATATCCGGCTCGACGTCGTTGACCGCCGTGGCGACGTATACCCCGCTCTCGCCCAGTTTGCGAAAGGTCGGCGTGCTGCGCGCGAGCGCGAGGAGCCCATCGTAGCCCTCCTCCTGAACGTGGCGCAGCGTCCGCTCCAGAAATGCGTCGGATTCCGGCGTGTTCGTCGCGCCGTCGTCGTAGCTGAAATAATCCACCTGAGTATTGAAATCCTCCAGCTCCGCGCCCGCATCGCGCGCGCCCTTCAGGAATTGACCGTGGAATTCCGGAAAGCTCGTAAATCCGAGCACCGCCAGCTTCAGCCGCCGCCGCGCGAGCGACCGTGCCAGCGTATTCGGCTTAAATCCCATCTCCGCAGCCGTTTTCAGAACCAGCTCGCGCGTCTGCTCCTTTACGCGCGGCTTGCCCGTGAGCGCGCGATTGACCGTCGCGGTCGAAATGCCCAGACGGGCGGCGATGTCGTAAATCGTAACGCGCTTTTCCATGCGGCAATCCCCCCGAATACAAAACTTTTTTTCAAAAAGACTTTACGAAACCCTGATCATGTGGTACATTATTGGCAACAAACGCCGTTCCCGATGTTTCATTATAGCCGATTCGCGCCGCGCGCGCAAGTATTTCTTACATTATTTGGGCGAAAAAATGCTCGTGAAAGGGGTTTTTGTTTCATGGATTTCGTTCGTAAATTTGCGCAGTGCCGTCCGCAGCCCGGTCATGCTCAGCTCTTCTGGCTGGGACAGGCGGGATTTCTGATCAAGACGCACGACGGCCGCACCCTCGCCATCGACCCGTACTTTACCGACAGCGTGCTCCATTCGGAGAAAAACATCGGCTTCAAGCGCCTGACGCCGCCGGTCTGCGAAGCGGGCGACATTCCGTTCGACGCGCTGCTGATTTCGCATGAGCACGGCGACCATTTCGACGCCGAAGCAATCGCGGACATGATGAAAAACGGATTTACGCAGGTCTATACCAACCGTCCCGTCGCCGAAAGCATGGCGAAAATGGGTTTGGACATGAATCGCGTACACGTCCTTTTCAAGGGTGGGAAGGTCGATTTGGGCTTTTGCACGCTGCTGCCCGTGGATTGCGATCACGGTTCGCTCGCGCCCGAAGCACTGGGCTTCATCCTCGATTTCGGATTTACCTGCGTCTATTACGCCGGTGATACGGCGCTTACCTGCGACCGGCTGACCGTTCCGATGCAAATCAAGCCCGAAATCGCGATTCTGCCGATCAACGGCGCATTCGGCAATCTCAACGGCTATGAAGCCGCGGAATACGCAGGCCGCCTCGGCTGCAAAATCTGCGTGCCCTGCCATTTCTGGACCTTCCCGCTGCACCACGGCGACCCGCAGCAGATTATCGATTCGATCGGCGAAAAAGCGCCCGATTGCGAGCTGAAGCTGCTCTGTCAGGGCGAGGGATTTGAAATCTGAATTAAGGCAACACCGCATAACTCGGCGGCGCGTCCGGCGATGTCTTTTCCGCCATCTGC